>Ga0172376_10006779_pt1 | contig 12359 bp, 6 predicted proteins | sample Lak35m_FD_121114 | JGI IMG/M metagenome (GOLD analysis project Ga0172376, IMG submission 121114) | Freshwater microbial communities from Kabuno Bay, South-Kivu, Congo - kab_092012_35m | ecosystem: Environmental > Aquatic > Freshwater > Lake | place: Democratic Republic of the Congo: South-Kivu...
CGCAGGCGCCAAGCGGGCCACTCGCACGCCTGCGGCTTGCGGTCAAACAACTCAATCACGACCGTGTGACGTATAACGTCCGGTTCCGTGATCCTTCGTTCCAGGATGCCGACATGCCTGCCCCGACCCGCGACGAACTGGTGTCGCGCTATCTCGATGAACTGCCTTACGAACCTTATCCGGTCCAGGAAGAAGCGCTGCTGGCCTGGTTCACTTCGGAGGAAGGCGTGCTGGTCTGCGCGCCGACCGGCACTGGCAAGACCGTGATCGCTCAGGCCGCGCTGTTTGAAGCACTGCACACCGGCAAAGTCGCCTACTACACGACGCCGCTGATCGCTCTGACCGACCAGAAGTTTCAGGAGATGCAGGACTCCGCCGTTCAATGGGGCTTCAAAGCCGAGGACGTGGGGCTGGTCACCGGCAACCGGAAGGTCAACCCGGACGCGAAGGTGCTGGTGGTCGTCGCCGAGATTCTGCTCAACCGACTGCTCAATCCCGAAGCGTTCGACTTTGCGAATGTCGCGGCCGTGGTCATGGACGAATTCCACAGCTTCAACGATCCCGAACGCGGCATCGTCTGGGAACTGTCGCTCGGCCTGCTGCCGAAGCACATCCGGCTGCTGCTGCTGTCCGCGACGGTGGGCAACACGGCGGATTTTCTGATCTGGCTGCGGCAGTCGCTCGGCCGCCGGCTGGATCTGGTTCAAAGCACCGATCGCAAAGTGCCGCTGCAGTACCACTGGATCGCGGAAGAACTGCTCAACGAACAGCTCGAATTCATGGCCAGTGGCGATGACGCCGCGCGGCGCACGCCGCTGCTGCTGTTCTGCTTCAATCGCGAAGAATGCTGGACCGTCGCCGAGCAGCTGCGCGGCAAGGATCTGCTCAGCGATGGTCAGCAGAAACTGCTGGCCGCCGAACTGGCGAAGCACACCTGGTCGCAGGGCATCGGTCCGAAGCTGAAGACCATGCTGATGCGCGGCATTGGAGTGCATCACGCCGGAGTACTGCCGAAGTACAAGCGGATTGTGGAAGATCTGTTTCAGCGCAAGCTGCTGACGGTCTGCGTCTGCACGGAAACGCTGTCGGCGGGCATGAACCTGCCGGCGCGGTCGGTCCTGATGACCACGCTGCTGAAAGGCCCGCCAGGAAAGAAGACGCTCATTGATCCCAGCGTCGCGCATCAGATTTTCGGTCGAGCCGGACGCCCGCAGTTTGATACCGAAGGCCACGTCTACGCGCTGGCTCACGAAGACGATGTCCGCATTCATCGCTTCAAACAGAAGCTCGAACAGATTCCCGAAGACACGAAAGATCCGCTGCTGATCAGGAAGCGCAAAGAGCTGAAGAAGAAGATGCCCACGCGGCGGAAGACCGAGCAGTACTGGAACGAAGAGCAATTCAACCGCCTGATCGCCGCTCCGCCCGCGAAGCTGCAGAGCCAGGGCGAACTGCCGTGGCGTCTGCTGGCCTGGCTGCTCAGCATTTCCCCCGCCGTCGCCCCCGTGCAGCAGGCCGTTCGCCGACGACTCATGGACAGTAAGCAGGTCGCGCGCGGACAGAGACACCTGATTGAGCGGCTCGTCACGCTGGATGTCGCCGGTTGTGTGACGTTGACTCCACCGCCGGCGCGCGAGGTCCGCGAACCGCTGTGCTTCGATGTCGATGGCACGCAGGTTCCGTTGCTGGAACGCATCGCGGCGGCTGCGGCGGAAGGCCGTTTCGGAGACGTGCAGACCTGGTCCGCTCGGCAGATTGTGGTCGATGAATCCGCCGGAGGAGACGGGATCGGTGAGTCACCCGATGGTGATGCGGAGTTCTCCGAAGCCGATGACTTCGGGGTCGGCCTGCTGGATGACACTCCGGCGCCGCCGACTGTGGCCGCGGGCAGTGAACACCGCCGGTGCATGACTTCGTTGAACCCGGAGCCGGAGGCGACGGCGTCGAACAGGGATTGTGTTTCGGAAAACGCCGTCGCCTCCGGCTCCGGGTTGAACGATCAGCAGGATGACCTCGCGCAGAGCCACGTACAGAACGATGAGTCTCCCGCTGAGTTGCCTGCTGTTCCGGAGCTGCCCGCCACAGAAGAACCAGCGCCGGCGAAGCTCACCGGCACGCTGAAGTTCCTGCTGCAGGTGCAGGGCGTGCAGGTTGGCGGAGCGACCGGTTCCGGCAGAGCGGCGGGGCCGAAGCTGATCCGGCCGGACGAACCGGAAGAGATTCCCTACGAACCACAGCGGGCCGAACCGACCGCGAAGCTGGCATCGCTGCTGACGTTCAAAAGCATCAATCCGCTGTATGGTCTGTTCCTGCTCGACGTGCTGCCGCACTGCGACTGGGCGGAACGGATTCAGGCTCTGGAAAGCGTGCTCGAATTTCCCGCGTCGCTGTCCAAAGCGCTGCGCATTCCGCGTCCGCAGATGCTTCCACCGAGCGTCTTCACGCTGGGATTTCTCCACACGGAACTGCTGCAGCGCGGCGTCGCTTCTCCGGCGGAACTCGCGCTGGAACTGCCGCCGCGCGACGATCAGGAACCGCCGGAAGAACGCGTCTGGCCGCTGACTTTTCCGGAGAAGCTCATGCGGCTGTTCCACTCGGAATACCCCGGCATCAACGATACGCCGCTGCTGCCTGTCTGGGCCGCCGGCGAGCTGCTGCACTTCGGCGGCGACTTCAACAAGCTGATCACCTCGCGGAAGATTGCGAAGCAGGAAGGCCTCGTCTTCCGGCATGTTCTGCGGTTCGTACTGCTCTGCGAAGAGTTCCTGCAGCATCTGCCCGACGATCACTTCTGGCGGCACGAACTGCTGGAAATCTCGGACCGCCTGACCGATGCCTGCCGCGAGGTCGATCCGCACAGCACCGATCAGATGATCGAATCCGCGCGGGCCGGCGATCTCGTCAGCGCTCTTTAGAACCCGCGTGGTCGTGAATGAGACGATGACAAGCCCGTCAGCGCCTTCGGGAGCAATCTCATTCGGCCATTTCCGCCGGTGGTTCCGGCAGGAAATAGCTCAGGATGAAGTTGATCAGATAGACCGAGAACGCGACGCCGGCGGCGACATACGCCGTCATGTGAGCCGCGTCGATCGGAGTGGGCACTCCGGTCGGGCCTTTTGTCACCAGGGCCGACGCAACCAGTTGCGTCACGGCGGCGAAGCTGGTGCCGATCAGGCGTCCGCCGATGTTGGCGGCGAAGCTCTCACCGGTGCCTCGCAGATGGACGGGGAAGGCATGCGGCAGGTAGTTCCCCCAGAAGCTGAACTGCGCGACCGTCAGAAAGCCGGCCACAAAAATGCCGTACTTCAGATAGTCGAGGCTCGTAACGGCGGCCCAGCCGAAAATGACCGGCATCAGCACCAGCCCCGGAATCAGGAAGATTCGCAGCAGGGAGCGCCGGCTGACGACGATGACCACCAGCACGGCCAGCGCGAAGCGACCGAACAGGCCGCCAATCTCCTGGACTTTGGTCGCGGCCGAAGCGTTGGCCTGAATGATCTGACCGGGAATTCTGGCTTTCTCGCCAGCCAGGGCGACCTGCACGGCAGCATCGTCGCCCCCTTGTGCCTTCACGCGAGCGGTCGTCTTATCGGCAATGGCCTGCGGCACGCCTCTGGCTACGCTTTCCTTGATCTGAGCCTGGACTTCGGGCAGGCCGGGCACGATCTGCGGCATCTGCTGAATCGCACCGAACGCGGCGGCGAAGCTGCAGGTGAACATGATCGTGGTGACGATCGTGGTTCGGCGCAGTTCCGGCGAGAACAGTTCGCCGATGCTGGGACGACGCAGAGTCCCGCTGGCTCGTTTCTGCGCCCATTTCGGCGACTCCGGCAGGAACGGCCGAATGACGATCAGTGGAATCGCGGGAATCAGGCCTGACATGAGCGTGTATCGCCACGGCGCGTGCGTGTCTTTCACCGTTCCGAGGAACGACAGAAACTCGGGAAGTTGAACGGCCGGCAACTGCAGGGCGGGCAGCTTCAATCCGAACAGCAGGTCCGCCGGCTGATTCACGGCCCAGGCCACCGCCAGTCCGTTGGCCACGGCGACCAGCAGGCCACCGACTGATGAGAAGGCCTGCGTGAAGCCGAGCACTTTCTCGCGACGTTTCGGGTCGTCAAACAGTTCGGCCAGCCAGGCGACAGCCGCGACGAACTCAACGCACACGCCGATAAACACCAGACAGCGGAAGAACAGCAGCATCGGCAGGCTGGTTGAGAATCCGGCCGCGAACGCGGCGAAGGCGTACAGCAGGATGCTCCAGGTCAGAACCGCTCGCCGACCAAGCCGGTCCGTCAGGTATCCGCCCGCCAGTCCAAACACGCCACCGGCCACCGCCGGGACATAGAACAGCAGGCTGAACCACTTCGTGAATTCGGGAGTGCCCGGTGCGATCCCGCCCAGTTCGATGAGGGCCGGACGAATGATCAGAGGCAGCATCAGCAGTTCGTAAATGTCGAACGCGAAGCCGATCGAGGCGATGATACAGATCAACCATTGCACGCCGGTCAGTCGCGAGGCAGGGGATTCGGCGGTCATCGGAGCGGGTTCCTCTGTGTGTGGCAGGCCGGGTCAGTGTGGCAGGCAGGGAGACCGAAGAGACTCGCAAGTCAGTCCCGTCCGGTCGGCATCATGCTGAAGCAAGGCTTCGACACTCTAAACAAACCGCGCGCCGAATTCACACGCCGGGGGGCCGGACGGTTGTCATGTTGCTCCGGGCATTCCGGTTCTGAAACCGCTGAACGCTCAAACTGCCGGCCGCTGACGACGATCGAAAGATGCCGGCTGAATTCACCCGGCGACTTTGCTAGAGTGACTCCTGCTTGATTCTGGATGGTTTTCTCCAGACTGATGTTGTGTCACAGCCAGCGCTGAGCCGGACTGTGCGATGAGCCTTGAACGGGAGAGTCGGCGGCATGAGCGTCTCGATCACATCCTGTCCATCCTGCAAGACGCTGGTTCTGACCGACACGATTCAATGTCCGTCGTGTCATGAGGTTCTGAGAACCGACACGGTGGAAACTCCGACCATCGAACTGGCTGCCGTCAGTCGCGCCGCCGAAGACATGGTGTCCTGTCCGGACTGCGGCGAAATGGTGCGCGGCGGACTCGTCCGCTGCTGGCGCTGCGGCGGCTTTCTCCGCAGCGAAATCGCCGAGAAGTATCAGCAGATGCAGGAATCGCCGCGTCCGGTACCGATGAGCCAGGTTCCGGACCTTTCGGAGATCAGTTCGAACAACGGCGTTGAGGATCGGATCGAGGAAGCCGGAGAAGACGATTTTACGCTGGGAGACGGCATCAGCTTTCTGGATTCCAGCGCCGCGCCCGGACTGCCGCCTCTGGCCGATGAACCGAAAGTGGAATCGCCCCGGGAGCGAGCCGAACGCCGGGCGGCCGAACAGGAAGCCGCCGCTCGCCGCAAAGGACCGGTCACTGTCGCACCCGCCGGTCACGACGGAGATTCCGAACCGGAGACCATTCCTCTGCAGTTGCCGGCCGAAACCATCGCAGCGCTGCCAGTGGCTCAGCCGTCGGTGCCGCCTGCGGCTCAGTCACCGGTGCCGCCTGCGCAAGCGCCAGCAGCACAGACGCCAGCGGATGCTCCAGTGCCAGCTGCGTCCGCGCCCGTCCAGCCAGCGGCATCGACCGGCGATCCGTTGCTGGATATCGCGCTGATGGAAGAGCGGGAATCGGACGGACGTCGCAAAGACCGCCGTCGCACGAAAGCTCAGGGCGAGAAAGTCGCACTGCCGGGCTTCCTGTTTGTGTTCTGCCCGAACGGGCATCGCATTCATGTCGAAGAAAAATACCGCGGCATGTCCGGCCGCTGCCCGCGCTGCAAATCCGCGTTCCTCGTTCCAGCTCTGGACTGGGAAGCCGAAAAGAACGCGGCGAAGAAAGCCGAAGAGCAGCAGAAGAAAGAAAGCCGCTACAAGGTCTGGACCGCCGATGCCCGTCTCCATCAGGTCGATCCAGCGAAGCTCAAGCTGAAGCCCGGCAGTCTGGAAAAAGAGTTCCTCGAAGTGGACCTCGCCTTCTCAGCCGACGAGATCATGGTGGTTTCGCACGGCAAGCAGGGCGCGGGACTGTTCAGCGGTGAGAAGAACAAGAAGAAGCGTGAGGAGTTGCGGGCTGTCGCGCAGGAACATCTCCGGCTGGAGAAGGAAGTTCTGGATCTGCCCGCCGCCGGATACCGCCTGTATCAGCGCGAGCACATGCCGAAAATTCAGGTCGTGCAGCCGGCGGTCTATATTCATGAATCAATGTTCGCGGGCGTGCCGGTCTTCGGCGAGGGCCGCATTGCCGTGCGTCTGCCGGTGACAGATCAGGACAAGGATCTGAAGGACATCCTGTTTGTCTCGTTCACGCTGACGGAGTTCCGCGAGTTCGTGAAACACCTGTCCGAACTGTACGGGGTCAAGGATCTCGGCCACATGGAAGGCGTGCCACTGACCGACAGTGAGACCGAATACAAATGCCACTACAGCGACCGGCGTCTGAAGGCTGTGGAAGTCACTCCGTTCCACAAAGCCGATTCCGCCATTGAGCTGGAGGTCATTGGTCACCGCTGCCAGGCCTGCGGTCTGACGGTCAGCGAAGAAAGCCGCAAGAAGGAAAAGCTCGGCGGTTCCAACTGGAAGGGCATCGCCAAAGCGAAATGTCCGAAGTGCCAGCAGAAGATGGGCGAAGTCACGCTGTGGGGCATCAAGATTCCGGAAGGCGCGGCGGCCAGCATGACGGAATCCGGCGGAGTCCCGGGAACCTGACCCCGGATTTCACAGGTCAGGCCTCTCAGCCGAGCACTTCTTTGATCCGCTCGACGGTGACCGGCGCGATGACTCCGCGTTCGGTGATGATGCCGTTGATCAGGCTGGCTGGAGTGACATCAAAAGCCGGATTCCAGACGGTCACACCATCCGGAGCGGTCTGCTTTCCGAAACCTCGTGCGATCTCGTCGCGACCGCGTTCCTCAATGGGAATGCCGTTGCCATCCGGCAGGCTCAAATCAAACGTGCTGGACGGAGCGGCCACATAAAACGGGACGTCATGCGCGCGGGCCAGCACCGCGACCGAGTACGTTCCGACTTTGTTGGCAGTGTCTCCGTTGGCCGCAATGCGGTCGGCTCCGACCACCACCGCCTGGACCTGTCTGCTTCTCAGAACCAGAGCGGCCATTGAATCGCAGATCACGGTGACCGGGATGCCGCGCTGCTGCAGTTCCCACGCCGTCAGCCGGGCACCCTGCAGAAGCGGTCGAGTCTCATCGGCGAAAACGTGCAGCTGCTTCCCGGCGGCTGTCGCCGCATAGATCACGGCCAGGGCCGTACCGTCTCCCGCTGTGGCCAGCGCCCCGGCGTTGCAGTGCGTGAGGACGCCACCCCGCTCCGGCAGCAGTTCCGCTCCGAAGCGACCGATGGCGGCACACATGGCGCGGTCCTCGTTCTCAATGGCGCGGGCTTCCGCCAGCAGCCGAACGAGCATGGATCCCGGAGCTGCCGAAGGATCATCCGCCGCCACTCGCCGCATGCGGTCCAGAGCCCAGAACAGATTCACGGCCGTCGGACGGCTCTCAGAGAGGTAGGAAGTCACCACGCGTAACCGCTCATCGAATTCGGACCGCGAGCGGAACTTCGCGCGCTGCAACCCGATCACGGTGCCGTAAGCGGCCGTCACGCCAATGGCCGGAGCACCACGCACGCGCAGCGAGCGGATCGCTTCGTGGACGGTCTCCAGATCCTCGCAATCCAGCATCACCCGCTCGGCGGGAAGCCGGGTCTGATCAATCAGCCGCAGAGTTCCCGGCAGCTCACCCAGCCAGCACAGAGTCGCGACTGCCGTCATGCTTCGATCTTTCGTTCGTCCGGCTGCTGGGAGGGAGTTTGCCGAGGGAGAGTGGCTGGAACATCCAGAGCCGTAAAGCCCCGGCAGCTCAAAACCGGCTGAGCCGGATACTTCGCGAACGACCGATCGTCCGCCGCCCGCAGGCACAGTAGAAACCGAGACCCCCGCCCGGAAACGACCTCGCGCTGACTGCCGCACTGCTCGCAGAGAGATACCGGTCGCATTTCGTATTTCTTATCCAGTCGATGTTTAAATCATGCCATTCTGATTCACTCAGAAGTCTTTTTTAATTCAACAACTTAGTGAGTGCTGGCCCTGCCGCCGAAGTCATCCCAATTTCACGACCCGTTGCTTTTGAAACGTGAATCCGCCATAAGAATACATGCCCCGATCATTTCTTCTGGAAGACCTTGCTGCTGACAACAAGTTTCACCAGATCTCTCACACCATAATCCGAAGACCGGGCGGTGTTCACGATCTGCGCAATCTCATTCCGATCGGAAAAACCCATCTCTCGGCCGGTCGCGAAGGTCAGCAGTTTGGTCGTCAGTGCGCGGGCCAGTCGTTCCGGATCCTTCACGATCAGACTGCGGAATGTCTGAAAACCATCGAATGACCGGCCGTCGAGCAACTGTCCGGTGGCATCCACCGGCGGTCCCAGTGAGTACCGGACTTTGAAGCCGTTGATCTCCTTCGCCACTCGCTCACCCGTACCGAGACTGCGGAAGCGGTCGCGCCAGCCACCGACGGGATCGAAGCTTTCCAGCGCGAAGCCGGGCGGATCGATGAGCTGATGGCAGCCGCGGCAGGTATCGAGTGACCGGTGTTTGTCGAGCAGTTCTCTGAGCGTGGTTGCGCCGCGGATATCCGGTTCCACTCCAGGGACACCAGGCGGAGGCGGCGGGACATGTTCGCCCAGGATTCGTTCGGTGACCCAGACGCCGCGCACCACCGGCGATGTGTTTGTCCCGTTGGCCGAGACTTTCAGGACGCTGCCCTGGCTGAGGATTCCGCCCCGCACGCTCCCCGCCGGCAGCTGCACCGGACGGACAGCCGGACCGCTCACGCCGTCGATGCCGTAATGCTCGGCCAGGCGGTTGTTGAGCATCGCGAAATCGGACTGCACGATGTTCGTGACGCTGAGATTGTCAGCGATCAGTCTGCGGAAGAACGAACGCGTTTCCTGCAGCATCGACGATTGCAGGAACGGATCGAATTCGGGGTAAAGCTGCTGATCCGGGACCGTGAAGTCGATGTCGCGCAGATTGAGCCAGGCGTCGGTGAAGTCGGTGATGAAGCGTTCGGAATGCGGATGCTTCAACAGCCGCTCCGTCTGAGCCAGCAGCGCGGCGGAGCTTCCCGTCAATTGCTTCGCCGCAGCCGCGTTCAGCAGTTCCTCGTCGGGAGCGGTCCGCGTCAGGAAGTACGACAGCCGGCTGGCCAGCGCGAAGTCATCCAGCGGTCCGGGCTTCTCGCGCAGGTAGAGGAAATCCGGTGCGCAGAAAATGGCGGAAACCGCGGCGCGGAGGGCTTCTTCAAACGTGGAGCCGCGTTCGAGTTCAGCCAGAAAGAGCGAGCGGTACGGTTCCATCTGCGTTTCAGTCACCGGTCGGCGGAATGCTCGCGCTGCGACGCGCGTCAGCACCGGCGTGACGTCCGCGGACGGGTTCGATGAGGCGACTTCAAACTTCGGAACGTAGTTCGGCCGGTCGCGATCGCGCGGGTTGCGCGGCGGAATCTCGCGGCGGTTCAGTCCGTCAAAGATCAGCTGATGACCGCGACTCGGAAACTGATCAATGAGCGGTCCTTCGACTTCGATGCTTTGAATGGCCAGCCCCGGACCTTTGTATTCCGCGGCTGGCGTCTGCTTGAGCGCGAAGCGATCCGTGATTCCCTGAACCGTCAGTTCGATCATGTACCGCGCCGGAATCCAGGCGGTGGTTTCCACGGTCGATGGTGGTCCGGGCGGCAGTTCAAAGTAGCCGTAAGTGGGCTGCTCCAGTCCGCGGGCGAACGTGGTGGCCCCCAGAGCGAACGTGATCGGCTTCTCGCTCTGATACGCGTATCCGGTCACGTGGACCTTGTACCAGCCATCGCGCCGGACCGTGGCCTCGCGAAGCATGCCTGTTGGATAGCCGTAGTTCTTGAAGAACACGACCGCTCCGTCATCCCGCTTGAGCCAGATCTTTCCCAGCCATTGTTCGGCGCCCTGAGTCGTCGCGTAGCCGGCCTTCACCAGATCGTTCTGCGGCGCGGACAGCGTACGCTGCAGAGATTCATCCAGGACGGCGTTCACACCTTCGAGATACCGCTGCATCTGCACCATCGACACGCTGAGCGATTCGCCGACGTTGTCGAACTCATGCGATCGACCATCCTCCGGCAGCAGATCGACCAGCTTGAGATTCGTGCCGAACAGGTCGTTCATCGTGTTCTGGTACTCGCGCCGGTTGAGCCGCCGGAGCACCGTGCCTTTGACCGACTCGTGAGCCGCGGAAAGATCGCGGCTCAGTCCCTGCACAAAATCCATCCGTTCCCGCGCTGGCGGTTGGTCAGCCGACTTCGGGGGCATCTCACCGCTGGCGATGCGGTCGTGAATCCGTTCCCACTTCGCAGACAACTCCGGCTTCGCGAGGTCATACGGCAGCGCGGTGAGATCCAGACCGCCTTCCCTTGTGTCCGCCGAATGGCAGTCGAAGCAGTACTGCTTCAGGAAGTCCCCGGACGGTGCGGCGGTCAGTGATTCAGACAGACTGATAAAAGCTGTCAGCAGCAGGCCGACCTGGAGCAGCCCGGCCCTGAGCCGGGCTGTCCTTGCTGGATGGACGTGAGAAGATGGAGGCATGATGGGATGACTCATTCGGGACACAGGAATCAGGCGTGTGTCACCGGGAGGGCGCGGCTCCTGCCGAGCCGCAAACCCGGCTCGGCAGGAGCCTCGCCCTCCCGGTAATTCGAACGCAGATATTCTCTGCGATCCGCTTCAGGAATCCGGCCCGGAAGAAAGAGGCGAACAGTCCGGAATTTCGGGATGTGGCACTCGTTCAACCCGGAAAAGCTGCGACAGCAGACCAGAAGCATCGCAGCGATTTCCGTCTGGACCATCAAGCTCCGGACAGCAGCGCCGGGAACAGATCGTAGTCCGGCCAGTTCGATACCTCGTTGACCGCTCCGTGAATCAATGGATCGATCAACCCGGACAGAACCTGTCCCTGCGGATTCCGATCCGAATTGAACAGGACCGACCAGCAGAAGCCATCATGCCGCCGCACCAGCAGCGCGGATGTGCCGACAATCAAGCCGGAGTGCCAGACGTTGAAACCGCCGGGCACGTCGCGCACCTGCCAGCCCAGTCCGTACCAGACCGGCTGATCGGTCGGCAGGCCTGGCGGACGGGTCCACATCTGTGGAATGGTGACCGGACACAGCAGACGCGGACAGGCGGCATCGTCCAGCGCCGTCGCGATGCGAACCAGCTCCACCGTGGAAGCGATCCAGCCGCCGTGAGCCTCATACGCTTCAAAGTTTTCGACTCCGTCCGGCAGAGCCACCGGCTGTCCGCGCAGCGGTGGATACAGAGCGGGAGCCGTGCGGGACTGCTGGTCGTAATACCGGACTTCATCCGGTTCGCGGTATTCCACCAGAGCACGTCCGAGCCGCGCGCGAGTGATGCCCAGCGGACACAGAATCGACGAACGCATGAAATCGAAATAAGACTGGCCGCTCACCCGTTCGATGATCCGGCCCAGCAGCAGGTAGCCGAGATTGGAGTAGGCGTAGCGCGTGCCGGGATCGAAGTCGAGCGGCTGGCCCATCATGTACCGGATGACTTCGGTGAGGCTGGCGGGTGTCTCGTGCCCGAACGCGCGGGCAATCCGCGGCGCGCGACCGATCGGATCATACGACTGATTGCGATCCCAGCCGCCGGTGTGATGAAGCAGTTGCCGGACGGTGATCGACTTCCAGCGCTGATCCGGCTTGTGCTCCGGATCAGCCAGCGGTTCCAGGGAGATCAGATCCTGCACGCGCCAGTCCAGATCGAGCTGTCCACGCTCGACCAGTTGCATGATGCCGATCGCTGTGAGCGGTTTGGAAACGCTGGCGATGCGGAAGAGCGATGTCGGCTGTACCGCGCGGCGCTCGTCGCGGTCGGCCAGGCCGAAGCCGCGCGCATACAGCAGTCGGCCGTGTCGCGCGACAGCGAGCGATGCTCCGGGAACTGAGTGCTCGCGGAAAAACCCGGTCATCAGCTCGTCCAGTGGCTTCAGTTCCGGACTGGTCCAGCCCGTTGCGGACAGTTGATCCGCTGGAGCGTCTTCGGCTCGCAGCCACCGTCCGGCCAGCGGCACGCAGGCACTGGCCTGGACCACATCGCGCAGGAAGTCCCTTCGAGTGCTCTTGTCCGTCATCGTGGCCTCATGAATCAGATCCGCCGGTCATGGCTTGCGGCGCTCTCAGGCGGTTCGCGTTGGCGCTCAGAACAGTTCAGAGATAACTCGACCGCGACTGACGGGGAA
>Ga0172376_10006780_pt1 | contig 12359 bp, 4 predicted proteins | sample Lak35m_FD_121114 | JGI IMG/M metagenome (GOLD analysis project Ga0172376, IMG submission 121114) | Freshwater microbial communities from Kabuno Bay, South-Kivu, Congo - kab_092012_35m | ecosystem: Environmental > Aquatic > Freshwater > Lake | place: Democratic Republic of the Congo: South-Kivu...
TACATGTACCAGTAATTAAAACAAGTTGTGTTGGTAAAGAAGAATTTTCTGATGGCCTCCCTGAAAAAATAATATTTCCTGAGTTAGTTGGGGTTTTGGTTGGTGTAGGAGTGCTCATCTTATCCTAATTTAGTTCCTCCCTGAGAAGAAAAATTAGGAGAAGAAAAAGTATCATTCTTGTATTTTGCGGTAACTTCTAGGTCGAACGAGAAAGGACTTTGATTTCTAACCTGAATGTCTATCCCTAATTTCTTTGTGTAAGCGATATTCGTAGGATTTCCACTTGATTTAAATCCACCGATATATCCCAATTTGTCAGTGGCTCTAAATTGATAAATCAAAGGTATAATAATTGCATTATTTGTACCCTGTTCTACAAACTGGCTGGCAAGAGATGTTGATCCTTGAACTTGGACTAAAGAAGGAGTGGCGGGTCCTAAAAAAAGATAAGAACCACAAGAATATCTTCCGATCAGCCATTCGTCATTACTTTCAAATCCTAACTTGAAAGGATACATTGAATCCTGTCTGGTAGCGGTTGCACCCGGAACAAAATCATCAGTAACTGTTGTGTACCCGAGCTGCATCCAATAATTTGGCAAGGAATTATCATAATAGAAATAATCTGACTGCCTGAAATAAGGATAAACAACTGTTCCAGCTGAAGAATAATTCGGCTTGACTAAATTAGTGAAAGACAAACCCGTTACAAGTGCGGGATGGTTTTTATGAACACAGAATTCACTTAAATAGCCATTCCCCAAACCGACGTAAGGTACGGCAGATCCAGTATATCCGCCATTCCACACTGATCCATTTTGGCCAGATGCGGTTGGTACGGTGGAAATTGTAGGGTCGAAAGGAATCAAAGAAGATCCATTCTGTGGTTGATCGTTAGAATTACCTTGATAATCATAGCCAGAGGCATAGGGTTGTGTAATAAAATATAAATCTTGATCCAATCCAACGCTTTTCCATCTTGGATAAATAAATTGACTGTTGGCATTTCCGGAAGCGTAAGGTGAAGCCTGTCTTAATTGTTGAAAGGACTCGTTGTTAGCAGCTCCGGTTGAACCAGGTGGAATAATATCTGCCGCCGTCAAAGAGGTAACTGAAATTCCAATTTCACCATATCTAAGATTTTGTGAATATCCAGTAGGCAAAGAGTAAGTGGATGAGGTTCCAGCTAATGTGTCTAAACCACCGGGCAAAGAAGAAGCAAGTTCAAGAAGACCTGCCGCCGTATTAACCAACTTTAGCTGATAAATTTTAGAGGCAATTTTACCTGCATCGCTTGTGGTAGGATTAGAAAAAATTTGATTGTAATAACCAGCATTAACTTTTATGGTTTGTCCACTGGAAATAATTTGGGTGTTTCCTGCTTCATCTACCAATTGAACCTCCAAAACACCAACGGATTTCTCTATGATTGCCCTTAATGAAGCAATTTGATTTTGCATGTCGGTGAGCTTTTGAAAAAGATCCACTGGATTTCCGCTCGAGTCTGTGAATCCACTCGAAATGACTGGGGCATCAATCAAAAAAGTTTTAGACCCCGAAGTAAATTGTCTGTTTAACAAAGCATCTACACCTCTAGAAGATAAATCTTGTTGGATTGCCAACAAAGCCTCGTCCTTAAGATTGCTTGTAAGAGAAACAACCGCGCTTTCTGTCGTAGCATCGGCAGGAAAGGATACCGTTACAGATTCCGACCATTCCGATGTAATTGGATTGTCTGGCCATCCTGCCTCAGACACAGATTTGATTCGTATTTCAACCTGTTCTCCGCTGGTGATTGGGATGTCGACCTGATTGATGTTATTAGCGTCAGCATCGTCGGTTATTTCTGGAGCCCACACATAAGTCCCAGTGGTGACATCATAAATTTTGGACCTGATATTGGTAATTGTTCTGGTCCAGTTGCTGAAAGCCCCAGTTTTTCGTTGCCCGTTGTTGTCCTGAAAATTAATTTGTTGTACTGGTGGTGCAACTCCAGAATCGCTCAAATATCTATATTCAATGATGAATTGAATTACTTCTTGTTTTCCCGTAGTCGGATTAATTTTGGGCTGTGGAATAGGCCAAAAACCTCTTACTCTGTATTTAGGTTCAGCCAGAAGTTGGGGGGTAGATGCCGAAATTGTAGAAATATCACTGACAACCGAAGCCAATAACTGTTGTTTTTGTACCCTTTGTTGTGTTAAAGAATTAAGATTTGCTTGTAAAGACTGAGTGTTTTGAGTCGAATTAGTAAGGCTGGTAGATATCGAAGAAGCTGCATCAGCTAAACCAACTCTGGCCTGAGAGGCAACTGATGTGTTACTGACAGAATTAATTTGAGATCTGCTTGTGTTAATGGCAGTATCTAATTGAGAGATTTCACTTTGTAAAGTTGACTTGAGAGCCACTTTGTCATTTAAAGTTTTAACATCTGTAGATTGAGTCAGCTGGGTGTTAATCTGAACAACCCGAAAATTAGTTGGAACTATACTCGGAGCTTCTGGTGTTAAACCTGAAATGGCCGCTATTTTTTTCTCTTTAGCCATAGCCAAAAGTTGTTGACCTAAATCTGCAACTGATCCAAGATAAAATTGTTCTAAAGTTTGAACCCCACTTGTGGTATTAATTCTCAATTGGTTGCTCCAAAAAACAACTCCAGGAGACCAAGAAGAAGCAACGATATTGTAATTATCATCTATTTTTTTGAAAAAGACACCTTGTCTTTCGTTGTAACCGACATTAACATCAACAAATCTTGGGTTGAATTGGGTCGACAATAATGTTAAACTATTAGGACCAATTGAAACTGGTTGATATCCAGAAGTTCTTTTAAGTTGAACCGAAGTTTCGTTGATGTTGATCGAGATAATTTCATATCTAGTCCCATCTGGAGTCAGAAGAACGTTTCCAACATCTAATGTTCTTCCGTTTGTTACCCCTGTGCTGGTGTCTGTGTATTGAACTGAATTTAACTTGTAATTTCTTCGAGTTTCCTGCACAGTCTGTCCATTTGAATCTGTTGTGCTTACCGTGTCATCGTAAAATGATAAGACACTAAAATTCCCTTTGTTTCTGATTGTTCTCAGTGGTAAAGGAATAACTTCTTCGTCTACGAAATAGAAAATTCCATTGTCGGTTAGTGCATTAATAAACTCTTGTTCACCGATGTTGTTTCTTCCATTTAGATTGGCGTCGAAGTACGCTTTTTGATCATCAGTCTCTGTGTTGGCAATAATTCTTTTGACCAAAATTCTGTCGGCATCATCTGGTAGTTGCCCAGTGACATCAATACTGATGTACAACAAAGGAGAAAGAAAACTTTCAAAAAACCAGTTGTCCCTAGCTGCAAAAGTATTTGGTACCTGCAAATTAACAAAAGGTTTAGGATCACGGAGTGGTTCTGATTTATAAATCTGTGAGTATGTTCCATCTGGGTTTCTAACCGTGGAAAAATTGTCTCCTAAACCAGCTAAAGACTGGATATTTTTATCTAGTCTTTCTATTTGTGAACTTAGATATCCATAGGCCGGAATACTAACATTAGTGGGGAATCCAGCCTCGTCCAGCATTTCAATTTGAACTGACTGGTTTGTAGAGGTCGCAACCTCATTGAGCCCATTGATAATTTCCAATGCGTTCTTTTGCAATCTCAGAAATTGAGCTACTAAAGAACTAATACTGTTTTGAGTGCCTGACATATTTTTAAATTTTACGAGTTATTGGTTAGACTTTTTCCAATTTCATCCACTTGGAATGTCAAATTTTCGGGATCTACACAGATGATATCTATCACCGGTTTGTAATCATAGGAGACAAATTCATTGTTGGTCAAGGAAAGAATCAATGTTGAATATGGTACTTGCGTTGGGTTTGAAAGAGGGTATCTACCTTGTGCATTCGTCAAAAAATTAACATTGAAGTTTCCTGGTATAATTTGATCACCAAAGGAAAATCTCATGACCTGTCCTAGTTTCCAATTAACTGAGGAATCATCTAGACGTATGACCAAATCTGAAGTCAAGGTAATAGGAACACCATTGTTCACGTGCTTATAATAGTTACCAAAGGTAAGAAGAGGAATTGTATTTGGAGAAGTGTTCTGTAAAGTTACTGTTCCTTTGCGTGGCCCCACATGATAATCTTGATTGTTGTTGGAAATGGTTAGTTGATTAGGAACTGATCTGTCAACAATTATTCCTTGCCCCTGCTTGATTAAATTTAAGTTATAAGAAATTTCTACTGATGTTTCATTGTTGATAATAGCCCGGATCAACTCATAATTTTGGTTGATCAATCCCATCACCGCCTGTGTATTGTTAAAAAGAGCTTGATTTGCTGCTAACGCATTTTCCAATTGTGCAATCCTTCGATCGAATGTAAAGGTTGTTTCGGAAGACAACACCAAATTTTCTAGAGAATTAACCCTATCCTCCAACGAAGAATAAATCGAAGCGGTATTATTTAAAGTCGCGGAAGCATCCTGTAATACATTCATCGCATCCATGAACATAGACAAGGAAAACGGAGAATAATCGTTTATAGCCTGTTCTACTCCTGTTTGATCGATGTCAACATCAAATTTAATATTTAATTTAAATCCATAAGAATTACCATTTAACTTTGTTACTGGGTTGGGCTTGAATTTTTTAAATCCAGGAATTTCATATGTTCCAATTCCGGTATCTTGCACATCATCAAGGAAAAGAACACCATATAAGTTGGTGGCAGAATCAGCAGGGATGGCTGGATCATATACATCATAATAAATCAACACCGCATTGAAAGAAAAATCGCTAGATAAAGATGTTGAATTGAATTCTTCCAAAGTTGAAATTGAAGGATCGTCAACAATTTGTTTGTAGGAACTTGGATCGAAGTCTATACCAATTGAATCTAACTTCGTTCTAACGTATTTTTGATAGCCATTTCCACTTGTTGCCCCTGCATACGATTTTTCTAAAATTTGAGCGGTCGGGTCAGTAAAGGTTCCATCAGTAAAATAAGAATCAGCTATTGCTCTGGGTGAATACCAGTTGCCAGAACCAGTTGATCCATTGGATGTGTTTTCGAACTCAACAGAAGGAGATCCTAAAACATCACAATCAAAAATTGCCAAGTTTGTTAAACCACTTGGGTTGTATTCGTTATATGATCTTCCGGTCAGATATTCGTCGTTCAATGGATCTTGTGGGTTATTAGTCCACCCGAAGTCCATCGGATAATTTTGATCCACCACATTTTTGAACAATACGGTTGGGGTGTTTCCATCCTTGGTCGGTACCAAAACATACACCTCCGAATAGGTGTTGTTATTGTTTTTAACTGAATTGACAATGTCCAAATTCCCAATGTATTGTACCACCCGATTGTAGACTGCACCGGTCAATCCATAAGAACCAGTTCCCCCGGTTGGATCACCCTCAACATATCTTTTTTGTGTTATAGGTAATCCATTTACAGTTAAAACCGTATTTTGGTCTAAGGTGGAAACGACCTGAGATGAAGATGCTGGTTGAAATCTAATTCCTCCTAATTCTTTCAACCACTTCCAAAAAACTCTTTCTGATATATTTTGTTTTAAAGATTGATCGTAGTTATTACCGCTCAGAACAGTGGTTTCTAAGTTCAAACAATAACTTTGAAAACTCTGGGAAAAATTAACATTTTGATTTGATGTTGTTATAATCAAATTTGTTCCCGTTGCCTTGTCCAAAAAAGCACTGTCAGGTGCATTTAATTTTAATGTGTTCCCAAGAGGATTTGAAGAATCTATATCCGGAATATTCAACAAAGCAAATTTGGAAAACTTGAATCTATTAATGGAGTTATTAAAGGTAAAAGATAAATCTTCTGCCGCCGAAGAAAAAGCGTAAAAGGTACCACCTTGGACCTGTAATGGACGTATAAAAGGGGTTTTAGCCATCTATGATATTTTTATTAAGACCAGGACATATTGGAAGAAGAAAGAACTACCCAGGATCCTTGTTGAGTACCGACTCCTTGGGAAATTCTTGGTTCCCATTGCAAAGTAATTGAGGATTGATAAGGCCTACCAGCGTCACAAGTAATGCCCGGAAGTGGATAATTACCAAACGAAGCGTCAGTGTTGAATCCGGTGTAATAAGATGCTGAATTTTGTAGACCAGTAGCGATATATCCACCTGTACATGCGGTGTTGACAATAGTAATTCGGCTTCCTGCAACCAAAGCAGAAGCAGAAGATCCATTTGTTCCGACTGACATAAACCAACCAGAAGAACAATTGGCATAAATGACATCTTCTAAACCAGTGAGTACATATGGTGTACCAACAACGGTTACCCTTCCTCCCCCACCAGATGCACAATTAGAAAAAGCTTGCCCAGCAGTTGCTCCTGCTGCATAAATGGAGTTCTGGCTAACGAAATGCCCAGAGCTTAATAATACAAAAGATCCATTTAAGTTATTGCTTCCCAATAAATTTGTCGTGGAATTAAATGTAACAGTATTATTTGAATTCAAAATACCAGAAAAAGTACTTAATCCGCTTGCAGTTAAAGTTGTAGTTGAAATATTTACAAATTGACCAGATCCACTAGAATTGATTTGTGCCAATGCTGTTCCCCCTACAGGAACTATGATTTGATCAAATTTACCAGTTTTAGCAGATATTCTACCAGTGGAAGATGTTGATAGATCTAAAATCCCATTAACCGAATCTATCCCAAACACATCTACGTATTGGTTGATCCAATTTTCCAACAACAGAAAATTGGAATTAATGGTAATCCTTGACGCCGAAATAGAATCGGAACCTAAAATAGAGGTTGTACTGACAGTTGACATTGTTTCTTTTTTTAATTTGGAATATATATCACAACAATTCACAACACTAAAATATGCCTACACCAAAAAGTAGATTAACAGCCAAAGATTTTCACCAAGTAAATTTCACAGACAAACAAAAAAATTACTGTGACACCATTTTCAAAAACACAATTACTTTTTGTTGGGGCCCAGCAGGTTCCTCCAAAACATTCTCCGCATGTTATGCGGCTTTGAAGATGGTTCAGAAAGGAGAAATCGATCGAATAATTTTCACAAAACCGATTCAGGAATCAGGAGAAAAGCTGGGGAGTTTACCTGGTGACGTAAGTGAAAAAATTAGTCCCTTCATGGAAAGTTTTCTTATCACAATGGAAAAAATAATTACCAAAGAAAAACTAGGGCAATTGATTTCAGAGAGAACAATCGAGTTCAGACCTTTGGCGTACATGAGGGGTGCAACTTTTGATAGATCCATGATGATTTTAGATGAAGCACAAAATTGTGATATGAAACAACTCATGTTATACATCTCAAGAGTTGGTGAAGGATCCAAAGTTTTGGTAGCTGGTGATATCACACAGCACGATATTGCCTATGAAAAAGTGGCTTTGCCTATCTTTGTTGATTTAGTTCAAGGAATTTCTGGAGTTGGTGAATTTCGATTCGGAGAAGAAGATATCGTTCGTAGTAAAATTCTAAAAGAAATTGTAAGAAGATATGAACAATGGAAATATAAATTGGTGGGTGGAACAGGAAACGTTAAACCCAAATAGTTAATTTCCTCTAAAGGTAGAATTCTGATCGTCTTGTAATTTCAGCCCAGACCCGTAATCAGGAACATTTTGAGATCTAATTAGAATTTGTTCTTGGAAAATAGATCTATCTATATCCGATGCTTGAGATTGAAAATCTTTATTAGGTGGAGTAAATCCATAATCAGCAGAGTTTACTAACAAAGGATTAGGGTCGTTAGCTTTTGGAATAGATTGATTTACCACTGTAATAAAAGCAGGCTTCGAAATTTCATACACATTTCCAGCCGAATCTTCTACCGTGTTTTGAATGGAATAATAATCAGATTCAGTAAAAGTAAAAATGAAGTATGGAGTGAACTTCACATCCAAGATTATCTCACCTGTTCTGGCATTACTCAAAACCCATCTGTTATTGTTCTTACCAAAAATCTGCGATCCATAATTAGAAAAGAAAACAGTTGACAACATCGGAACGTACAGATTGTTGTCCGAATTATGAACATCTACCCAGGTCCATGCACCTGATCCAGCACGAGAAATAATATTACCCAGATCAATACCATTTGGGGGGTTATAACTTTCTAAAAAAGATACAAACGGAGATAAATTAGAAGAAGGATAAGGCAATCCAGTAGGTCCAGTTAAACCTTGGTTTGTTCCAGAAATAAAAATATTAAGGTCCGGGGAGACGGTGAAAAATAATTCATTTTGGGTTCCAGTCATTCCGGGGTCGAAAGTAGAAAAAGAATCAATTAAAGTTCCAGATACGCTTCTTTTCAAAATTAAATTTCCACTTCCCGTAACACCTGGTTGTATTGGATAATTAATAGAAACATAATAGTCTTCTTTTCCTCTAATCCCCTGAACATCAGTAATTCTGGTGACATAAACATCCTCGTAAGATGACGGTAAAATTTCAAAAGAAGATTCAGATTGAATTTTTCCCCCCGGAGAAATGGATAAAACACCAGCTTGAAGAGAACCAGAAACTCCAGTTACAGTCACATTTTGTGTGGAAGATCCTTGTATTGTGGCATTTCCGGTGAACAGATAGGTGGTATAATAACTAGAGCTACTTTCGAAACCTCTAATGGTCTTGTGCCATCCAAGATGATAATTAGGATCATTTATTTCATAATTTCTAATGAAAGTTCCAGTGATTCCAACAAAATTAGAATCTGATAATAAAATCCAGGGATAAGAATAACCTACATTAGGATGCGAAACCTCAATGCCCCCAAAGTTAACATTGTGTGTGGATGTACCAGTCGTCAAAAAAGTTTGACCATTTGGCAAACTAACAAGAGAATCAGAAAATGAATTATCCCCTGTAATTCCTATAACTTTCGCATTTACCAAAGAAAAATCCGGATTTAACTCCAAAACGAAAGAACTTGGTTTATAAACATTATTTTCTATCGGGCTAAAAAAGAATTCAGGTGAAGATGGAAAATCATTTACATAAGTATATTCGTTTTTCAATGTGGAATATCCACCAATGAAATTGCTCATCAAACGGATCGAATTTTGGCTAACGGCAAGTTCTGTCCCACAGCTAACACCTATCGAAACAGGATAAAATCCGGTGGGTCCAGGGATGGGATTCAGAGAAGAATCTATCGCGGGGAAATATCTGAATTTTTTCAAATTAAATCTCGATTCCAAAGATTGCGTGGAAAAATCTATACCACCATAACTGGATTGGTCGCCAAGTTCGAAATCAACCTCAGCTATAAAATAAGATGGTGTATTATAAATTAAAGATGAATTTGGAATATAAACACCAGAACCAGAAATAGGAGAATTTAAAATCCAGGGGTAATCAAAAGTCCCAGTAATTCCTGGAGTTTCTAAATTAGAAAAACCAACAGGACCTCCAGTAGGTCCAGTTACCCCGGTCACAGTAAGATTTGCTGCATTGGGGAATCTGGTGTTCCACACAAATTTTCCGGCCTCTATGTAGTACGTGAATTTCCCCGCTACAATCAAAGTTTTACCGTCATAAGAAGGTTTGGCATCTAAAACGCGGGTTGTTTCACCTCTGAATGGGATTACACCTTGGACTTGTCCTTTGTCTGTATAGAAAGCAACAAATCCAACTTCATCTTGTCCTGGTATTCCAACGGTGAGATTTGGATTTTCAAAAATGTATTCTTCTTCAGTATTGCTAGATGGACCGAAATTGACAGTTTTTCCATTTAAATATCCGGTTACTACATTAAAACCAGCAAATCTGGTGGTAGAAGTTATTACAACATAAGGGTTTGTAAATAATGGGGGAGAGGAGGAAGTAACCCCAATCATCCACGAATAGTCAGGAATAGATTGAGCCTGGACCTTTTGGGGGTAGGTTGGAATCTCCCCCCAGTTCCAATAATCTTGATTCCCAGCCTTTCCATTCGCTATCGATTTGAAATTTGTTGTTAAAAAAAGATTTCTCGGGTCCATTCCTGGGTGATTCAAAGCAAGATCTGCATTTTCATACCCTTGCCAAGAAGGATAAACCCAATTGTATTTTTGAATCTTAGGAAGTAAAGCTTGATCTGATGTAGGTCCAGTAACGGAAGGAGTGTAATACAAAAAATTCCATCCAGTTGTACCCTCGAAGTTACTAGAAGCATACACGTGAGGAAGAACATAATTAAATAAAACAATATTGTTACCTGAGATAATCCAAAGATCATACGGATAAGTTGTAATTCCATTTTCAATCGATTTTGTGGTAGCAAGATCGAAGTCTACGATAACATCAGAAGGCAAATTTGAATTTGAAGAATCGAAGTGGGTAAAGGTAGAACCGTTAAAATGATAAAATCCATTGGTTGTTGGAGGATTGGATTGGGGATTCCCACAACGGAAAAAAACATGTCCATAAGGTCTAGCTACAACTTTTGTGACAGATAAAGGAACAGGAACCGCCCAATTGTAAAATTTTTGTCCATCCCAATATGTTAATCCATCCTCTTTTCCAAGCCAATAATTACCATTTTCGTCAAAATCAACAGAATAAACTTTTTCGGAGTTTAAAGAAGAATTAAATTTGTTTAACTTCTTCAGTCCAGGAAGGTAAACCGTACCATCTTGCAATATAGAAGGAATTAAAGTTCCAGAATTTATAATTTGCAATCCATCATCAGTTGCTAAATAATAGTACCAATTTTTTCCATTTTCTCCTTTGGCTTTAATATCGTGAATTGTCGGCCAAACATAACCCGGGGAAACCTCATTCCATTTTTGTGTTATCTTATTGTAGTTCCATAAAAAACCTCCGGTTGGACCAGGGGAACAAGTTGCTCCAGTAGCTACTCCTCCATTCAAAGGTGAAATGACCGCTAGAATTTCCTGCCCATAAGGACTTGCATAAATTAAAGGGACTTCCCAATCGGGTGATCCTAATCCAAACTCACTTAACTCCCATGATTTTCCAATGGATGCATCAGGACCTTCCACAGAAAAAACTAAAACTTGTGAAGTGGCAGAAGAAACCGCACATCCTACCCATTTTACATCGCTATTGTCGATTGAAATAGATCTGGTATCTAAATACCAAGGAGCATTGGATGGAACAGCAGAATTGGTCCAATCATAAGCAGACCAAACCCCCGCGCTAAAAACTGTTAAATCTCTTCCTACACACCAAACTGATTCATTAGGAGTATATACACCGCCATTTAGAACGGCAGGATCAGGAAAAGAAGTAGCTGTTGGTGTAGGAGTTAAAGTGGGGGAAGAAGTTAGTGTGGGTGTTAATGTCGGGGTAGATGTTTGAGTTGGTGTAGAAGTTGAACTACCGGCAGGGGTGGATGTCTGTGTTGGACTTAAAGTTAATGTAGCTGTTAAGGATGAAGTGGGGGTGGGTGTAGAAGTTAGCGTCGTACTAGGCGTTGGTGTTGGAGTAGGTGGTAATGTTTGGGTAAGGGTAGGAGTTGGAGTGGGTGTCGGGGTAGGTGTTTGTGTATTTGTTGAAGTTAAAGTAGGCGAGGGAGTTGGCGTAAGAGTACCTGTTAAAGTTGAGGTGGGAGTTAAAGTCTGTGTTGCAGTTGGGGTTGGAGGAGCTGCACATGTCTCACGAACTGATATTGTTCCAGAATTGTTAACTCCATTAAACAAAAACCAATATCTTGTTCCGGTATTGGCATCATTTCCAACAAAAGCATAATAATCAGCAGCGGCATTCGCAAAGGGGGTAACGAGAGGAAAGGATTGATTGGGTTCATAAATGATGTCAGAAACAGTCAATTGGTCAATCGGTTTCAGAGACCAAGCAACTTCCGCAAGTGGAGTTGAAGCTAATCCCAGGTCGGTACAGGCTTCGGTAAACGTATTGAAACCAGGGAATCCCCCAGGAACAGATCCATAAAGACGATAGAAAACTGGGGTTGGGGTCGGAGTGGGGGTTAAAGTTGGCGTTTGTGTGGGTTGATTACATCCAACTATGACTCTTTTGACGCCACCGCACGTTGGACTTGCGGTTGGATCTATGCATTCGTTATCTGGTGGAGTTACAGAGGTTTGGTTGTCCCCAATTTGAATTAGTTTGGGACTTCCATCTGATGCAGAAGAAGAAACTGCTATCCATAAATTTGGAGAATTAAGACAGTTGCCACTCGAAAGACCACCGACGTGTTTTAAAAGCCAACCTGGGTTACAGCAATTCCATAGCGCCGGAGGACCAGGATCGAAAAGAGTTGGACAATTTTGAACATCCGAATACGTATCTGGGCCTGTAATAGAAACACAATTTTCTAGAGGACCAAATCCAGCCCACCCTAGTCTGGCATAATACCATTCATTACA
>Ga0172376_10006781_pt1 | contig 12359 bp, 13 predicted proteins | sample Lak35m_FD_121114 | JGI IMG/M metagenome (GOLD analysis project Ga0172376, IMG submission 121114) | Freshwater microbial communities from Kabuno Bay, South-Kivu, Congo - kab_092012_35m | ecosystem: Environmental > Aquatic > Freshwater > Lake | place: Democratic Republic of the Congo: South-Kivu...
ACGACGCAAGTCACGACTCGCCAAGAAGGCGGCCGCCGCAAAGGCGAGCCCAACCGGCACCACCACGGCGATCGTTGTGAAGAAGGCAAAGAAGAAGGCGGCAATCTCAGGCGCGAAGCGCGCGGCGGCCACCAAGGCTGCCGCCGCAAAGGCGATTGAAGCGAAGGCACTCGCTGCCAAGCCAGCCGCGAAGAAGCCAGCCGCGAAAAAGGCGGCAACGAAGAAGAGTGCGAAGAGCGAGTAGTTGACGCGACGTTCGTCGCGAATCCACTCGGACTACGACGCTGCCGGGTCGCTCTCCTTCCGGACCACGCGTGGAGCACCTGGGAGATACAGCAGCCCTCCGATGAGTGCTGCGCTGACCGTGCTCCCAATCAGGAGTCGCGCGCTCCCCATCTGTCCCTCCCAGTACCAGTCGGTAAAGCTCGCAAGATCGGTGATCCCTTCTTCGGACAACGCGTCGGCGCCGCCCTCTGCCGCCTGATATCGCGCGTACACGCAGGCGGGACCAGCCTGACATGTGAGCGCGCCACCGCTCCTCTCGTCGCGGTAACCGGGATCGAGCGAGAAGAAGAAGAGCTTCACGGCGAGAAAGAGGAGCGCGAAGGTAACGCCGGTGATGAGACCGCTCCAGGCGGCGTTTGCAAGTACGCGCCCAGGTCTGCTTCGAAGTTGCTCCGCGCGCTGATTCCCATACCAGCCAATCAACAGACCGGAGAGCGGAGCAAGGACGAGATAGGCAGGATCGATTGGGATCACCATCAGGAAGCTGACGGCAATCGTGAGTGCCATGCCAACGCCAACGACCGCGGCAACGTTCGCGCCGCGATCCACGAAGCGCCTCATCGCTTCGCCCGTGCGAATGCAGCGCGACCCGGGAAGAGCGCGCGTGCGCCGAGGATGGATTCGATTCGAAGAAGTCGGTTCAGTTTGGCAACACGCTCCGAACGCGACGGGGCTCCAGTCTTGATCTGGCCAGCATTCGTGGCAACGGCAAGGTCTGCAATCGTGGTGTCTTCGGTTTCGCCAGAGCGATGACTGATGATTGCGGACCAGCCAGCACCATGGGCGGCGCCGATCGCGCCGAGCGTCTCGCTCAGTGTCCCGATCTGATTCGGTTTCACCAGCAGCGCTGTTGCAGCGCGCTCGCTGATCGCTCGTTCAATACGTGTGACGTTCGTCACCAACAGGTCATCGCCAACAATCTGTACGGAAGTACCGATAGCCTGCACGAGGGTGCCCCAAGCGTCCCAGTCATCCTCGGCGAGACCATCTTCGATGCTCACGATCGGATACTTGGCGCACCAGGCCGCCCACATCTCAATCAACTCGCCGCTCGTCAGCGTTCGCCCCTCTCGTTGCAGGTTGTATCTGCCATTGCTCGTGAGCAGTTCGGTCGCGGCAGCATCAATGGCAATCCCAACCTGTTCACCTGGCGCGTATCCGGCGCGCTCCATCGCCATCATCAGCGCATCGAGCGCGGCTCCGTTGGTGGGGAGACTCGGCGCAAAGCCGCCCTCGTCACCCTGCGCTGTTGCAAGCCCGCGCTCGTGCAGATGTGTCCGCAGTGCGGCAAAGATCTCTGCCCCTGCACGCAGGGCCTCACCGTATGTGTCAAATCCATACGGGACAACCATGAACTCCTGGAAGTCCGTTGACTGCTCCGCGTGCTTCCCACCGTTCAAGATGTTGAGCAGTGGCACAGGGAGCGTCACCGCACCCTCGCCGCCGAGTGACTCGTAGAGTTCCACCCCCTGCTCCGCAGCACGTGCATGTGCCAGGGCGAGCGAGACGCCCAAGAGCGCGTTTGCGCCGAGGCGTCCCTTGTTCGTTGTGCCATCGAGTGCGACCAACTGTGCGTCGAGCCCCTGTTGCGACTCCACACTGACGCCTGTGAGTGCATCGGCGATCTCACCGTTCACCGATGCAACCGCCTGGAGCACCCCCTTGCCGCCGTATCGCTGTTTGTCGCCGTCGCGCCGTTCAATCGCCTCATGCGCGCCCGTGCTTGCGCCGGACGGGACCGCGGCGCGACCGAATGCACCGCTCTCAAGATGCGCTTCAACTTCAACGGTTGGATTGCCGCGAGAGTCAAGGACTTCGCGCGCGTGTAACCGTGCGATTCGATCGCTCATTCGCTCTTCTTCGCAGGCGCCTTCGGCTTTGGTGCCGGCTTCTTCTCTGGCTTTGGAGCACCCCAGCGGATCGGTATCGTTTCAAACGGTGAACCGGCGGTTGGGATCACCGCAAGTCCGGGAAGGTCTCGCCCCTCCAAATACTCCAATGATGCGCCGCCACCCGTAGAGATGTGCGTCATCTTTCCAGCAAGGTTCAGCTGTTGGAGCGCCGCAATGCTATCTCCGCCTCCTACGACAACGGTTGCACCCGACTCTGCCTTCTCTGCGGCAACCTTCGCAAGCTCACGCGTTGCAGTGCCGAACGCAGGGATCTCGAACACTCCAAGCGGGCCGTTCCAGAGGATCGTCTTTACCGGCCCCAGTGCTTCACGCATCGCCGTGATGGAGTCTGGCCCAAGGTCGACCATGTGCCAGCTGGCTGGGAGCTTCTCGGTCGAGACCACTTTGAACTCAGTACCGCGCGTGACCTCTTTTGCAACCACACCGTCGACGGGGAGGAGCACCTTCACTCCGCGCTCTGCTGCGAGCTTCAGGATTCGGCGTGCATGATCAACCATCTTCGATTCGTAGAGGCTCTTCCCGACACTTCGCCCAGATGCCACAAGGAACGTATTCGCCACCCCACCACCGAGGATCAGGAGATTGACCTTTTGGACGAGTGCCTCAAGTACGGCGACCTTCCCTGAGACTTTGCCACCGCCAACAATCGCTGCGAACGGCCGGCTCGGCTTGTCCAGAAGGTTTGAAAGCGCCTCCACCTCGCTCTCCATGAGAAGTCCAACGTACGACGGGAGAATCCCTGCAACGCCTACGGTGCTCGCGTGAGCGCGATGTGCTGCACCGAACCCATCATTGACGAAGACATCGGCATACGAGGCGAGCTTTGCCGCGAACGCTGGATCATTCTTCTCCTCACCCACATGGAAGCGCACGTTCTCCAACAGGACGAGTTCCCCTGGCCGCAGACGCTTCACCGCATCTTCCGTCCCCACGCCGAGCGCGTCACCGGTAGTTGGAACCATCATCTGCAAGTGATGCGCGAGTCGTTCGGCTGCGGGGCGAAGTCGAAGTCCATCAACGACCTTTCCGTCTGGTCGGCCTAGATGCGACGCGATCACGATCGATGCTCCATCTTCAAGGAGCGCCTTGATGGTTGGCACCGCCGCCCGGATCCGTGAGTCATCAACGACCTTTCCGTCAGAGAGCGGCACATTGAAGTCGACCCGCAAGAGGATGCGCATCTCTCGCGCATCAAGCTCACGAATCGTTCGTTTTCCTGTGGCCGAATAGATGTTTGTCGCAATTCGACGCGGGCCACTGCTCAGTGGTCGCTGGCGCGGTGCAACACGCGCAATCTGGGCTGGAGTCGCGGGCGAACTCGACACCTTCGCGGACGGCTTCGACGCTTGGCGATTCGCAGGGCGACTCGGCCCACCCGCCGATGCGCCTGATGCCTGTGTCGCCCCCTTCGGAGGCAGCGGCGGGCCAGGCTTTATCTGCGGTCGATTCGCAGGGCGACTCGGCGCCATCTTCGGCGCACCAAGATTCACTCCAGGCTTCCCTGCAGATGGCTTCGGTGGAACGAGTGTTGCCGTCCGTACAGCCGGCTTCGGGGCAGGCTTCGTGGACGGGGGCGCTGCAGCAGGCTTCACTCCTGACCTTGAACCTGGCTTCGCCCCTGCCTTCGCCGACGACTTCACTGGAGCAGTCTTTACCAAAGGCTTTACAGCAACCTTTGGCGCAGGCTTCGCCGCCTTCTTCGCAGGCGCGGATTTCGCTGCGGGTTTCGGCGCAGGTTTCGGCGCAGGTTTTGGTGCCTTCTTCGCAGGCGCGGGTGCCCTGAAGAGGCGCGAGAGTAGGCCCTTCCTCTCAGCCACGGGCGGCCACGAGCTTCACAAGATCCGCAATGCGGCAGCTGTAACCCCACTCGTTGTCGTACCAGGCCACGACCTTGGCGAAGTTGTCGCCGAGCAGCATTGTGCTGGCAGCATCGATGATTGCGGAACGGGAGTCGCCACGGAAGTCAGAAGAGACGAGCGGATCATCGGAAACACCAAGGATTCCCTTCATCGGCCCACGCGCCGCAGTGCGGAATGCATCATTGATCTGCTCCAGAGATGCGGGTCGCTCCAGTTCGGCGGTGAAGTCGATCAGGCTCACCGTTGGCGTTGGGACGCGCACACTGTATCCGTCAAACTTCCCTTTCAGCTCCGGGATGACGAGAGCGAGGGCAGTGGCTGCACCAGTGGTCGTTGGAATCATGTTCTGACCTGCGGCACGAGCCCGGCGCGGATCTTTGTGCGCAACATCAAGGATGCGCTGATCGTTGGTGTAGCTGTGCATTGTTGTCATCAGACCGCGGCGAATGCCGAACGTGTCCATCACCACCTTCGCCGCAGGGGCGAGACAGTTCGTGGTGCAGCTCGCGTTGGAGATGATGTGATGCTTCGATGGATCGTACCGATCGTCATTCACACCCAGAACAATCGTCACGTCTTCGTTCTTGGCTGGCGCGCTGATGATCACCTTCTTTGCGCCAGCGGTGCGATGTGCCGCAGCCTTCGTCGCGTCGGTGAAGATGCCCGTCGATTCAACAACGATGTCCACGCCCATCGCCCCCCATGGAAGCTGGGCGGGATCCTTCGCGGCGAGGACCTTGATCCGCTTTCCGTTGATGACGAGTTCGTCACCTTCGGCAACGACTGTGCCAGAGAAGGTGCCGTAGGTAGAGTCGTGCTTGAAGAGGAGCGCGTTCATCGCAGGATCAACAAGGTCATTGACCGCGACTACCTCGACCTCGGGAGCGCGCTCAAGGATCGCCTTCAGGCTCTGACGCCCGATGCGACCGAATCCATTGATCCCCACGCGAATCGCCACTCACGCCCTCACTTACTGCGCTGCCCTGTTCATTGCAACCGCGCGCTCCCAGGCGGGGTTGCCGAGTCGACCAACCACGACAGGATGACACCCCGCGAGGCTGACGTCCCCGCCGAGCTGCGCTGGCTTGATGCTGACGCGCCGCCCAGGGACCTTAAAGGCATTCTCGCCGATCTCGTGATTGATCCGTTTGGCAAGGCGATCCCAATGTGCCTCCGCGAGCGAGCCGCCGATGATGATCCGAACCGGATTGAAGGTATTGACGTAGCCAGCGACGGCTCGCCCAACGGCGAGGAGTGCGCGCTCAAGGATCTCTTCAGCAGTGGCGTCCCCCGCCGCAGCGGCCTCCGCAACCGTCTTCGCGCTGATCGCCTCGCCTGAATGCGTTGACGCCCAGCTGGCGAGCCACGGGCTCGCGCCGCTCTTGGCAGCGGCGGCTCCCGCCGCAGCGAGGGCCCAGCCTGAAGCGTGCGCCTCAAGGTGCCCCGTGCCGCCACACGTGCATCGTGGACCGTCGAGCGAAATCGGCACATGCCCAAGCTCGAGCGCCGTGTCGTCTGGCCCCGTCAGGAGGTGACCACCACTCAACGCCGCTGCGCCGAAGCCAGTGCTGATCGTGAGATACATCAGGTCGTCAATGCCTCTCCCCGCACCAAAGGCGCGCTCGCCGAGAATCGCCACCTTCGTGTCGTGCTCAAGGAAGACGGGGAGCCCGAGTGCTGTGCCGATCGGCCCTGCAAGGTCGGTGCCTGGAAAGCGTGGGCCAAGATTTGCCGGCTCCACCGCGATGCCAGTCCACGGATTGAGTGGTCCTGGTGCACTGATCCCAATTCCAACTAGGCGTGAGACGGCGGCGGAGTCTTCACGCGCGGCGTTCTCGCGTGCGAGGTGCAACGTAGTGATACACGCAGCGACTACGGCTGCAGGTCCCTCAGCTGCTGGAGTGTGCGCCGCAGCACGACCGAGTCGCGATCCGTCTGCGCGCACGAGTGCGGCGCGCACCTGCGTGCCGCCAAGGTCGAGCGCGAGCACCGTTGCATCAGCGGGTGGCTGCATCAGTGAACTCTCCGTTTCAATTACTTTCGCAGTGAGGCGCGCCGCGCGCCTCCCCGTTGTGGATAACTCCTCAGTTCAGTTGTGGATAAATCTCTCTGTGAAGCGGCACGGCCCCCGCCCGGTCTCCCGGTCGAGGGCCGTAGGGCCGCTTAGCGTTCGCTGTTACGCGAGCTGATAATCAGCCACCGATCTTGAAGACCTTCGTGCCGCACTTCTGGCAGACGCCGGAAAGCGCTGGCTTGCCGTTCTTCATCGTGACCCTCTTCGTGTCGACGGCCTCTCGCTTGGCCTTGCACTTCACGCAATACACCTCAGGCATGTTTTGAACCTCCCTTGGGTCGCGCATCCTCCGCGCGGTCCACTACAACCCCACTCGGGGCATAGAGCGCGTCCGGCAACATGCCGACCGCGGAGCGCCCGATCCGACCCGAAGGCCCCCACGAGCAATCACCGAGGTTCAGGATAGGGAGCCTCCCCCTCGTGGTCAACAGGCTCCCCGCACGGCGGGAGCACGACCAGCCTGATCACCCCCATACGCCAGAGCTCCAGGCGACCCGCATCCACTCGAAGGGATGTAACAATCTCCCGCAACCAGGCCCGACTCATCCCAACTGGGACCGCAATTGTTGGCGCCCCTAGCGGAAGCGGATCTGGCACGACTGGTGCCGCCTCCCCCACGGTTTCCACCAAACTTCCACCGTCAACAGACGGCTGCAGGGCTGGAACGAGTCCACTCACTGGGTCGAGCCAGAGGCGGTACCCACCGCCCCCGATCGAACCACGCTGATGGATGAAGCCCTCCGCTCGGACTCGCCGACCCGCTGCCCGCAGAGCATCGGGCAAGGTCGGCGCCACTCTTCGACTCGCCGCCACGAGAAGCTCTTCTCCGGAGCTGAGGCGAATCCTGAGGCTGATCGCCCCGTCCGATAGCGAGGTTGGTCTTCCCGCCAGCACCCCCTCGACACGGATGCGCCGACCCTCCCACGCCTCCCACGCCCATACCCCCGGCGCGGGTCGCTGCACCATCTGCGCAGGTGGAACGCCGGCGATTCCTACCGTGAGCGGCGGCGCGGAGGCTACAAGTGTCAACGCTTGGCGCCGCAGCGTCATGACGCCGCTCACCTCGACGAGCTGACCTCGCGAAAGGCTAGGCGCTGTCGGCGGGAGCAGAACGAAGAGGCCTATCCCTCCATCTGGATCGGTTAACGCCACAAGGAGCGGTTCCGCCAACTCACCAGCGATCGCACTCACGACTCCGCGCACGCGAATCGGTGAACCTACGGCAGCGTTGCGCGCCTCAGCAACGGTAAGTGCAACTGGTGATGGCGTATCTGCTGGAGAAGGAGACGGATTCAGAGTGCTAGACGGAGTTGGCGTGATAGTTGGCGCTGGGGTGGTGTCTGGTGGCAACGACGGCTGCCGCGTAGGGCTGGCGGGAGACTCCAGGGCAAAGTCTGAACTGTTCATATTCGTATCGACGAGTGCACCGCTTGTGTTGCGTACTCTGCGAAGTGGAGTTCCCGCAGGCGGAACGAGTGCGGGAAGTCCCTCCCCGCCAGCAGTAAGGCTGGCACTCCCCCACGCCACCGCATCGAGGATTTCTACGGGCGTACCCACGCGTCGGATTTGAAGGACTCCACCGCTGCTTGCAATACCATCGCTCCAAGTATGCCGAGCTGCAGCGCCGAACGAACCGAGCGCATTCGCGAGCAGGATCGACTCTCCTGGCGAAAGCGTCTCTGCCGTATTGATGCTGACCAACCGTCTCGTGGTGAGCCCGCTTGCACTGACATACATCAATTCGATGCCCTGCAGGGTTACGGAGATGCCGCCGCTTGCCTCGATTCGCACGTATTCGTCTGCTGCGGTCGCACCGCCCGTCAGAATCTCGCTCAGCAGCAGTGCCGCTCGTTCCTCACCGCGGACCGGTTGTGGGTACGAGTATTGATTTGCAAACAGGGTGATGAGCAGCGTGGAGAAGAGTGCGGCCTTACGCATTGCGCCCCCTTTAACTGGGCGGATTCAGGCAATGAGTATTTCGACGGCCTGGTATCGCTGCCGTACTGGCGCGGGAGAGGGTCTAGGATTGAGTAAGAACGTGAAGGAGGGGTTATGAGTTCACGGCACGCAACCGAAAGGGCCGAAGCCCGACGACGCGGTCGCATCGCAGCGCGAGAACGAGAGGCCGCGGGAGTTCAACCAGTGTCTACCGAACCAGCGGTTGATCTGTCGGCTACACCGAACGCGTCGCAGCCGCGCGCTCAAGGAGGGATCGGATTTCGTGCCGCATTTCGCGGATCTTTTGGACGAATTCCGTTCAAGGATGACCTGCGCGCACTCCCTGCGATCCTGCGCACGCGCGCCTTCTTTGTCCCGCTGATTGCCACTGCAGCCACAGTATTGATCAGTGTCCAGCCGGGCAGCATCAACTCGAACCTTGTCCAGCTCGCCGTTCAGACCGTTCTCCTCCCGCCGGCATTTGTTGTGGCGTTCATGGGAGGGATGCTGACGCGTCGCGGCTCGTGGATGCTTGGAGGCATCTTCGGTGTACTCACGTACCTCGGTTCTCTGGTCGTTGGAAGCGTTGCGGATCTCTCTGGGCTCACTGCAGGGAATCCGGTTGGCGCATTCCTTGACAACAACATGACAAATCTGAGCAACCTCGGCGCGTTTGCCGGCGATCTCTACGGGGTCGCCGTTTCTGGAATCTTTGCGGGCGCGTTTGCGGGATGGTATGGACGATTCTTGCGAGCGATGTCACCACGACCAAGCGGTCGAGATCAGCAGAGGGAGCGGTCTAAGCGAGGAGAGGGCGGCGGGCGGCGCTAGATCTTCCTAGACGCACATGTGAGTGCGCATGTGACCGCGCCACGTTTCCCTACTTCGCAAGCACCTGGACTGCGACAACCAGGATGGTTCCCATGGTGAGGCCGCCAACAAGGAGTAGTGGTTTTATGATCTCGTTGCGCTTAAGCTTTGGCGGCATGCTCTTCCTCCAATCTCGCGGCTGTGGCTTCTAAGGTGCCTGACAGCTTTCACCAAGATAAACGACGAGCGACGTTCGTGAACCGAGTGCTTCCACAATCACGGTAACGGTGCATGCCCCCTCGTCGCGCGCCGCGTTGATCTCAAAGCGACCATTACGTTTCACCGGCTCTGCAACCTCCCAGGCGAGGCGCCGCAGCTCATCAACCGTTGAACGCACCGCCGCATCCACGCTGAGTCGACTGAAGATTGCTCCACTCGCCAGCACGTCTAGGCGAATCTCCGCACTCCCCTCAGCGAGCAGCGGGAAGTCAGCGGGGAGTCGGCCCCAGATGCGGCCATATTCACTGCTGATCACCGTCGCCGGTGATGCCACGCTACTCGGCGTTGCCTCCCCTTCACTGCCGCCGCAGGCGGCGACGAGGACGAGCAGCGAGCAGAGGAGCGGGAGGAAGGATGGAGTTGGGCGGAGGCCAAGATGGGGCAACACCTTGTGAGGATAATGCCCCCGCCCTAGCCTTATAATAGTACAGATGTTCGTTTTATGCTGGGAGGGTGGCGAGGACGATCCCGAGCAGGATCAGGGCAAGTCCCAGCAGCTGTGGGGGTCGCAGGCGCTCCTGGTAGCCAATGTACCCCCCGAGCACCACGATGATCGGCCCGAGCGAACTCAAGAGCGAGACGGCCCAGGTCGGCCCCTCTTCGAGCGCCGCAGCGAAGACGAAGAAGGCGATGGTGTCGCCGATGCCAACGAGCCCGGCGAGGAGGAGCCCGCGCCTTGTGAGTGCGTGACCTTCCCCGAGCAAGTCGGTGCGAACCCAGCGCGGCAGTGCCTTCCGATTAGAACGAACGATCGCGAGAATCACCCAGACCGTCGCAAAATTGCCGATCCGAGAGAGGGTGATCGCCGTGCTCCACCCGTACTCCTTGATCGGGATCGTCAACAGCACCGTGATCACGGCGAAGAAGAGGAGCCCGATCAGTGCGAAGGCAACTCCTGGGCTCGCCAACGAGGCGCGGCGTCCACGTCCACTCCCTGTGGTTCGGAACCCAAGCAGAGTGATCCCGCTTCCAACAGCGACCACGCCGAGGATGTGGGCGGTCGTCAGAATCTCGTTGAGGAAGAGTGCGGCCAGGAAGGCGGAGAGTGCTCCGTATGCGGAGATCGTTGGTGAGACCACGCTGAGTGGGCCGAGCCGAAACGCGGTGAAGACCGCGATGTACGAGACGCCCGCTCCGACGCCCATCAGAAGAGTCGCCCCAACGATGAAGGGATCGTAGTCTTGGGTGAGTGCACCCCGGGCGATCGCCACACCGCCAGCCAGAACGAGTGAAGTGCTGACGGCAATCACGACGACGCGCAGTGACCCGATTCGGCGCCCCACATAGGCGGTGACGAGGTCTGTCGCGCCCCAGAGGGCGGCAGAAAGGAGGGCAAGGGAGGTAGGGCTCATACGCAGATGCTAGCCGTCCGCGTGCTATTCTGCCGCTTCCGTGGGGCTGTAGCTCAGTTGGTAGAGCGCTACATTCGCATTGTAGAGGTAAGGGGTTCGAATCCCCTCAGCTCCACCATCACCCTCCTCTCACGCTAGCGAACGGCGGCGAGAGCCGGAGTGAGGCGCTGAAGTTCACGCATTCGCGTTGCCTCGTCAGGGAGATGGCGCTCCACGATCTGCCGGAAGCGAACACCATGTCCTCGAGCGCGCAAGTGCGCAAGCTCATGCACGATCACCGCCTCGAAACAGGAGGGGGGTGCCATCACCAGTCGCCAAGAGAGGGAGATCGTCCCGTCGGCTGATGCGCTCCCCCATCGAGAGCTCTGATCACCGATACGTAGTCGGGTTGGGTGCACCTTCATCTCTGGCGCATAGACCGCAATCATCTGCTCGGCAACGCTGCGCGCGCGCCGACGCAGCCACGTGACCAGACGAGCCCGAAGGAGCGTCTCACTGCTCGCGAACTTTTCAGGGATGTGAATCTCGCCTGCCTTCACGCTGATAGCCATCACGGTCGCCGAGCGAATGCGATGCGCGCGACCGGCGTATGGAATCAACCCTCCAAGGACGAGCTGTCCATCCGTCCCGAGCGCGGCGCGGCGATCGCGCAGCTCCGCGAGTGATCGCTCCACCCAGGCCGCGCGCTCCTCAATAAAGGCCTCAACGTCGCGTCGCGCACGCTCCTCACTGAAACGCGCAGGAACGACTGCCTCAAGGCCACACTCTGGATCAATGTGAAGGGATAACCTGCGCGCGCGCGGACTCCGAATCAACGTGTAGGGAACGCGCGCACGCCGCTCAGAACTCATAGGACGATTCTGCACGAGAGACTCGACCAACGTGACAAGTGTGCTTGTCTTGCACGACAAGGGGCTTTGACGACGCCATTAGCGGCTGCCACAATGAACGAGTGACCGATCAGACGTTTCACGAAGCTCTCCAGGCGGCAACAGAAGATGCACATCGGAGTGCCGAACGTACCGAGTTCATCGTCAACCTTATGGGGGGCACGCTCAGCCAGCACGCATACCTTCGTTACCTTGAGGCCCTTGCACCAATCTACGAACAGCTCGAGATGCTTCTGCGGGAGCGAACCGAACGGCCCCTACTGAAGGCTTTTGACCACCGAGGGCTCGACCGCTTTTCGCGCATGCAGGCTGACATTGCGCTTCTCAGGGAAAGTACTGGCCAATCGGATCGTTCGGCTCAACCAGAGGCAACCACCGCATATCGTGCACGACTTCATCACAGCATTGAGGACGAGCGACTTCTCGCACATCACTACATTCGCTACTTGGGCGATCTTTCAGGGGGCCAGGCAATCGCGCGTCTCGTCTCTCGGCACTATCAGATTCCGCCAGAGGCACTCACGTTTTATGATTTTCACGAGCTCAGCGATGCGAAGGCATACAAGGTTGAATACAGAGAGAAGCTGAATCGTGCAGACTTAAGCGAGACCCAGAAAGAGAGTTTCATTGCCGAAGCGGTCACGCTCTATTCGCTCTCGGCCGACATCTTCAATGAACTTGGTCGAACCTGAATTGAACAAGAAGAACAACGCGGCAATCTATATTGCGGTATTCCTGACGTTCATCGATAACTTCGCACTGCTTCCCGTCATTGGGCCGCGTGCCCAAGAGCTTGGCGGCACACCGTTCTTGGTGGGTATTGCAATCGCAGCATACTCGCTTGCAAACCTCGCCTTCAATCTGATTGGCGGTACACTCGCGGACCGACTAGGACGACGGCGCGTTGTGCTGGCGGCGTTGATCATCAGTCCGCTCGCGATCGCGGTCTATGCGCTGGC
>Ga0172376_10006782_pt1 | contig 12358 bp, 21 predicted proteins | sample Lak35m_FD_121114 | JGI IMG/M metagenome (GOLD analysis project Ga0172376, IMG submission 121114) | Freshwater microbial communities from Kabuno Bay, South-Kivu, Congo - kab_092012_35m | ecosystem: Environmental > Aquatic > Freshwater > Lake | place: Democratic Republic of the Congo: South-Kivu...
ATCAAAATCCTCAAACAAATGGGCATCTGGATGCAATTATTTGGGCTGTCACTGGAGATGATGTCTCTGCTGCAGTCGGCATAAGTTCTTTCAATGGAACTGCTGGAGGCACAAGACTTTATTCACAACTTGCTTTTCAACCTGATTTCGTGATGATTTCTTCTTGCAACACTACATCAGGACAAACGCTTTCAAGTCATGCAGAACTTACATTTGGAGTAGCTACACGAAGCCCTTTGCAGCAGGCTGCAATAGGATTTTCTTATAATACGAATGCTGACCCTACAGCATTAGGTACAACTTTAGGTGATAATACAATTGCTAATTTTATACGTGGTACAACATTTGCAACTTGTGATATTACTGCATTTTCTTCAAGTGGCTGGACTATGAGAACTAATAATACCCTTACTGCTAACACAGTCTACAATTTTTTAGCAGTCAAGAGTTTATCACCTTCTGATTTTGCAATTATCGATTTTACTACTCCAACTGCGACAGGCACTACTCAAGTTGGCACTGGTTCATCTGGATTTGTACCAGAGACAGCGATATGCGTTGGAACTCATGTTTCAACAATAAATTCTGTAGCAAATACACGAGCACTAGGCGCTGAAGGGTTCAGCATTGGTGCTGGTTCAGCCACATCTTATGCTAAATTATACAATGGCAATGGAACAATTACTTATAGTACGGGCAGCGCAACTGTATCAGGTACAGGTTCTTCGTTTTTTAAATTTTATCCAGGCATCAATCTTTACACGCCTGTTGGCCTTAGTATTGGTACTGTAAGTTCAGTTACAAATGCTACATCATTGGCACTAACTGCAAATGCTTTGTTGTCAGGCACTGCTGTAAGTTATACTTATGGAACTCACGGACAACACTCATTAGCATATGGTGATATTGATAATGACGGTGGAGGTTCTCAGGTATATAGTTTAGCAAGCTCACGATTTTATGTTTCAGCAACTGCCCCTTCAACTATAACTAATCAAGCTTATTTAAATAATTTTGATACTCCTACAATGTCTTTAGGTTTTACTACTGCTAATGCAACAACAAGAAAAGGTTTTATTGTTGCATTTAAAGGTCAAAATAAAAGTAGAAGAAGAGCTTTGAACACATAATGAAAGTTGCATCAATACAACTAAATTTAAAATATTGTTTTTCCCAAAAATCATTTCAAGATTACATAGAAAAACAAGTTTTTCAAAAGATGCTTGTGATGCCAGATATTATTTGTTTTCCTGAAAATATAAATTATTGTTTATTATTTGCAAAACAAGAAAAATTTTTTTCTCTTTCTTTTAAGACAAAATTTGAATCTTGGTTTGATAAATTCATTTCAAAAATAGATTTGTCTTTCGTTTTTAGATTCTTGAATATCAAAAATCAAGAAAAGATTATTTTACAAACAATGTCAAATCTTGCAAAAAAATATAATGTTCATATTGTTTCTGGAACATATTATGAAAAATGCAATGATGGCATTTATAATACTCAAACATTGATAGATCCTGATGGAGAAATTATAGGCAAAGCATCTAAAAAATATCTTGTAGGATTTGAAAAAGCCTTAAGATTACAAACACAGTATGAGCCTGTAACTTTAGAGACAAGATTTGGTGAAGTTGGATTGTGCGTTTGTTATGATTTGAATGACAGATATTATATAAGTAAATTTAAAAAAGAAGGAGCAGTGATTTTGTTTGCTCCTTCTAATGGCTGGCGACCTTTCCCAGGATATCCATTTGATTATAATAAAGAAACTCCTCAAATACAAAGAGCAAAAGAAAACGGATTCTCAATAGTAAGACCTTATTGTGCCGGATGGATGTTCCCTTTATATTTTCAAGGACATTCTCAAATTGTTGATGCTACTGGAAAAGTCGTTGCGGCTTCGTTGACAAAAAATAAAACAGAAATATTGATTGCAGAGTTAGTAAGGTAGACGAACAACTCCACCAAATAATCCTAGAGAACCAAGAGTTCTTTTTTTCATATAAACTCCCTGCCCGTCTCTATCAACTACATCTCTCATTCCGCTTGATGTATTTCCTTCTACAGTTATAAAATCATTGTTTGAATTTGCATCTACACAAATTCCAGTGTGTGCAATTCTTCCTTTACTAGCAAAGAAATAAAATACAATATCTCCTTCTTGAATTTTTTCTCTTCCTAATTCAAGATCAGCCCGTTTTATCCACCAAGTTTTTTTCTTGCCCCAATTTGAAAAAACTACTGTACTTCCTGTCCTTGGCATTTCATTTGGTATAGTAAGTGACAATGAATGAGCAGCCTTTATTAATCTAAGTACAATAAAAGCCATACACCAAGGATTTCCAGGTCCTAATCCTACTGCAGAAAGATATCTCTCTACAAAAGTACCAGCATTTGAGCCTGTTTCTCTTACACTCAATACTTCTTTAGCACAAGCATCTTTAGCCGCTTTTTTACTAATTGGCCCTGGAGTTTTAACTGCTAAACTACTAAAATCATTAAACTTATTGGTAGATAATAACTTCCAAAAAAATTGTTTTACTGGATTCATTTTGTTTTATTCTCCTGTATCAAACTTTCTTTATTTTCTTCTCTCATATCTTTATTTGGAGTTGTTTCTTTAACTGTAAATCCTGGAATTTTGTCAAGAAACTTCATCAAATCTAAACATTCACTCCCAGATGTACCTTTGGGCTCAACAGTTACTTTTCCATCTTTTCCAATCTTGATATTCAATTCAACTTCTTTTGCCATTAGATTAACTTCCTAGCAACTATTTCCATTTCAGACATAGTTCTATTTAAAAACTCTTCATCATTAATATTTACTTTTATTTTAAATCCATTTTTTGCTAATGCTTTTTCTAATGCAACTTTCACATATGCTTGGATGATTCTTTGATCCATCTTTTTAGCAACATCATAATCTGAAACTATAAAATCATATTTATTTTCAGATTCATTCCACAAAAAACCAATATCGTTTGATGCGCCTGTGAACTTATTTACTTGGTCTCTTGAAATTACAATGTTAGCAGTTTCATTCCTCTGGTCTCCTCTGTATCCTTTTAGTTTTTCAGGTTCAGTAAATACATCAGGTGAGAAACCAAGTAATGAAAGTGCTTCTAAAAGACAATCTTTATCAACAATTTCACATTCTATTTTTTTATATGCAGACATTACAATTCTTCTTCTTCATCATCTTCGAGTAAATTATGTGTAATCCATTCAATGCTATCCATAAGAGCATTTCTCAATCTAATTAATCCAGCCACAGCAATACCGTGTCCTTCATTAATATTAGTTACAAGATCATATCCCTCAAGAATAACATCAGTAGAGTCGTGCATTTTGACAAGTCTTTCAAGAAATTCTTCAGGATCCATTGCTAAAACTAATTTGCGATTTTCTTCAAATTGTTTTTGAAGTTCAATTTTATCTTCATCATCTAAATCATTAAAGTTCATATATGACTTGTACAATTTATAAGAAAGAGAGGAATAAAGAATGAATAATGTTTTTGCTATCATGAGTTGTATTTGTATTTTATGTTTGCCAGTTGAAAATTTTTCACAACCAATACAGCCTTCGTTTCAAGTTGATGAAAAGCCAAAAAAAGAAATATTGATTAGTTTAAATTCAAATTTTTATAGAAATGCGAAAGAAGTTATTGAAGGTTTTTTTAAACAAGCCAATATAAGAAATAAATATATCGACAGTTCATTAGACAAAGCAGATAAAAAGAATTTCAGTTTTGTTGATTTTACAGTTGACGAAGCAGTTGAGTATTTATCATCAAAATATAATGTCCAATTTACTGTTGAAACTATTGGCAAGAAAAAAATATATAACGTGGAGCCTAAGAAAAAATGAAAAAGTTATTTGCTCTTTTAGTTTGTTTAGCGTCTTGTTCTGTTTCATTTGCACAATCTAATATCTCTTTAGAGTTAAGAGATGCGCCTGTTAGAAGTAGTCTAGAAATGGTGTTTAAGCAGGCTGGAATCAAAAGTTATGTCATAGATAATTCTGTTTATGGATTTGTATCTATGAATCTCACTGATCAGCCATTCGAAAATGCATTGAAACTTATTATGAGAGCAAATACTGTTCCCCTTTCATATACTAAAGAAAATGATGTTTATATAGTAAAACAAAGAATTTCTACTCCTGTCCCTCAAACTAGTAGCCCTGATCCAATTTCAGAAAATACTAGAAATAATGTTAGTTGGGAAAGAATTCCATTAACATATATTGATCCATTTGATTTGCAAGTTGTTTTAGGTAATATATTGTTTATTAATCAATTTGGGAGATTTTCTGGAAATGGAAGTGGTTTGGGCAACTTTGGGGGTGGCTTTGGTAATAACTCTTTCGGAGGCAATGGAGGCTTTGGAATGGGCAACGGTAATGGAATGGGCGGAGGAGCAATGGGAGGCTTTGGCGGTATGATGGGTGGCCAAGGCGGATTTTCAGGAAATGGTGGATTTGGCGGAGGAAGAAACTTTTGAGTCACTACTACAATAGAAAATCTTATTCTTTTAATGAAACAGATGAAATGATGACAGAAATAAAAAAAGAAATGTCAAATTTTCTCACTAAAGAAGAAGCTGAACTTTTGCTTCAAAGAAAATATGCAATGATTGATCCTGTTCCTTATAGACCAGATCCTGTAGTCATAGAATTAAGAAGAGAAGTTGATCACTTAAGACAAGAAATTTATTTTTTACGCACAATCGTCAATAAGCAAATGCAAAAAACTGAAATCGACGAACCTACACTTTAATGTCAAAGCACGTAGTATTTCAGCCTGTAGATCTTGGAGATGATGAAGTAAAAGATACTGTTCTTTGGTCTGCTACTTTTCATATACATCCAGATATAGAGCCAACACTTCCAGAAGAGATGTTGGCTCTAATCAAAAATAAAAATTCAATAAATTATCCTTTAGCATATTGGCAAAAAGAATTTACTAATCTAGGTTTTGTATTAGATATGGATTTTCCTTATTGTAAAGAATATGCTTGGGATTATATTATGCCTGATGCTGTTAGAATAACAATACAAGCAAAAGACTTAAACACAAATTTTAATCAGATTATCATTCCAAAAATTATTGCAAGAGATATCTTAAATGAGATGAAACTTCCTATGTTTGGAAAAATGCATCCAGAAAAGTTTCATAAAAAACTTGTTCAATATATAGATTTATCTCAAAATAATTCTTCTCTTGTAGATAATATATTTGAAGCATTAACTGAACTTGAAGATTTATGTACAGAATGTATATCTTATGAAAGTTTTATTGAATGGAAGGTAAGTTAGTCTAATCATAGAATAAAAATAATATGTGGTACAGATATTCTCAAGCTCAACCTTTACAAAACCTTACATCTACTAATAGCCCATCTACTATTTCAGGTGGTGGACAAGGTATAGAAATTTCTCAAGCAGATTTACCAAAATTACAACAGTTCAAAACAACTGGTACTCCTGTAACTGTTCGTGATGTATCTACTGGAAAAATGGTAAGTATTGTTCACGGAAATGTAGATCAACAAGGGAAGTTTTATTTAAGTGGAACTGCTGGAGATGTTGGAACTGAGGAAAACTTTAATGAATGGGCTGCTAGAAATGGTGTAAATCCTGGCAACTTCATTCTCTCCTGTAAACAAGGTGCAGCAAATACAAGCGCATTTAATAATTTAACTTCTTATCAAGGTGTTTTACAATTACAATGGAGTAATCAACCTAATGAAAGAGGCAACTATAATGTGTTTGTTCAAGGTGGCTAATGTTTATTAATAATAACTTTATTGTTTTATCAAGCAAAAAAGAAGATGTAGTAAAGTCAGGTTTTGAATTTCAAAAACTGCCTTATGCTTATGATTCTTTAGAACCTATCATTGATGCTGAAACAATGAAAATCCATCATACAAAGCATCAGAAAAAATATTTTGACAAGATGATGGAAGTACTAGATGAAAAGCCAGCGTTAATGAAAAAATCATTAGTAGAACTCTTGTCTGACATTGAGAAAATTCCAGCCAAAGATAGAGAAAAGTTTAAAAACAATGCTGGTGGATATTTCAATCATTCTTTTTTCTGGAATGTAATGACAACTGAAAAGCCTGTTTATTCTGGTGCAATTAAAAAATTAATTGATAAAAAGTTTGGTTCCTTAGATAAATTCAAATTAGAATTTATTAAAACAGGGATGGATCATTTTGGTTCTGGATGGGTTTGGTTATGTACCGAAAATGGAACAAGCCTAAAATTGTCATCTATGGCTAATCAAAATAATCCATATATTGAACAGTGCGGAAAACCATTAATTGGCTGTGATTTATGGGAACACGCTTATTATCTCAAATATCAAAATGATAGAGAAAAATACCTTAAGAAATGGGTAGATTTGATAAACTGGGATTTTGTCAATGAAACTTTGGAGAGTTATAAATGAATATAATAACAAACTTATTAACTATACAAAATCAATTTAGAGTTTACCATTGGCAGACTCAAAAGAAACAAGGCTCATTTGCACAACACGAGGCATTTGGTAAAGCATATGAAGAACTCGATCCACTTATTGATGATTTTGTAGAAGTTTATCAAGGAAAAAATGGCGCTTTGATGGGTAGAAATGGATTTGTAATCAACATAGAAAACTTATCTGATGATTACTTAGTATTTATCGATGAAGCAATAGAATATTTTACACAGCATCTTCCGCAATCATTAGACCAAAATAGAGATACAGATTTGTTGAATATCAAAGATGAAATGTTGGCGATTATGAATCAAACTAAATATCGCCTTAATATGATGTAATGGATTATTCTGATGCTGATGGTTACAAAGCTCTTGTAGCAAGAAAACTCACAACATTAGAACTTTCCAGAAATGATATGGTGAAAAGTTTAGACATTGCTTTATTAATGTCTATAGAACAATTAGAAAAAATAGCAAATAGCCTTTCCAAAAATCAGCGTAAAACTAAATTTGGAAAGGCTATTTTTATGATTATCGATATAAAGAAAAATTATTTATATCCACATCCACCACAAGAATCATAAGTTTCTCCATCAACAGAAAAAGAACTACCACATCCACAACTCTTTTCTGCATTTGGATTCTCAATCTTAAATCCTGACATTAATCCATCTTCTTTATAATCGATTGTTGCACCGTTAACATAACGAACAGATTTAGCATCTACAACAATCTTTATTTCATTACTGTAAACAATAACATCATCAATCTCTGGTTCTCCCTCAGAAATTGCTAATCCGTATTGCAAACCAGAACAGCCTCCGCCAGCAACATAAAAATAAAGATGCGGATCCTCAGTTTCAATCTGAGAAATAGAATCTTTGACTATTTCTGCTGCTTTGTCTGTTATATTAATTTGCAAGTTTGACTCGGACGTATTTTCCACTTTTATTACTCCACTGATATCTTTGGACTAAGTAAGACGGCACTTTGTAAAAATTTTCTTTTTTGCCATCACTAAATTTATTGACGTTTGACTTTGTTGCAGATTTCACAATATCTGCAACTTTGATCATATAAAATCTTTCAGGAATTTTATCTAATGACTCTCCAGAATCAACAGAAATAAAATATCCATCAGGAATAGCACTAAAATTTTTCATTGGAACATTAACTTCATTGTATTTTCCTTTGAAGTTAAGCATAAAACGTTCGTGCCCTGATGCTTCTATTTCAAAATTTATAATAGAATCATCGTCTCTAGATTTTACTTTAATGTCTCCGCACTTTTTATCTTCTTTTGGTTTGACAATATAATAATCACCAGACTTCAGTAAATTAGAATTTGCTAAAATTCTTATTGCTAGTTGTTTACCTTTTTCATCGTTCTTAGCATATAAGTTACGATCAAAAGATTTTCTTCCAGCAAGTTCTTCTATCATCCTATTTTCATTCCTATACAGTGCATTACAGGTCTTACTAAAACAAGACCTACACCCTCATCATACAATACGTTTCCAGTTGTATCAGGTTCAGGATGTTCAGAGTCAGTTAAGACAGTTAATCCAAGACCTAATTCACAGATAACTTTTTGTGCAAGATAAAGTCTACAAGCATAATGATTTTCAAGTTTTTGAAATTCTGACAATCTTTCTCTGAACTCTTTGTCCTCTTGCTCAGTAGTACCAAAACCTTCAAAGAATTCAATGTGCCAGTTTTCAGGATGTTGCAATGCTAAATCATAACGATTGGGAATTTCATCTATGTATTGTTTGTCATCACTGTTTGTACTTTGAATGTACATTTTGCCTGGAAAATTAGAAATGTATTCTTTGATTGAAATTAACTCTTTTTTTACTGCTTCGTGATATTCAACAATCATATTTTCAAGAACTTTTTCAGCATCTCTAATTTGATCATTTTGCAATAGTTCTTCTAATGTATATAAATCATCTAAAGACTTTGCTAGTTCCTTAATAAAATCAGATGTTTCTTTTTGGCTAAGTAAGATTGTATTTTTAAATGTTGTAAGTCTAGGAGCAATTACTTCAAAGTGAGATATAGACTTGATGATGATTCTAAAATATCCCCAGGCTAAGTGATTGATATTTAAGAAACATTCGTGAATTAAGTTGCCATCAGGACCAAATACTTCTGTCGGAACAATTCCCATAAATGAGTTTTGATTTGTGTCAACTAATCCTAAATTAGTTGTTTCTTCTGCTAGTTCTAAAGCACATTTAACAATATCTTGATTGTCAGCGGTCCAAACAGCAATTCCGGCTTCTAAAGCGTATTCTGGGGTTCTTTCCATAATACGCTAATTGTACCATTAAAAAACAAATGAACCAGAAACTTTAAATACTGGATCGCTAAATCTATTTGTTTTTGCATCAAGATTATTATTATTCTCATATGAAAAACTTAGATTACTCCAGTTGTTTTTAAACATATAGGATGCAGATAAAGATTTTTTATCTTCTAAATATCCTGGCATTTTAGTATTATTAGCAGAAATATTCAATGCTCCCAAAGGTGTTTTGAAATTATATCCCATTCCAAGATTGTGTTTTTGAGATTGAGATAAATCTGTTCCTGTATGCAAACTGTCAACTTTTACTTCAAATCCTGGAAGTTTTTTGAGTTTGACATTTGCATTTAATTGTGTAAGGCTTGGTTTGATGAAATAGGAATCAGAATAAGGATTTTGCACGAAAGAAGTTCCAATTTGCTGTCCATAACACAAACAAGAAAAAGATAAAACTAAAAATAAAGATGCAATTTTCATAATTTACCCTACTTTAATATTCTACATTTATATCATAAGGACTTAAAAAAATAAAGGGCTAGAGTGAGATTACCTCTAGCCCAGCAGTTTCGTTCCACAAGATTACAATATTTGCAACAATATTTTGCTTGCTTGATCCACACTAAGTCAAACTGCACAACCGCCTTTTTATACTGGTGGCAATTCCAGTCTAATGTTAGTCTTAAGATTTAGAAACTTTAATTAATTAAAAGTTCTAAGTTTAAGTGTTTGTTGCATCCACACTTTTTTAATTTTTGGTTGCTTACAACTAACACGAGATATGTCTTGTTCTTGAGTGAAAATATTTTTATTTTATCAACGGTTTGCGATTTCTAAAATATTTTTTAACTCGCTCTCTACAGAAGTGTGCATATCTTGATGCTCCTGAGTAAGGAATACATCTCACTTCAATATCCAAATCATCACGAAGATTTGGATGTAGTTTTGAGACGATAACGGAAAAATATAAAATATCCGCAACACCTCTCACTATGCTATAAAGCCCTTGATCGTGACTTCTCGGACCCTATAACTACTCTTGATCTTTTAGGTTTCGATGATGCTGTGCTTGGCTTATATTCAGCTTATATAAGTCTGCTTTCATCTTATTCCATAGTTCCAGATTTTGGTTCTGAAACTCACAAAGATTGAGCTTGCTTGAATGACCAATTTTATTTGGCGGGAGTAGTAGAGAATACTTTGTCCCTTTTGATATCTACCGATGTCAAGCCACCGTGTTTCCTATATTTAGTTTTTAAAGTGCTTTCTCAGTTATTATACAACAACTAATTAATTTTCCATTCTTTTGTTAAATAAATTTTGATAATATTTTCAGCCCAATGTTTTCCGTCATCGCCACCATAACATAAATATTCCCAGTAAGTAGGATTGTCATCTTTTTTACTATGAGAGTGCCATTTTTTAGCAGTAACTTTATGTATTTTTAAGACAGTATCAAGTTCTAAATAACTTCTTTGAGTGAGTTGTCTTGCTACTTCTATATCTTCAAGAGTGCCAAATTTTACATCTTTATTTCTATAACCATATGCTCTTGTGGCAATAGTTTTTACATTGGCTGGAATCAGAATTTGTTTCTTCAATAACTCGTTATGACTGTAAGCATATTTCTTAAATACATTGTCAGAATGCTCAATGTATCCAAGTTCATCTAAGTCTGAACAAAATTTCAAAAATCGTTCCATAGGATTTTTATTCTGCGTTTGGGAAAATAAAACTTGTATAGGAGTTTATAATGGCAACTGGAATCACCGTATCTGTTAGTTACACAATCAATTCTATAACAAAGTCAGGAAGTGTTGTTGAAGTACTTTATACATTGACAAATTCTGACGCACCTTTGACAAAAAAATATTTGAATTTATTTACTTTATCTGAATTGTATGACGGTATCGGTGGAACAACAACTTATTCAGAAGCAGTTGATTACATTGAAACTAATTTTAGTGGTCTTGCATATACAACAATGTCTTATTTTGCAGACACAGCAAGACTCATAATTCTTAATTCATTCGGTTCTACAGCAGGTACAGCAGTTACAGGAGTTGTTACTTTTGGTCTGTTGAACAATCCAATAGTTACTCCTGGATTGACACCTTTTACTTTTGACTTTACTTTTAAGGCAGGAATATAAAATGTTACATATTTTGGCAGATTTAGCCTATGAACTTGACAATAATCAAGCACATAAACTTGCAGATAAAATTACTTCATTGATGAAAACAGCTAATGATGATTACGATCACGAATACGATATGGTCAGAAATCAAATGGAAACAGCAGAAAGAGCTATTGAAGGTATTGAAGATGTTATAGGCGATGAAGGTGAAGGAAATCTTATGGCTTGGGTACAGTCTAAAATTACAAATGCTGTTGAAATGCTTGATGGTGTTTCTGATTATCTTCAAAGTCATCATAAAACTGCATCAGATAAAAATAAAGGCAAAAAACTCAATAAACCTTTCAGAACTCCAGGTGGTCCAAAGAAATTTTCTGTTTATGTAAAGAATGATAAGGGAAATATCATTAAAGTAAACTTTGGAGACCCTAATATGCGAATTAAAGATAATATTCCTGGTAGAAGAAAAAACTTTAGAGCAAGACATAACTGTGATAATCCAGGCAGCAAAACTAAAGCGAGATATTGGAGTTGTCGTCAATGGTCAAATAGTAAATCAGATATCTGATGAACGTATTTTATAATTATATTGCATATGTTGATGGCTTGCCTATCTATGTTGGTAAAGGCAAAGGTAAAAGATATGTGCATTGTTATAAAAAATTTCCAAATTGCGAAGTTGTTTTATATAACGAAAACGTAAGTGAACAAGAAGCATTCGATTGGGAAATTAAAAAAATAGAAGAAATTGGATTGGAAAACCTTGCAAACAAAGTTCCTGGTGGTTTTGGAGTAGATACAATTTCTAATAATCCAAACAAAGAAGATATATGCAACAGAATTGCACAAACAGTAAGAAATCTTCATAAACAAGGTGTATATCCAAAAGATTATTGGAAAAGTGGTGTTATTGCTATGCAATCTGAAGAATCAAAAAGAAAAAGAATTGCTGCACAGACTGGCTCGACAAAAAATTTCAAAAACAAAGATGAATGGCGCAAAAATATTTCTGAATCTTTGAAAGGCGAAAAACACCCAATGTATGGAAAAGAAGCTTGGAACAGGGGAATGACCTGCAAAAGGAATGATGAAACTGTAGCCTTATTGAAGCAAAATGCACATAAAAGACAAAGATATACTTGCCCAATTTGCCAGAAGAACAATCTTGACGGTGGAAATTTGACAAAACACTTGGTTATGAAACATCAATGGACAAAAGAGAAAGTAGTCGAATATAGAAACAATTTTACATTAAATAATGACGAGACTAATGAATAATGAATATTTTCAATTTACTTAGACTTGCATCAAAATTAGATAAGCAAGGCAAATACAAATCTTCTGACAATGTTTTTAAATTTGTTCAAGCACAGACAGATGATTTTGATTTTTCACAAGATCCATTAGGTATGAGTGTAC
>Ga0172376_10006784_pt1 | contig 12357 bp, 8 predicted proteins | sample Lak35m_FD_121114 | JGI IMG/M metagenome (GOLD analysis project Ga0172376, IMG submission 121114) | Freshwater microbial communities from Kabuno Bay, South-Kivu, Congo - kab_092012_35m | ecosystem: Environmental > Aquatic > Freshwater > Lake | place: Democratic Republic of the Congo: South-Kivu...
ATCGTTATGGATTTTGTTCATTTGCATGCTCATACGCACTATTCAATGCAGAGCAGTCCGATTTTTCCGGGTGAACTTTTTTCCGCAGCGGCAGGGTTCGGTATGAAGAGTGTCGCGGTTACTGATTATTGCGCTATTTTCAATATGCCGGAGCTTTTCTATGAAGCAAAAAATGCCGGTATCAAGCTTATTATCGGCAGTGAACTCCTCCTGCTTGAATCCGATACACACCAGCACAGCCGTATACCCACGTCACCCTCCCTTGTGCTTCTTGTACAGAACGATACCGGCTATCGCAATCTCTGTATTCTGCTCTCACGGGCGGCAAAAGACGGCTTTGTCAACGGTATGCCGCATATTGAGAGCCGTCTGCTTGAACACTATCATGACGGGCTGGTCTGTTTATCCGCATACAGTTCGGGACGTATAGGTCGGGCTCTGCTGGCCGGTGCGATTGATGAAGCGGAAACTTTTGCAGCCTACTACCAGGAGATTTTTGGTGATAACTTCTATCTCGAATTGCAGCAACACCAGACACCGTTTGATGAAAAGCTCAACAGGGAGACCATAGCGCTTGCCGAAAAATTATCGATTGAACTGGTTGCAACCAACAATGTTCACTATCTCGAAAGAAAGGATGCCGGCTGTTACCGCGCGATGGTTGCCAACCGAACCAAGGAGAAGCTCTCCAGTCAGAACCTTCAGGCACTGGCCGGTTCTGATCACTATCTGAAGTCTTCAGACGAGATGAGCCGTCTTTTCAGTGATGAGCATCGTGAGCTAAGCAACTCACTGCTGATTGCAGAAAAGTGTACCTACACCTTCTGCCAGAAGGAGCCGGTTCTGCCGCATTTTCCCCTGCCGGAGGGGTTTCAGGACGAGTTTGCTTATCTCAGCCATCTGACATGGGAGGGCGCAAAGGAGAAATATGCTGATTCGGAAGCCGAAGGGATCACCAAGGAGGATGTCAAGGCGCGCATAGAGCTTGAACTTGGCGTGATTGAAAAGATGGGCTTCAGCTCCTACTTTCTCATTGTCAGTGATCTGATTGCAGCTTCCCGTACCCTCGGCTATTCGGTAGGGCCAGGACGCGGATCAGCTGCCGGAAGTATTGTGGCCTACCTTACCGGTATTACAAGGATTGATCCCCTACGCTACAAGCTGCTCTTTGAGCGGTTTCTGAATCCTGAGCGCTCCTCAATGCCCGATATCGATATTGACTTTACTCCGGTGGGCAAGCAGAAGGTTCTGGAATACACGGTTGAAAAATATGGCACCGAGAGTGTTGCCAAAGTGATTGCCATCGGTACACTTGGAGCCAAAGCGGCGATACGTGATGCCGGCAGGGTGCTGGAGGTTCCACTACCGCTGGTAGACAAACTGGCGAAACTTGTTCCGACCAAACCGGGCATTACGCTTGAAAAGGCGTTGCATGAAAGCAATGAACTGAAGCAGTTTTCTGAAAGTTCACCCGAAATCCGCGAGCTTGTACGTTATGCCCGTGCTCTTGAGGGCAGAGCCCGCAATGTCTCCATGCATGCAGGTGCGGTCGTTATTACATCCGGTCCTCTCGAAGAGCAGGTTCCTCTCTATGTTTCCAACAAGATAGAAACCGAGGTTCGTAAATTCGCTGATGAGATCGATCTTGACGAACCCGGTCCGGGCAGCATGAAGGGTTCCGACGGTGTTGACGAAAAGCAGCTCGTTACGCAGTTCGACAAGAACTGGATTGAAACGGCGGGACTGCTCAAGATTGATTATCTCGGCCTCGAAACCCTTGCCGTTATTGACGAAACGCTCCGCATGATCAAGCGGCGTTACGATCTTGATATTGAGCTGGAGAAGGTTCCCATGAACGATCGCAAGACGTTCAGGATTTTCCAGGAGGGCAAGATGGCCGGCATTTTCCAGTTTGAGTCATCGGGGATGCAGAGCTATATGACCCGACTGCAGCCAACCCAGATCGGTGATATCATAGCCATGAGTGCCCTCTACCGGCCGGGAGCACTGAACGCACGGATCGATGAGAAGCGCAATGCTGTCGATCTTTTTGTTGACCGCAAGCATGGGCGAGAAGCGATTGACTATATGCACCCGATGCTTGAAGAGATTCTCAAGGAGACCTATGGTGTTATTGTCTATCAGGAGCAGGTGATGCAGATCTCCCAGGTGATGGGAGGATTCTCTCTGGCCAAGGCGGATAATCTCCGCAAAGCTATGGGGAAAAAGATGCCAGAGATCATGGAGAAGTACAAGGCGGATTTTGTTCAGGGAGCGATTGCGCAGGGTGTGCATGATACCCTGGCCACAAGGGTGTTCGAGCTGATGGCCGAGTTTGCCGGATACGGATTCAATAAAAGTCACTCTGCGGCTTACGGGGTTCTGGCATACTGGACCGGGTACCTGAAAGCTCACTACACCATTGAGTTTATGACCGCAGTGCTGAACAGCGAAATTGGCGATACTGAGCGGATGAAACACCTGACCGATGAGGCCAAGAGCTTTGGTATTTCGACCCTGCCGCCTTCGATCAATAAAAGTGATACCCTCTTTTCTGTTGAAGATTCCGATGATGGCCGTTCATGCTCCATCCGGGTAGGGCTGAGCGCCATCAAGCAGGTCGGCGGTGCCGCACGGGGGGTTGTTACCTCAAGGCTGCGCCGGAAGCGGGACTTTCAGAACCTCTTTGACCTGGCAGCATCGGTCGATCTTCGGGTCATGAATCGCAAGGCTCTTGAGTGCCTTATCCTTGCCGGTGCCTTTGATGAGATTGACCAGCATCGGGCACGGCTGATTGCCAATGTGGACAAGGCTATCAAGTTCGGCCAGATGCAGAACCGCTCGGTAACGCTGGGTCAGTGCGGCTTTTTTACCGCTGAAGAGGGCGCTCTGCTTGAAGAGGAGCACTATCCTGATATGGATCAGGCAGAACCGATGGCGGAAGCAGAAAAACTGCTGCATGAAAAGAAACTTGTGGGATTTTATCTGAGCCATCATCCCCTTTCACCCTACCGTCGCGACTGGCAGGCTTTTACGACGCTTCAGCTCAATGCAAAGGAGATTATTGCGGCAAAGCAGTACAAGGTTATCGGGGTCATTGTATCGGTAAAGCCCTATCAGGACAGGAAAGGAAAACAGATGCTGTTCGGCACCATTGAGGACTTTACCGGAAAGGCGGATTTTACCGTTTTTGCCAGCGTTTTTGAGCAGTACGGGCATCTGATAAAACCCGAAGAGGTGTTGATGCTGATTGCCGAAGGAGAGGTGAGCGGCGGTATGCTCAAACTGCTTGTCAGGGAGGTTGTGCCGATTAAAAAGGTGAGAAACTCCCTTGTTAAAAAAATTGTTCTGAAAATTGATGCCGATGACCTGTTTCAGCTTGAACGGCTGGCGGGAGTAAAAAAAGTATTTGACGCACATAAAGGGGGCACTCCGGTTGAATTCGAAGTGAATGCGCAGTCGGGAGATAATATTGAAATGATAACGGTTTTTGCCCGCAATACCCCTGTAGAGGCCTCCGAGAGCGCCATTGAAGAGCTTGAGAAGATACTTGGACCGGACAATGTCAGGATTTCGGGGTAGAGAAATTTGTTTTTTTTATTACTTTCATCACTTATCGGCTCTCTTGCAGAAACGTTTCCAGTATTACTAATTCAAACCGGTACATAAAATAAAATGAGCGGAAAATATCTTGTAGCAACAGACCAGAATTTCCAGGCCGAGATTCTTGATTCATCGAAAGTGGCTCTTGTTGATTTCTGGGCTGCATGGTGCGGACCATGCATGATGCTTGGCCCGGTTATTGAAGAACTTGCCGGTGATTATGAGGGAAAGGCGGTCATTGCAAAACTCAATGTTGATGAGAACCCGGCCACTGCTGCCAAATATGGCATCAGAAGCATTCCGAGCCTTTTGATCTTCAAGAACGGTCAGGTTGTTGACCAGTTGCTTGGAGCGGTACCGAAAAAACAGATTGCCAAAAAAATCGACGATCAGCTCGTCTGATATCCACTGAAGTTCAAGGGAACAGGAAAGCCTCTCTCTCTAACGGGACAGAGGCTTTTTTTATGCAGTTATTTCCCGTATTCCGTGACCAGATCAAGCGTGACGTTTTCGAGCAGGCTCTTCCAGTCGCCAAAGCGTTGTTGGCGATAGAGTCTGGCTGAATTGTACCACGGAGAGTCCGCTCTGTCAAGCAGCCATCGCCAGTTCGGTGTATAGGGCAGGAGTATCCAGACCGCTTTGCCCAATGCACCGGCTATATGGGCGACACTGGTGTCGATGGTGATGACGATATCCATCAGTTCAGAGAGTGCAGCCGTATCGCTGAAATCCTTCAGCTCATCGCCAAGGTGCACGATATCGGTGCAGGAGTTGAGCGCATCCCTGTCGCTCACCTCTATCTCCTTTTGCAGACTGACATAGAGAAAGCCTTCAGGGAGCTGCTCAATCAGCAGGGAGAGCGCTATATTGCGGTTGTGGTCAGGCTTCACCGAAGTGCTCCATACCAGGCCGACACGGGGAGCGCTCTTCTCTCCGAGCCGCTCTCGCCAGTATTCGAGTTTAAGCGGATCATTTTTGATGTAGCCACCGGCATCGGGAATGGTGTCCAACGCTGTTTTGAAGGCCAGCGGCAAGCTGAGCAGGGGAGTGTGATAATCAAACCGGGGCAACGGATCACCCTGCTGAAGAGCATGCGTAACACCCTCCAGATGGTTGAGTAACCCGTAGAGCGGTTGAGGCAGTTCCAGAATTACCCGGGCTCCTGATTCTGCAACCAACCGGGTGTAACGGGCGAACTGTAAGGTGTCGCCCAATCCCTGTTCGCTGTGCAAAAGAATGGTTTTTCCTGCAAGATCGTCCTTTCCAAGCCAGAGTGGCCGGTCAAAGTCACGTTTCGGGGAGCTGAATCTGCTATACCGCCAGCGCCACTCATAGAGCTCCCAGCCGGATTGGAAGTTGCCCTTGAGGAGCAGGGCGAGTGCCCTGTTCAGCCATGCGTCGGCAAAGTCTGCTCTCAATGCAATCGCCTGCTCAAAGCTGTTGAGCGCTTCGTCGAACCGGTTGAGCTGCTGGAGGGCAAGGCCGCGATTCGAGAGAGCTTCAGCATAGTCTGCTTTAAGGGCTATTGCCCGTCCATAACTGTCGAGAGCCTCCTCAAACCGGTTGAGCTCCTGCAGGGTATTTCCACGATTGGAGAGCGCTTCGGGAAAAGCCGGTTTGAGGGTTATGGCTTTGTCAAAGCTTGCAAGAGCATGTGTATACTTTTTCAGTTCATGGAGAGCCAGACCTCGATTCGAGTAGGCTTCGGGGTACTCCGGTTTACGTGCAATGGCACTGTCATAGCTCTCTACAGCTGCGTCCAGCAGCCCGAGTTCTTTAAGAGCTATGCCGCGGTTACTGTAGAAGGTTGCATTGTCCGGAGAGAGCACAATAGCCCTGCCAATCAGATCTGCAGCCCTCTGATGCTCTCTTGACTGGAGCGCTGCCACCCCGGACAAGTGAAGTGCATCAACGTGTTTTGGTGAAACTGCCAGAATCTGCTCGTAAAGCACCGTTGCCTGTGCGATCTTGCCTTGCTGATGCAGTGTTAACGCCTGCCGGAATGTTGCATCAAGTTGTGCCTCCGTGAGGGTGTTTGAGGGGCGCGATGAAACAAGCCGGGTCGAAGCGGTGATCAGATCTGCGCTGAGCTGTTGCAATACCCCCTCCCAATCTCCTGTACTCTTTTGTCTGTAGAGCGTTGCGGAATCATACCATGGAGAGTCCGTTCGATCAAGCAACCAGCGCCAGTCAGGAGCGAATGGCAGAACTATCCAGACCGTTTTGCCCAAAGCACCGGCCAGATGTGCCACACAGGTGTCAATAGTGATGGTGATGTCCATCAGCTCACAGAGGGCAGCTGTATCGCTGAAATCAACCAGTTCATCGCCAAAATCCACGATCTCCGGATGAGCAAGCAGTGTTTCCCTGTCAGGCTCTCTGACCTCTTTTTGCAGACTTACATAGTGAAAGCCTGACGGGAGACACTGCAATAGTGATGAGAGGGGAATGCTCCGGTTTTGGTAAGGCTCTGTGTTTCCGCTCCAGACCAGACCGATACAGGGTTTGGTTTGGTTCCCTAACCTGAGATTCCAGTGCGCTACCCTGCCGGGATCGCTTTTCAGGTAGTGTTGCGGGGAAGGAATGGTCTCCAACTCGGTCCTGAATGCCAGAGGCAAGCTCGGCAACGGACAGTGAAAGTCGAAATGTGGTAATGGAGATCCGGGTATGCCGGTTTCAGAGACCCCGTCAATCTCCCTGATTAAACTGATGAGCGAAAGAGGAACATCCATGATGACCCGTGCCCCAAGATCAGCAACGGATTTGGCGTACCGGGAGAACTGGATGGTATCGCCCAGCCCCTGTTCACTGTGGAGCAGTATGGTTTTTTCTTTCAGAGGCTCTCTGCCAAGCCAAAGGGGTTGCGAAAAGTGGCGATTCGGGGATGGATACTTCTCGTTTTTCCAGCGATACTCAAAAAGCTCGAAACCCTCTTTGAAGTTGCCCTTGAGGAGCAGGGTTATTGCTTTGTTAACCCTGGGAGCAACAAGGTCAGGCTGGAGTCTTATCGCAGAGTCAAAGCTTGTTAGCGCAGCATCCAGCTCTTTTCGATCCTTAAGCACAAGCCCACGGTTAGCGTAAGCTTCAGCATAATCCGGTTTGAGCGCAATGGCCTGATCAAAGCAAGAAAGAGCTTCTCCAGACTGATTCAGGTGATGGAGTATATTTCCTTTATAGTAGTAGGCTTTGGCAATGTCATATTTGAGATCAAGAGCTTTGTCAAAACTTGCAAGAGCGGCCTTGAACTCTCCCTGATCATAGAGCACCATGCCCTTATTTGCGTACGCATCGGCAAAGTCCGGCTTGAGCGCAATGGCCTGGTCAAAGCTTGCAAGCGCTGCATCAAGATGCCTGAGTTCATAGAGTGCGTTTCCTCTGTTGTTGTAGAAGGCCGAATGGCGGGGATAGATCTCTATGGCTTTTCCGAACAGATCAACTGCTTTACGGTACTCTTTTTTCTGCAAAGCAATAACCCCAAGCATGTGCAGTGAGTCAGCCTGCTTTGGCTGTATTGTCAGAATCTCCTCGTAAAGCGCTTCTGCCTGAGCAAGTTCTCCCTGTTGATGAAACGATAACGCACTTTTGAATTTTGCTTTTACTTGCGCTGAATCGCTTGAACTTGTTCGGGGCATGTGCATGATTAGTTAGCCTGGCTTGATCGAATGCGCATAAAAAAAGCCCCAGGCTTGCAGGATAACGTGTTATACCTGACCCTGCAAGGTGAGAGCTTCAGGAGAAAAGATAAGCGGTTTGGGGTTAAAAAAGAACCATATCACGGGAATTCACCCAGCAGAAGCACTCTTTTTCGGGTAGATTAGGGGACGTAAGTGACAGAGGTAATTAATACTACAGTTGCTGTTTTTTTAAAAAAGGATAACCTATTTGTTGTGAACCCCATAATGAAGTGTTAGCTATGCCAGGAAGAGTGAGACTGGACGCGCCGTGGCCTCTTTATTTTGCACGATCGCGTTCCATAAGAGGCGATTCCACGCTACTGACTTTTTTTAACTCGGCAGGGCAGGAACACTATAACAGTTTGGTTTTGTTGTCATGGTGCTCTCAATCGTGTTTTTCATCCCAGTGGTAGCGGTGCATTATCCGGTGCACAACCGGTGCGAGCATGATGCTCATCACGGCGATAAAGACCAGCCCGGCATAGAGTGCGTAGCAACCGGCGAAGAGCTTTCCTTCAGGAGAGAGTCCCTCGGTTTTTATCGGCCCCATTCCTCCAAGCAGCATTGATGAGTTCAGAAATGCGTCGAGCAGCCCCATCTGTTCGGTTGCCATGTATCCTGCAATACCGATAAGAAGTGAAAAGACGACAATGCAGAGAGCAACCGCTCCATGCAGCATGATCCTGAGTGCAAACCGGGCGGAGGGGATGGGTCTGGTATGGTGGGGTTCGTACATGATGTATTACATGGGTGCCTGTAATTATTGTCTGTACAGTTTTTTTGCAAAATACGGGAATTCTGGCGTAAATGCATTGGTTCTTCACATTCAGGGAGAAAAGAGAACGTGCGAGCTTGCAGATTACTCTGAAATGGTTGTTTTACTTTTAGCTTCGTTACCACTTTTGAGCATTTGGTGCTACATTACGGTACGTATTGCAATACAGAATAACCAAACAGGGAGAGTGCCATGTCCATCAGCTCAAATCTACAGTTGGCATCTGATGCCATTGAGGATGCAAAGAAGAGGTTGAACCGGGCAAAGGATTATGTGGATGATGATTATGAAATCCGCCAGGCTCTTAAAATACTTGATGAAGCCTCTTCATACATACGAATTGCTACTGTTGAACTTTCGAAATAGCGGGAAGTGCTGACCTTATGATTGACGCGCTTTTATTTGACAATGACGGGCTTCTGCTTGACACCGAATCGGTTTTTTTTGAGCTGACGCGTACTCATTTTGCCGGTTACGGTATTGCGTTGACTGAAGAGTACTGGGCTGAGGAGTACCTTGGCAACGCCAAGAGAAGTTTCGAGATTGCTGCCGACCTTGGAATGGATCATGCTCTTGTCGGGCCACTGATCGAGAGGCGCAACCGGGAGTACCGGGAGCTGATCGGAAAGGATATACCGGTAAGGCCGGATGTACTTGAAACCCTTCAGGCGTTGACCGGAAGGGTAAAGCTTGCCATGGTGACGGGCAGCCCGCGTGACCAGATCTATATGATGCACCGCGAAAGCGGTCTGCTGGACTTTTTTGAAGTGATTGTAACCGAGGATGAGGTGGAGCATCCAAAACCCCATCCGGAACCCTATCTCCTGGCTCTTGATGCGCTCGGGGTTGCACCCGGAGAGGCTCTGGCTGTCGAGGATTCGCTGAGGGGCTTTGCGTCTGCCCATGCGGCTGGTATTGCCTGTGTGGTGGTGCCGAACAGCCTCACCAGACTTCAGCGGTTTGAACGCGCTTTTGCCGTCGAAGAGAGCATCGCCGGAGTGCTTAAACATGTTGTTTTTCGTTGTGACCGGACAGAACCCTTTTCCACTTATAGTTTATGACCGATATGAATGCTCAGCAGCCTTTTGATTTTCAGTGCGATGTGATTGAACAGAGTCATGATATTCCGGTTCTGGTTGATTTCTGGGCAGAGGTTTGTGCGCCTTGTCATATGCTGACTCCGGTGCTTGAGAAGCTTGCCCTGGAGAGTGAGGGGCGATGGAAGCTGGTCAGGATCAATACGGATGACCATCCCGATATCGCTTCAACCTGCCACGTCAGGGGGATTCCCACAGTCCAGCTTTTTATCAAGGGCGAGATGACCGGCGAGTTTTCGGGAGCCATTCCGGAACAGCGGATCAGGGAGTGGCTGAAACAGGCACTGCCGGGTCTTTACGAAAAAGAGATTACCCTTGCCGCCGAACTGGTAGAGCAGGGGAAACCTGCCATGGCAGTTTCGCTCCTTGAGGGGGTGCTGCACAAGGAGGCGGATAATCTTCTGGCAAGAGCACTGCTCGTAAGGCTTCGGCTCTTTGTGCACCCCGAGGAGGCGCTTCGCCTGAGTGCTTCGCTTGAGAGTGAGCCGCAGTATGCCGCTCTGGCAGAGACCGTCAGGGTGCTTGCCCGGCTCTGTATGATCAGTAAGGACAACCTTCCTGATGACGGTGTTCGTGATGACTATTTTGCGGCTGTTGAAGAGCTGAAGCAGCAGCATTTTGATGCGGCACTTGCCGGCTTTATCGAGGTGATTGTGCAGAACCGCTCGTACGATGACGATGGATCACGCAAGGCCTGTATTGCTATTTTCCGCTACCTCGGAGAGGATGATGAGGTGACGAGGAAGTACAGGAAATTATTTGACCGCTCATTTTAGGGCGTAGCTATAAATTTGTTACGCGATTCGATTACATCGTTGGTCGGTGCTCGAAATCCTCATGTACTCCTGTGTACATTCCGGTTTTTGTGCTCCGTCCGCCTCGTACTCAAACCGCTCACGACAATTTATAGTGACGCCCGATAGCACTTATAAATTTGTTGCACGATTCGATCAGTTTGTTGGGCGGTGCTCGAAATCCTCTTTCCGACTCGCGTCGGTCTACCGATATGTCGCTCCTCCGGAGCTTAATTGTAGAGTCTGAATTCCTTCACCTTACCATGAGATGATGATGGAGAAGCCGAAAACAGTTATTGGTGTTGATCTGGACGGGGTTTGTGCAGATTTTTATGACCGGATGCGCGAAATTGCTTCCGAGTGGTTCGAGTGTCCGCTTGATGGTTTGCCGAGGGAGGTCTCCTACGGTCTTTCAGAGTGGGGTGTGACCGGTAAAAGCCAGTATGAGAGCCTCCACCGCTTTGCCGTCACCCAGCGGGAGCTCTTTAAAACCATGCCGATGATTCCCGGAGCCCGCAAGTATCTGCGTCTGCTCTCCGATGATGGCTACCGTATCCGCATCATCACGCACCGCCTCTTTATCCACTATTTCCACGCTTCCGCCGTCCAGCAGACCGTCGAGTGGCTAGACAGCAACGGCATTCCCTACTGGGATCTCTGTTTCATGAAGGAGAAGGAGCAGGTCGGGGCGGATATCTATGTCGAGGATACCGCTGATAATATCCTGCAGCTCCGGGAGAAGGGGCTCTACACTATCTGCTTTGCCAACAGCACCAACCGCCATGTTGCGGGCCCGAGGGCTGAAACATGGCAGGAGGTCTATGAGCTGGTAAAGGCTTTCCGGTAGGGGAGTTGGTCAGCGCGTCAGGTAGAAGCAGGCAAACTTGAGGTAGCTGGTTTCCGGCATCGAGAGCAGCACCGGATGATCGAAGGGTTGTGAATTTTTGTAGATCAGCCTGAGCTGGCACCCTGCTGCCAGAGCAGCCTGGTGGATGGTTTGCAGGAAATCCTCTTCGGAGACATGGTGGCTGCATGAGGCGGTGGCAAGAAATCCTCCGTTTTTTACGAGCTGCATGCCGAGCTTGTTGAGCCTCTTGTATCCTTTCAGTGCGCCGGGCAGGTTTTTGCGGCTCTTGGTGAAGCTCGGAGGGTCAAGAATAACAAGGTCAAACGACTCTTTGGCCTCACCCATCTGTTCCAGCATATCAAAGGCATCGGCGGCAACAAGGCTGTACTCACTGAAATTGTTCAGTTTTGCGTTATGCTCGGCACGTTGCAGCGCCTCCTGGGAGGCATCAACGAGAATGGCCGATTTTGCACCGCAGTAGAGTGCGTTGAGGGCAAATCCTCCGTCATTGGTGAAGACATCAAGCACTTCGGCATCTTTGGCAAACTTCCGGATAACTCTGCGGTTTTCGCGCTGGTCAAGGAAGAATCCGGTTTTCTGCCCTTCGAACACATCAACATCATAGGAGATGCCTGCGTCATATATGGTCTGTTTTGTTGCCTTGCGGTTACCCATGACAACATCCTTGTAGAGAGGAATGCCTTCGAGCTCCCTGAGGATGGATTCGTTGCGAACAACGATAACTTCAGGTTTGAAAAGCTCCTGCAGTACCTTGGTAATAAGCGGCAGATGCACATCCATACCGGCGGAAAATGCCTGAAGGACGATTGCCTGGTTGAAGCGGTCTACAATCAGACCCGGAAGACCGTCCGACTCTCCATGTACAAGCCTGTAGGCGTTGGTCTCTTCCGGTGAGTAGGTTTTTTCGCGAAGCTTGAGCGCTTCAAGGAATCGTTTAAGGAAAAAATCCTTGTCGGGCTGTTCATCCTTGCGGGTGAGGAGCCTGAAAGCGATCAGGGAGTGCGGGTTATAAAAACCGGTGCCCATGAATTTTTTGTCGTGGGTAAAGAGTTGTACGGTTTCACCGGCGGCTATATCACGGGGAACATTGGCAAGTTCATTGCTGAACACCCAGAGATGGCCTTTCTGGATGCGGTGATGTTCTTTCGGTTTCAGGTATAGTGCGTGCATGGGATGGAAAATGGGTAGTGGTTTTGATAGTGCTGCATTGTACATTACTATGAAAATTCAATATCAATGCAACGGTATCGGTTTCCCGATACATGAAATATTGACTCGGGCGCGTTCAATGCGGTGCTCTTTGCGACTGATTGCAATGTGCTGTAAAAGAGATCAATCTCAAAGGAAATAAATCGGCTCAGGATAAAAGTGATGATGAGAGCGTTCGGTGAAGTGTGGATGATTAAATAAAAGTGTGTGTTATGAAGAGGATCGGATTGATGGTATGGGTGTTATGCCTGCTTGTTTTTGGCGCGGGATGTTCTGAATTCAGGAGTGTGGGGCGCCAGGAGCTGCCTGCAGAACAGATTGCAATGATTGCCGAGTA
>Ga0172376_10006788_pt1 | contig 12352 bp, 17 predicted proteins | sample Lak35m_FD_121114 | JGI IMG/M metagenome (GOLD analysis project Ga0172376, IMG submission 121114) | Freshwater microbial communities from Kabuno Bay, South-Kivu, Congo - kab_092012_35m | ecosystem: Environmental > Aquatic > Freshwater > Lake | place: Democratic Republic of the Congo: South-Kivu...
CAAACAATTTGTAATAATTTATCGCTATCGATAGTTTTAACTTGGCAAATTTTTAATTTATTAGAATTTGGATGAGCAGTTGCTTCGATAATTTCGGCGACAGTAAAATATTTTAGAGAATCAGCTTGATTTTGTAGGTTTTCCACCTCTAAGCCAATATCAGTGAGCTTTTTAGCGATTTCATTGGCATCAGATGAGCTTTGCAAAAATTGTTTTAAGGTGGAAAGGGAAAATTTCATTCGATAAATTTTAATATTAAATTTTTGAAATTTTTCCTACGGAATTTTCAAAAATTTTACTTTGAATTTTTTCGTCAAATTTTAAATTGCTAAATTCTGCAATTGATTGTTCAACTATATGAGTTTTGATTTGACGAATTGCAATTTCTTCTTCAGATTTAATGCGATTTAAAGCAGTTTGCGACATTTTTTCGATTTGTTCATCGAGAGTTTTTTGAGCATTTTCTTGAAGTTTATTGGCTTCAAAAACTGCATCGCTTAAAATTTTTTGAGCTTGATCAATTGAATGTTTGTGAAAAATATGAGCTTCTTCGAGAAGTCTCTGTGCGCTTTCTCGCATATTTTTAGCTTGTAAAATATCATCGGCAATTTTTCTTGCATTATTATCAAGAGTTTTGTTGATGCTGGGAAATACATATTTAATTAAAATTGCTAAAAAGCTAAAAAAAGCTAAGGCAAGCCAAAATTTTTCGTCAAACATTTTATTGAGTAATTTTATTTTTAATAATTTCGGTAATAGAATTAATGATTTTGGTGTTATTAATTTTAGAACTTTCGATAAAATCTTTAATTTCTTCACGCGATTTGCTAACTTTTAACTCGAGACTTTCTTTGAGTTCAGTGATTTTTTTATCGCGGATTTGTTGATTAACTTTTAAAATTTCTGCAATTTTGTTTTGGTAATGTAAATTTGCTTGTTGTAGGTTCAATTCCGCTTCTTTATTGATTTCATCGGTTTTAATAGAAATTTCTGATGCTAAATTTTGGTCAGTTTCGATAAGGTTGGCTCGTTTTTCTAGGATTTCACGAATTCTAGGTAAAATTAAATAATGTGCTGATAAAAATAGAATGGCAAAACATATTCCAAACCAAAAGATTTGCGATAAATATGTGGTAAAATCAAATTGAGGCATAGTTAAAATATTTATGGGCTAAGTGGTGATTAGTTGATTAAAATTAGTTAGTAAATAAAACAAGGAAAGCCAATAAAACGGCAAAAATTCCCATGGCTTCAGCTAAACCAACTGCAATATAAATATATTTTTCAATTTTTGGGGCTGCAGAAGGATTGCGAGCAATTGAATTGAAAAAAGAACCAAAAATATTGCCAATGGCAACGGCTGCACCAGCCATAGCAATTGATAATAAGCCAACGCCGATAAATTTTAATGCGAGCATTTCCATAAATTAGAAAAATTAAAGTTAATAAAATTATAGTTTTGGTGGGGCTATAAACCCATCTCACTAAACCCCATTAAAGAGGGAAATATTTGACCAGTGAGCCAAATCAAATTCAAATAAATTAGTGTGCTTTCATGGTTTCGCTTAAATATGCACAAACTAAAATTGAAAAAATATAGGCTTGCAAAACTGCTACAAATAACTCGAAGCCTGTCATGATAATGCTAAATAAAAACGGAAAAACTCCTAAGAAACCAAGAGAAATAACGAATCCTGCAATAACTTTAAGCAAAACATGTCCTGCTACCATATTGGCAAAAAGACGCACAGAGAGCGTGATTGGACGGATTAGAAAAGAAAAAAGCTCGATTACAAAAATGACGGGCGCCATCCAAATTGGGACTCCGCTAGGTAAAAACATATGAATAAAACCACCAAAACCATTGCGAATAATTGCAAAGATGGTGATTATTAAAAAGCAAAGCATAGCAATTGATAAAGTTACCGCTACTTGGCTGGTTGAAGTAAAGCTATATGGGGTCATGCCAAGGCAATTGCAAAGTAAGATGAAGGTGAAAATACTAAAAATTAATGGCATAAATTTTTTGCCCTCCTGCCCGATACTTCCTAAAATTAGGTTATTTATAAAGCCAAAAATTGACTCGGCAATATTTTGTGAACGATTGGGAATTAATAATTTTTTGCTAGTTGCTTTTAGCATAAAAACAATAATTAAAAAAGTGGCAATCACCATATAAAGAGCGGAGTTGGTGAAGCTTAAATTATAATTGCCAATATGAATTGGATAAATTTCTTTAATTTTGAATTGGTCAAGCGGTGAATGTTTTTCATGGGTTTCTTGGTGAACCTCTTGATTAAATTCTCCCTCAGCTTCATTGTGAATTTGACCATCAGCTTGAAGTTCTGTAGTTAAATCGTTAGGGTTTTTTTGGTTTAAATGGTTGTTTTCAACATTTTTATTAATTTTTGACATAGCCTAAAATTATATTAAGTAAATTTTAAAAATTGCTAGATTTATTTATTTAGCTGTTGGAATATTTGTAAAATAAATATTGTTAATGAATTTTTGCTAATTATAAATTATAGTTTAAATTAATTTAAACAAAAATTAAACAACTTGCAACTGGTAATAATTCTTCTAAAAATTTTATTGATTATTTACTAACTTGTCAAGCTATGAAATTATAAAAAAATGCCTTTAAAAAAAATATTTTTTTTCACAATTATTTTGCAATTTTTTGGATTTAAAATTGTTTTTGCTCAAGAATTACAAGCCAAATTTCAAGATTGGAGCGTCTTTAAAACCGAAAGAGGCGATAAAACAATTTGTTATATTGCCTCAACTCCTATCAAATCTCTTGGAAATTATGAAAAGCGAGGGGAGCCGTTTTTTTTGGTAACGAGTTTGGAAAATGATTCCGATGAAATTAGCACTTCTTCGGGATTTATTTTTAGTAAAAACTCTAATGTTGAACTTAATTTTGGTGGCAAAAAATACTATCTTTTTCCTTTCAAAACCATTGCTTGGGCCAATGATAAAAATGATGATGCCGATATTATTAAAGATATGCAAAATAATGCAGAAATGATTGTTAACGGCATTGCCCGCGATGGAAAAATTTCAACCGATACCTACTCGTTAATTGGTTTTGCTCATGGTTATAAAAAAATGAAAGAAATATGTCAGAATCCTTAATTTTAAATGTTATAATAATCGCTATAGCTTTTATTTTATGTTGCGTTTTGCTAATATTTGTTATTAGGGCTATTTTAGAATTAATAATTTATATTTCTTACAAAAATTATCAAGAGCTTAAAAAAAAGACCAAAGAATATTTTCCAAAAAACAAAAAAAACTATGTCAAAGAAGAAGAGGAGCTTAAGAGATATAAAGATGAAATTCCAAAAGCTCACTCGCGCACCAAAATGGAAAAAAAACTTAAAGAGGCCGAAGCTCAATATCAAAAAATGGTTGATGATATTTTGCAAGAAGAGGAAGAAAAAATTGTTGGAGTTGCCAAGCCCGTAGGTTTTTGGACCTCAAAAATTTTTGGCGAAAGAATTGCTACAATAATTGCTCAGGCGGAATCAATGAAAAAAGGCGAATCTACTAAATTCTGGCAAAATTTTGTTAAAGCTTCAAGAGCTCAAGCAAGATTTCAAGATAACTCAAATCAAAGGTAAATTATGAATCAAAATATCATTAATCAAGAAATAATCGACTCTTTTTTTAAATATTATAAAAAGGAAATCGAAACTATCGATAAAATTGAATTTGAGATTTTGCAAAATAAAATAACTGAAAATTTTTCAGAAATAGCCAAGCAAGAAAACGCTAGGGAGCTATTGCTGGAAAAATTTAGCGACTATTCTTTTTGTTTTTTTCATGTTTTGGCAAAATTTGGCATAGTTGAAGATTTAAAAAGAGCGGTTGAAATTGTGGGTATAAAAAATATTGACCAAGGCGATATTAATAATTTTAGTCCATTACATCATTCTTCAATTAGTGGAAAAATCGATAATCTTAAGGCATTAATTGGCTTTGGAGCTAATATTAAAGCCATATCATCAAACGAAACTAGAAATTGGTATCCAATTCACTATGCTTGCAAATATGGTTACAAAAATATTGTTGAAGAATTAATTAATGCTGGAGTTGATAAGGAGGTGGTCACTGCCTTTGGATTAACTCCATTGCATGTTGCTTGTGAATTTGGAAAATTTGAGGTTGCCGAATATTTAGTTACTTTAAATTGTAATTTAGATCCAGAAACCATTGCTGAAAATCAAAAATTATCGCCATTACATTATGCGGTCATGATAAATTCTTTCAAAATTGTTGAACTACTAATTTTTGCTGGTGCAAACAGGTTTAAAAAAAATTATATGGGTGAAGATGCTTTAATTATGGCTTCAAAGCGGAATTGTTCGCAAATAATTGATTTACTTTTATCTTCTGGTGTGGTTGAAGATTTGGATCGTGCCTATGAAATCGTTAAAGAAAGGGAGCTTGCTGATAGTATTAACATCGTTGAGTTTTATTATTTTGCCCGAAAAAGATTATTTAGCCATGGTGATCTTGTCAAGTTATCCAAAATAATTATCGACGGAGCGAATAATGTTAAAACTCATAATCTAAATAAATATCGCTTCGATATTATGCATCCAGCAAAAATTACACCTTATTTTCTATGTCATATTAAAAGAAAAATTGGCTGGTTTAGAAAAAGAGAGGTAACGCTAGAACAATATGCTAATCATGGTGGACTTAATCTTTTGGCGGGAGCTTTAAAAAAGATGAATGAATTAGTAATTCACCAAGAATTAATCAAAAAATATTAAAATTTTTTATTTAAATTAATTTGGCTAAAGCATTTTTAATGCGTTCTTTAGCTTCTGCTGATGGTTCGCATAGTGGAAGACGAACCTCTGGCGAACATAAACCAATTAGACTTGCACAATATTTTACTGGAATTGGATTGGTTTGACAAAACATTGCTCCATGAAAATCGGTTAATTTATCTTGAATTTCAAGGGCTAAATTATAGTTTTGGCTGGCGGTTGCCCTTTGTAAATCGCCAACTAATTTTGGCAAAATATTTGAAGAAACCGAAATTATTCCATTGCCACCCATTGCATTATAGCCAAGTGCAGTAGCATCTTCACCCGATAAAAATAAGAAATTCTTTTTTTGAATTAACAAGCGAAGCGAAGCCATTCTGGCTAAGTCTCCAGTGGCGTCTTTAATGCCAATAACATTTTCTAATTCAGCAATTTTTGCCAGATTTTGATCAGAAATATTTATTACCGAACGCCCCGGAATGTTATATATAATTAGCGGGATGCCACATTTATTTAATTCTTGAAAATGTAAATAAATTCCTTCAGGTGTGGGTTTGTTGTAATATGGAGCGACAATTAAGCAAGAATCGGCTTTAATTTTTTTAGCGTGATTGGTCATGGCAATGGCTTCGGCAGTCGAGTTTGAGCCAGTTCCCGCCATAACTTTTATTTTGCCACTAGCAATTTTTACTGCCATTTCTACCAACAAATTATGTTCTTCATGTGATAGAGTCGGCGACTCTCCAGTAGTGCCACAAGGAACGATGCCATCAACCAAATTTTCAATTTGATTGGCAATAATTTTTTCAAAAGATTTTTCGTCTATCTTATTATTTTTAAAAGGCGTAATAAGAGCGGTATAAATATTTGTTTGCATTGAATAAAATTTTAAAATTTAATTTGATTTTCAAATCATAAATTTCTAATATTTAATAATCAATATAGCAAACTATATTTTAAATGTTTTTTAAATATTAATTTTTTAAACTTACTTAAATGACCGATCAAATCTTCAATTTTGCTGACCCATCAATGGTTTCTGCCCAGTATTTTCCTGTGCTGGTATTTCTAATTATTGCTATTGTTTTGTCGATTGTTATTATTTTAATTCCATTTATCATCAATAAAATGCGTCCAAATCCAGAAAAAAATTCGCCTTATGAGTGCGGATTTGAAGGTGAAGGACCAATTCGTAACGAATTTAAAGTGCAGTTTTATTTGGTAGCAATTTTATTCATTATTTTCGATTTAGAGGTGGCTTTTTTATTCCCTTGGGCAGTTGCCTTACGCGAAATTGGCGAAGTTGGGTTTTGGTCGATGATGGTGTTTTTAACTCTACTTACCATCGGATTTGTCTATGAATGGAAGCGTGGCGCTTTAGAATGGAAATAATTAATTAACAACATTATGAATAATTTAAGTCCTTTAAATCAAGATTTGCTTTTAACACAAATGGCCAATGAAGTTAAGGATCAAGGCTATGTCACTGCTAAACTTGATGATCTAATTAATTGGGCAAGAAGCGGTTCACTTTGGCCAATGACCTTCGGACTAGCTTGCTGTGCGGTGGAAATGATGCAAACCGCAGCATCTCGTTACGATCTTGATCGCTACGGCATGATATTTCGCCCATCGCCTCGCCAATCCGATGTTATGATTGTAGCTGGAACTTTAACCAACAAAATGGCGCCAGCCTTACGCAAGGTCTATGACCAAATGGCGGAACCAAAATATGTAGTATCGATGGGAAGCTGTGCCAATGGCGGTGGCTATTACCATTATTCTTATTCCGTAGTTAGAGGTTGTGACCGCATTGTGCCTGTCGATGTTTATGTTCCCGGATGTCCGCCAACCGCAGAAGCATTGCTTTACGGGCTATTGCTTTTACAACGCAAAATTAAAAGAACCAAAAATTTCAAACGATAATATGCAACAAAATCTTCAAGAGCAAGCCAATTACATCAATGAAAATTTTACTAAATCAACACTAAATTTTTCAATTCAAAATGATAATTTAATTTTCTATGTAGAAAAATTATTCATCACTGATTTTTTAACTTTTTTACGCGACGATAAAAATTTATCATTCAAAACTCTGCTTGATGCTTTTGGTGCCGATATGCTTGGTCTTAGAGAGCCTAGGTTTGAAGTCATTTACAATTTACTTAGTTATAAATTAAATAACCGTTTAACTGTCAAAGTTGCCCTAAATGATGGTGATGAAGTCGAGTCGGCTTCATCGGTTTTTAGTTCGGCTGGCTGGTTTGAAAGAGAGGCTTTTGATATGTATGGCATCAAATTTGCTAATCATCCAGATCTTCGCAGAATCCTCACTGACTATGATTTTGAGGGTCATCCAATGCGTAAAGATTTTCCGCTAACTGGTTATAAAGAAGTTCGATATGATGAGTCGCAACAAAAAGTGGTTTATGAAGATGTAAAATTAATGCAAGAATTTAGAAATTTTGATTTTGAAATGCCATGGGTTGGAGCAAAAAAAGCAATCCAAAATAACTAAATTTTAAATATTATGAAATATTATAATTTAATTAAAAATTCCTTTCATTTATCATCCAAAGGAAAGGAAGATTTTAATATAGTTATTTGGTATTGGGGGGTTTTTGTCTATATTTTTTGTTTTTTTGTAATTGATAATCTCACCAGTAATGTTCAAAATAAAATATCCAATTTAATTATTGGTTATATATTAATTTGTTATTTTATTTGGCATATTTATATAACAATAAAATGCTCACCAAAAAAACCAAAATTAACCAAAGAAGAAAAGGAGCTTAAAAGAATAAAAGAGGGCGGTTTTGGCAGAAAATTCATGAGAAAATTGCTTTTACAAGAGTCATTTAGCAAATTAAATCCTAGAAATTTAATAGTTGCTATTGATTTATTTATGATTTTGCATTTCAAAGGAATTACTTAAATGATTTTACGGTTAATTTTTTGTATTGTTTTTCTTCTTTTTAGCCACAAAACATTCGCTCAAGATAAAATTATTGCTAATGATAATAATATCGACAACCCAAAAATTTATTATTGGCAGGTATTGCGAGTTTTAGATGGTGACACCCTTGAAATAAATAATGAATTTTTACCCAAAGAATTAAAATTATTCGTGCGCATTAAAGGAATTGACACGCCAGAAAAATCTTTTCGAGCAAAATGTTTAAAAGAGCAAAAATTAGCTCAAAAAGCCACTGAATTTACCTTAAAATTAATTGATGACGCTCAAAAAAATAAGCAACAAATTGAGTTTTCCGAAATAAAATGGGATAAATATGGCGGAAGAATAGTTGCCAAAGTTAAAATTGGCGATAAAATTATCGGTGATGAATTAATAAAAAACGGACTTGCCAAACCATATTTTGGCGAAAAAAAACCTAGCTGGTGTAATTAATCAAAATTTTTTAAAAAAAATAAATTGATAGATAATAACTATTGAGTTATTATTTAAATCAAAAATTAAATATACTTTACAATGCATAATTTATCCAAAAATTCTAAAAATAACACAAGCAATCTAAGGGTGTTTGGTTCGATTTGGGCGCTGATTTTTTTAGTGATTTCTTACAAATATAATTGGAATATTTTTCCTGTAATTTTGTTTACATTTTTTGCATTTTTTAGTGTAGTTAATCCCAAATTTTTTGAATATTCAAAACTGATGCCTTTGTGGATAAAATTTGGCGATATTATTGGCAAAATTAATTCTAAAATCATTATTTTTATTATGTTTTACGCTTTATTTGTTCCAATTGGGTTATTATTAAAAGTTTTTGGCAAAGATATTTTGTCAAAAAAGCTCAAGCCCAATGATTCCAGCTATTTTAAGCCAAGAGTTCACCCATCAACTGACATGAAAAACCAATTTTAAAATGCTTAAAAAAATTATCAATCAACATAAAAAAACCTCAAATTTTCTCTTGCTGTTTTTGGTATTAATAATTTTTGGCGGAATATTTAACAAAATTATTTCCATAGATTTTTTATCTGATACTAAAGAATCTGAAAAATATAGCATTTTAGACAAAATTATTTATCAAATTAGATGCAATAATGAGCGCCATATTCGCCTTAGAGAATTAAAGCCTAATCAAAAAACCTTTAGAATTCCGCCAAATAATTTCAAAACTTTGGAAAATAAAAAATATGTTTTTGAAACCGATGAAAATGGCTTTTTAAAACCTTCAATGATCCACAAAAAACCCGATTTGCAAATATTTTTTCTTGGCGGTTCAACAACTGAATGCGAATATGTCGATGAAAAATCAAGATTCCCTTATTTAGTTGGAAGAATTTTGGAGGAAAAAACCAAAATCAAAATTAATAGCGATAATGCTGCCAAAAGCGGAAATAATTCATTACATTCAATCAATATTTTACTTAATAAGTTAATACCTTTTAATCCTAATATTGTAATTATGATGCACAATATTAATGATTTATCCACGCTTTTTTACGAAGGCACTTATTGGAATAATAACAAAGCCATCACCCCAATTGTTTGTAATCAAAAAAATAACAAGGAATTTATTAATAACGATCAGTGGTCTTTAAGTAAGGGTTTAAATAATAATTTGGAATTAGAAAATGTGATTAATGATTTTAAAGAAAATCTCAAAATTTTTATTTCAATTTCAAGAGCCAAAAATATTTCACCAATTTTAATGACTCAAGCCAATAGAATTGAAAATAATTCAAATTTTAACATCAATAGGGGTGAAGAATTTAGTAAGGTATACCGCCAAAATTATATCAAATTTAATCAGATAATTCGCGATATTGCCAAGGAAGAAAAGGTTTGGATTATTGATTTAGCAAAATTAATTCCAAGCGAAGAAAAATATATTTATGATGATGTTCATTTGAATAAAGAAGGAAGTGAATTGGTGGCAATTGAGATTGAGAAAAGTCTCGAACAGTTTCTTAAAGCCAATAAAACTAAATTTAATATTAATTTTTAACAATAATATTTATATGTCTTTTCTTCAAGAATTATGGAAATTTTTAAGAGTTCGTAAAAAATTTTGGTTATTACCAATAATTTTAATAATGCTTTTGCTTGGAGCTCTTTTAATATTTGCTCAAGGATCGGCGGTAGCTCCATTTATTTATACTTTATTTTAATTTATGACCTACATCGTTGGAATTTCGGCTTATTATCACGACTCGGCCGTGGCAATTTTGCATAATGATAAAATTATTGGAGCTTGTCAAGAAGAGAGATTTACTAGAAAAAAACATGATAGTGGATTTCCGATTAATGCTTTAAAATATTGTTTAGAAGAAGCTGGAATTTCAATTGATAAAGTCGATTATTTTGGTTTTTTTGATAAGCCTTTTTTAAAATTTGAAAGATTGCTTGAAACTTATTTAGCCGAAGCGCCGTTTGGCTACAAATCATTTGCCATGGCAATTCCAACTTGGTTAAAAGAAAAATTATTTTTAAAAGACACCATTCTTGAAGAGTTAAGTAAAATTCAACTCGGCAATGAAGCTTCAAAAAAATCAATTAAAAATGCTAAAAAAATATTTGCTGATAAATTACTCTTCGGTGAACATCATGGCTCGCATGCTGGAAGCTGTTTTTATCCTTCGCCTTACGAAGAATCGGCTATTCTTACAATGGATGGGGTTGGAGAGTGGGCAACCACGGCAATTGCTTATGGTAAAAATAACAAAATTAATTTTTTACAAGAAATTCATTTTCCGCATTCTCAGGGCTTGCTTTACAGCGCTATTACTTATTTTACAGGCTTTAAAGTTAATTCTGGGGAATATAAGGTAATGGGTTTGGCACCTTATGGTGAACCAAAATATGTAGATTTAATCAAGAAAAATTTGATTGATATAAAAGATGATGGGTCATTTCGTTTAAACATGAAATATTTCAATTACACCACAGGATTAACCATGACTAGCAAAGCTTTTGATGAGTTATTTCAAAGAAAGCCTCGAAAAAGCGAGCAGGAGTTAACTCAGTTTGAAATGGATTTAGCTCGTTCAATTCAAGAAGTAACTGAGGAGGTGGTAATTAAACTTGCTAAAACTGCTCAAAAAATCACGGGTTCAAAAAACTTAGTAATGGCGGGTGGGGTTGCCTTAAATTGCGTTGCCAATGGAAAATTATTACAAGAAAAAATCTTTGATAATATTTGGATTCAGCCCGCATCTGGAGATGCTGGAGGTGCACTTGGTGTTGCCCAAAATATTTATTATGATCATTTAAATAATCCAAGAATTGTAAATGAAAATCAAGATTCAATGTCGGGATCATATCTTGGTATTAAATATTCAAATCAAGAAGTTAAAAATTATCTTGATAAAATTAATGCTAAATATATTTTTGTTGAAAATTTTGATGAATATTGTCAAAAATTAGTGGATTATTTAACTCAAGATAAGGTGATAGGTTGGCATCAGGGCAGAATGGAATTTGGTCCAAGAGCGCTCGGCGCTAGAAGTATAATTGGTGATGCCAGAAGCACCAAAATGCAATCAATTATGAACCTCAAAATTAAATATCGAGAATCTTTTCGACCATTTGCCCCAGCGGTTTTACGAGAAAAAATAACTGAATATTTTGAAATTCCAGATATCGATAGCCCATATATGTTGATGGTAGCCAATGTAAAAAAATCTATTCAAAAAACTATGACCAAAGAGCAGGAAAAATTATTTGGCATTGAAAAACTAAATATTCCTCGTTCCGAAATCCCAGCGGTTACGCATGTCGACTATTCAGCTCGAATTCAAACCGTTAGTCAAAAAACCAATCCAAAATTTCATCAATTATTAAAAAAATTCGAGGAAAAAACTGGTTGTTCGGTGTTAATAAATACTTCTTTTAATGTTCGCGGTGAGCCAATTGTTTGTTCCCCAGAAGATTCTTATAAATGTTTTATGAGAACTGAAATGGATGTTTTGGCAATTGAAAATTTCATTCTTTTGAAAGAAGATCAGCCAAAATTTGATGATAAAGAAAATTGGCTAAAAACTTTTGAATTAGATTAGTTTTTTAAAAAAAATTCACTAGCCTGATATAACGAACCTGTTATTAAAATAAGATTTTTTTCTTGCGAAAATTCTAAATTAATTTGCGAAAATAATTTATCAAAATCATCAATTATTGCGGTTTTTAATGAAAATCTTTGGCATTTTTTTGCTAAATCTTCAGCTTTACAAAATCTGGGGTTAGAAAAATTTTTTATAATAAAAACCATATCAATTTTATTGGAAATAATTTCAATAAAATCATCGCAATCCTTATCTTTCATCATTTGCAAAATAATGATTTTATTGTAATCAAAATTTTTTTCTAAAAATTCACATACCGTTTTAGCGCCATCAATATTATGACTTCCATCAACAAATAATTTTGAATTTTTTTGAATTTTTTCAAATAATTTTCCAGATTTAATTTCTTGCAACCTAGCGTTCCAATTGGTTTTGGCTACTCCTTCGATAATATTTTTATTAGAAATATCAAACTCATTTTGGTTTTTTACTGCACAAATTGCGGTTTGTAAATTTTGCATTTGATGTGACCCAAAAAG
>Ga0172376_10006794_pt1 | contig 12345 bp, 10 predicted proteins | sample Lak35m_FD_121114 | JGI IMG/M metagenome (GOLD analysis project Ga0172376, IMG submission 121114) | Freshwater microbial communities from Kabuno Bay, South-Kivu, Congo - kab_092012_35m | ecosystem: Environmental > Aquatic > Freshwater > Lake | place: Democratic Republic of the Congo: South-Kivu...
CGATCGTGACCGGACTTGAGGAGTTTCGAATGAACGATGACCAGATCCGCCACTACGAAAGCAAGCTCGCTTTCGAAATCGACGCCTGGGACTTGAAAGCCGCGATCGACGCGGGCGAAAATGGGATCGTCATTGACGCCCGATCGACGGAAGCCTATGCCCGGCAGCATATTCCCAACGCCGTTTCGTTCCCGCACCGGACGATGTCGGATCTATCGACCGCAAGTCTCGACCGGGCCGCCCTCTACGTAACCTATTGCGACGGAATCGGCTGCAACGCCTCGACCAAAAGTGCCTTGAATCTTGCCAAGCTCGGCTTCCGCGTCAAGGAATTGATCGGCGGCCTCGACTGCTGGAAACGCGACGGATACCCGACCCTGGGGAATCAAGCCGCGGAATGCTCGGCCACCGATTGCGGCTGCGAGGGTTGAAATGGCCGGTTTCTGCGTGTCGAGAGTACCGGATCGAACGCATTCGAATTGTGGAGCCTGATCGATTTCGATGACGGACGCGATTCAGGCTTGGGGACGAAAATGCAAGAGGACCTGATCTGGCTGAGCACACGCAAAATCCGCCGGGCCAATGAGCCCGAGTGGAACGACTATTCGAAATTCGTCGGACAGCCTCATCTGGAAGAAGTCCGCACGATCGACAATTGGTGCAATCCCTGTCTCGATGGCAATTACGCCCAGGATTCGATCGAGGGGGTCTGGGAGTTTCTCGAAGCCGGAGTAATGAAATCTCCGGAAAATGCGGACGAATTTCAATTGCTCTTCGTCGATGCCGAGGGTGAGCATCATCCGCTTCTGCATCCCCGGTTGCATCTTCTGGGTTACGACCTTTCCGACGAGACATGGACATCGTCGCTGCTCAACTGCGGCCGCTGGATGGGTCCGCTCGAGGCGATCGCCCGGCGGTCGAGATCGAACGGGCTCCTGAATTTCGAAGACGCCGTCGAAGCGAAACGCATCCTGCCCGAAGCCTGGAAAGGCGATCCGCACGCGAACGTCACGATCTGGGCGTTGTACGAAATCGCCGCCGGTGAATTGTCTCAGGACGAATCGTAACTTCGATTCGCGTCTCGGTTGCGATACGGATAAAATCGAACTGGTCGACGAAGTTTCGATCCGTGATTGAAGGAATCCGAAACATGAACGAAATCGTTCGGAAATCCGAAGAATCGTGCAAGAGCATCGCTCTGGCGTGGGCAACGCTGGCTTTCATGGCCCTGCTCGTGCAGAACGCCAACGAGACTTTCATGGGCCTTGGCGCCGCCGCGCTGTTCACAGTCTCTTTCGCTTCGAATCCCGCAGCGTACCGCAACCGCTGTGGTTCATATCGCACGGTCTACGGCTTGATGGCGGTTCTCTGGCTCTGCGGGACGATTACGACTGTTCTGAACTGGTTCTGAGTCGATTTTCGAATCTCGTCCGAACCGAGCCTGGCCCACACTCAACGCTTGCCGGCCACGCTTTCGCTCGCCAGAAGCGCCGCACCGAGCACGCCGGCATCATCGCCCAGCGCCGCCGGCAGGATGATTTCCCGGTCTTCGGGAACGACCAGCATGTGCTCCTTCGCCGCGGCCCGCACCCAGTTCAGCCATGGTTCGCCCAGGGCCAGCGAAACGCCCCCGCCCAGGATCACGGCATCCGGCGCCAGCAGGTTCACCAGGCCGCCCAGGGAATGACCCAGATATTGTGCCGCCCGCTGCAGTTCCTGCAGCACGAGAGTGTCGCCCGATTTGTAACATTCAGCCAGGTAACGGCTTTTGAGTTTGTGGTCAGGCCCGTTCCAGACCCGGAAAAGCTGGGATGTCACGCCCCGTTTGCGGGCTTTGGCGAACCGGCGGACGAGGCCCGTCTTGCTGGCGTAAACCTCCAGGCAGCCTTTCAGCCCGCAGCCGCACTGCGCGCCGTTGGGCTTGGCCTTGATGTGGCCGATTTCGCCCGCGTTGCCGTCGCGGCCTTCGTGCAGCTTGCCGTCGATGATCAGGCAGCCGCCCAGACCGGTGCCGACGAATGCCCCCAGAAGGTTGTTCATCCCCTTGCCGACACCCAGTTTCCATTCGGCGTAACAGCTTGCGCGGACATCGTTTCGCAGGACCGTCGGCACGCCGAGCCGTTCGCTCAGCTTTGCCGCCAGGGGGTAATTGACGACGTCCATGTTGGCGCTGAAAAGGATCAAGCCGTTTTCGACGTCGAGCGGCCCTGGCGAGCCGATGCCGGCCAGACCCACTTCGTCGAGTGCACGCCCGGATTCCAGAATGGCCATCTCCGTGGCGCGGGCGATCACGTCCACAATCGCGTCGCCGCCTTGGTGCGAAGGGGTCGAGAGTTTCCCGCGACCGAGAATCCGGCCGTCGCGGTCCACCACGCCGACCAGCGTTTTGGTTCCGCCCAGATCGATACCGAGGATCAGCTCGTTTTTCGATTTTGCCGCCATGGTCGCATCCTCTTTCTGCGTCGTGCCGATCGGTCTTACGTGAGATCGGCCCCGCAGCCATCATCATGTCGCAATCGATCGCGGCGGGCAACCGTCTGCCGTGCCGGATTCGCCGCAAGTGTTCGGATTTCGCCGGTCATGCGGTTTTCGGTCGACACGCCGGAGCGTCAGGAATCCCGTCGGTCGTCATTTTCCGGCTGTCCTCCATCCGCCAGGGCCGAAGATTCGCAATCGTTCCCGGCCTTTGGCATAATGAGTCGATCGTGGAACGAGCCCCGCGACCGATCCCCGCGAGTGTCGTTTCGCACCGTCCCGCCCTCATCGAAATCCGGACATCCGACGAAAATCCGACCAGGAACCAGAGGCATGAAGCGTCGTAGCATCTCCTTGTCTATGAGATACTTGCGTGCGGCGGTCGCGGCCGTGGTCCTCTTGCTCGCCAGTTCCGGGCTTTGGGCTCAGGACCTGATCCCGCACGCTCAGGACGCCCCTCCCGGCCCCGCGCTTTCGCCCGATGAGGCGATCGCGAAAATGAAGGTGCCCAAGGGTTTCGTCGTCGAGATCTTCGCCGCCGAGCCGATGGTCGTGAACCCCGTCGCCATGACGTTCGACGACGCCGGCCGCGTCTGGATTACCGAAAGCCTCGAATATCCCCGCCGCGAGCCCGGCCCGGGCCGTGACCGCGTCAAAGTGCTCGAAGACACCGACGGTGACGGCAAGGCCGACAAGGCCACGATTTTCGCCGATGGGCTGAACATTCCCTCGGGTATCGCCGTCGGCCATGGCGGCGTCTGGGTCGCCAATGCCCCGGATCTTCTGTTTCTGAAAGACACCGACGGCGACGGCAAGGCCGATTCGAAGGAAGTGATCGTCACCGGCTTCGGCCGCGACGACACCCACGAACTGCCCAACAGCCTGACCTGGGGCCCGGACGGCTGGCTGTATGGCTGGAACGGCGTCTTCAATACCTCGAAAATCGCCTACAGGGGCAAGACTTACGAATTCACCTGCGCGATCTTCCGGATCCATCCGGTCACACGTGATTTCGAACTCTTCTGCGAAGGCACGTCGAACCCCTGGGGCATCGCGGTCAATGCCGAAGGCGAACTCTTCGCCAGCGCCTGCGTGATCGACCACCTCTGGCACCTGACCGAAACGGGCTATTACCACCGGCAGGGCGGCCCCTATCCGCCGTTCACGTGGAAGATCGAGTCGATCGTCGATTACAAGCACCAGAAGGCCGCCTATTGCGGCATTCACTTCTTCGACGGCGCCAACTTCCCCGCCGAGTATCGCCGCAAGCTCATGATGGGCAACATTCACGGCAACGCCATCAACCTGGACTCGGTCGTCCGTAACGGCTCCACTTACAAAGGCTTGCCCCAGGAAGACTTCCTTCAGGCCAACGATGCCTGGTTCATGCCCGTCGTGCAGAAGACAGGCCCGGACGGGGCCCTCTATCTCGTCGACTGGTATGACCGCTACCACTGCTATCAGGACGCCAACCGCGACCCTGCCGGTATCGACCGCCTCAAGGGCCGCATCTACCGGGTTCGATACGCAGCCAATCCGCTTCTGCCCAAAGTTGACCTCGCACGTAAGTCAGGGCCGGAACTGGTCGATTTGCTCGGCCACGACAACGGCTGGCACCGCGAAACGGCCCGGCGGATTCTCGTCGAACGCGAGCTCGACGGCCAGAAAGACGCCCTCGTCAAGCTCGTTTCGAATGCGTCGACCCCGCGCGACAAACGCCTCAACGCCCTTTACGCCCTGGCTTCGACCCGCGCGATCCCCGAACCGCAGAGCCGCCAGTGGATTGACGACGCCGACCCCACCGTGCGGGCCTGGGTCGTGCGCTACTACGGTTCGCTCAAGGGCGATGCCTCTCCCCGGCAGGCCGCCCGGGTCGCCCAGCAGGCGTCCGACCCGCATCCCGATGTCGCCCTTCAGGTTGCGATCGCCCTGGGCAAGTTTCCGAAGCAGGATCCGCTGCCCGGCTGGTCCGTCGTCCTGCAAGAGCACGGCAACGATAAGATCATTCCCCGCATCGTGTTCCGTAATATGGAGCCGCATCTCGTCGCCGCTGCCGCCGACCTGCCCGAGATCCTGACCGATCTTGACCTGAAGACCAATGCTGGCGCCCGTGAAATGTTACCCCGGATTTATGAACGGCTTCTCTTCGGCCATCCGCCCGACGCGCAAACCCTGCCGTGGCTGCTGACGAAGATCCTCGAATCGGAAGACCCGGCCGCCACCGGCTATGCCCTGCGCGCCACCACGCAGCGTCTCGCCTTGCTCAAGCCGCAGGACCGCGGCGGCCTGCTGGGGGCGATCCGCCCGGCCCTCATGCCCGTCATCGAAAAACTGCCGGCCGACCACGGCACGCATCGTGAGGCGACGCTCATCCTGGCTCAAGCCGGCGATGCTTCAAGCCTGGCCGTGATCAAGGGTTGGGTCGAATCGGCCAAGGCCAAGGACGATCACCTGATCCGGGCCTGGGAGGTGCTCATGCTCCAGTCCGACGGTGCCACGGCCCTGAAGCTGGCCCGTGCCGTCGTCCCGGTATCGGCCGGCAAGCTGGCCCATGCCGTCCGCGGCGAGTTCATCGCCCGGCTGGGCATTCGGTCGGAGCCTGAAGTGGCCGAACTGATGCTCGAAGAATACGACCGCCTGGAGCCGAACAACAAGGGCCGGGCGATTCAGCTGCTGATCGAAAGGTCCAAATGGGCCGAGGCTTACGTCGCCCGGGTCGAGTCCGGCAAACTCCCGCCGACCTCCGCGAACCTGAACCAGGTCCGGCGCGTTCAGAACTTCGGCGACAAGGCGTTCAAGGATCGTGTCGCCAAAATCTGGGGCCGCGTTCGGACCGACCGCAACCCGCAGCGTGATCTCGTCGTCAGCCAGATGCGCAACTTCCTGGCCCGCACGCCCGGCGACCCGTATCAGGGCAAAGCCGTGTTCGAAAAGGCCTGCGCACAGTGCCACAAAATCTATGGCCAGGGGCAGGAGGTCGGCCCTGAGCTGACTTCCAACGGCCGCAACGATTACGAACAGCTCCTTTCGAACGTGTTCGACCCGAACCTCGTCATCGGCGAAAACTACCAGGCCGTCATCGTCTCCACGAAGGACGGCCGCACCCTGACCGGCCTGCTGACCGAAGATTCGCCCGAGGAAGTCCGGCTCAAAATTCAGGGCGGCACGGAGGAAGTCTTCCCGCGCGATCAAGTGGAGGAAGTCAAACGGAGCCCGATCTCGCTAATGCCCGAAAATCTCGAAACGCTCGTCACGCCCCAGGAACTGGCCGATCTTTTCGCCTATCTGGCGCTGGATCGTGCCCCGGGCGACCCGAAGGCCAGGCTGTTGCCAGGTGCCCCCGAACCGAAACGCCGGGCGGAAGCCGGCGGCGGCCAGTGACGGGCATTCTCGAAGCGCACAAGACAAAAGCGGAGCGGCCGTGTGCCGCTCCGCTTCGCTATTTCTGTCGTCGAATCTTGTCGCCGGTCTGCCGTGCGTTCAGGTCATTCGCTCTCGCCGGGCTTCTTCTTGCGATTTTCGATCCGGCGGATCAGGTCTTTCAGGTTCTGGGGCTTTTCGGAGACGCCGATCGCGGCGAACTTCGGGTCCCAGTGTTTCGCTTCGATTTCGGTGGCCCAGTATTTCGTCCACTCCATGAGATTACGGATCTCATAGGCACCGATCTTGAGGAACGTTTCTGGCCCGGTCACGACTTCCGGGATCGCCGTCGAGCCGAAACGTTCGGCGATTCGGGCCCATCGTCGCAAATCTTCGATTCGAACCGGTCGTTCGTGGTGCTTGTCCATCGAGCAGTGCTCCTCATGCAGGATCGGTCAGGAATCAGTGACGAGAAACTCCGATAGTCGGGGCGGTCTCACTCCCGCTGCTGCTGGCCAATCATGAGATGATCCGTTCCGTCATGGGGCCGATCACGATCGGCACGTTCCCCCATGCTCCCGAACGTTCACCTATTGAATATACGATGAAGGTCAAATCAAGGGTCGATTTTTTTCCCTGTTTTTCGGATTCGCCCGATTTTCTCCGCTTTCCCGATCGTCAGAGTCAACTTCGTGGTTCACGCAAACTGATGATACGGAAGGCTCTGCATGATTCGCCGCTGTGTTCGGAAAGCGTGATCCGTCAAACCCGCCCCAAATCGGCCACATCCCGCAGGAAGCCCTTCCAGTCACCCCCCAGCCGTCGCTCAAGCCAAGCCAGAGATTGGCTCTCAGGAGTCGCTCCGTCATACGGCTGAATGTCCTGAACCTGAAGCTGGTGCAGCAGTTCCGCCAGAAGTGTGCCCTCGCCCCAGTGGGCCATCGCATAAGTCATGGCCCAGCTCGTCGCGTAATCCGCGCTGTGCCGCCGCCGGTCCGCGATCATGTCGCGCCGCAGGAACCGCTCCAGCTCAGTCGAGGCCGCGATCCGACACCAATCGCGCTGCCGCAGCCGATTCGGCTCGATCCGTACAGTTTCGGTTGCCGCATGCGATGTGCCAAGTTCTGTTTTTTCAACAGGTTCGGTCGCTCCATGATCCCAAAGCTGGGCGAAGCCTTCATGCAGCCAGCGGGGCCAGGAATGCCATGCCGGGCACAGACCCGATCGCAGAACCCAAAGGTGGATCGACTCATGAGCGGCCACGACCCGCAAATCCTCTCCCGCACCGGAAGCCGTCACGGCACTCACGCACCGCACCGGATGCGTCATTCCCAAACTGCCGGACAAGCCGCTCAAGCCTTCGCGAGCCAGGTAGTCTTCGTAGCTTTCCCTGTCGGTAAAAATCCCTACTTTCAGCCTTGGCGCTTGCACCTTCAAGGCGATGGCCTGCGAATCGACCCAGCGAGCCAAAGCCGCGACCGTTCGATCGATCGCCTTGCCCACGGCAAGCGTCAGGGCTTCGTCGATCCCGCTGCCCACGACAAGCGTTATGCGGGCGGAAGGCTCGACCACGACGGATCTTCCGATCGCTTCGATCAGATGCCTGACGCGGGCCTCGTCCAGGTCTCGCCGTGTCGACGCTTTCGGATCCATCACCGTCGAACTCCCTCGACCGTCGATTTTCCGGGCGGCCGGGCCTCAGGCCTCTCGACACGCGTCTCCGGGCGATTTACCCTGAATCAGGTTCGCCGCGACGATTCGCACGACCAGCCCGGCCGTGCCGATCTTCCCGGTTTTGCCGGTTTCGTCAAGTCCGGCGCATCGGCCCCGACTCCGAAGACATCAAGATCCGAAAGGTCCAGTGCCGCCATGATCCTTCCGGTCTTCGCCCGAGTTCGATTTCGAACGCTTCTGCTGACTTTCTTCACTTTGTTGGCGACCGATCGCCAAGCCATTGCACAGGAAGAACTTCCGTCATGGCACGCGGAAGGAAAAAATGGCGCTGTCGCCGCCGGGGGGCGTCCCGCCGCGGCCGCCGGCATGGAAATCCTCCGTTCCGGGGGCAATGCCGCCGATGCCGCGGCCGCCACGCTCATGGCCCTGGGTGTGACTGATTCGACCCTCTTCTGCCTTGGCGGCGAAGTGCCGATCATGGTTTACGACGCCCGCCGACGCGTCGTCGAAGTCATTGCCGGGCAGGGGGCTGCGCCGAGGCTCGCGACGCCCGAATTCTTCCGAAACCGCCCCGACGGCATTCCGGCCACGGGGCTCCTTTCCGCCACGGTGCCGGCCACGATCGACGCCGTCGTGACCCTGCTGGAAAGGCACGGCACGAAGCGATTCGCCGAAATCACGGCCCCCACGCTCAAACTGCTCGAAACGCCGAATGAGAAGTGGCACGAGGATCTGCACAAAACCCTGACCGCCATGTGCCGGGCCGAAGCCCTTCAGGCCGACCGGCTTCTGGGCCTTCAGGCCGTGTGCGACTATTTCTACCGGGGCCCGGTCGCTCGTGAAATCGACCGCTTCTCGCGCGAAAACGGCGGGCTTTTGCGATATGAAGACCTGGCCACGCACCATACGCCAGTCGAACAGCCCGCACGGCTGAAATACCGGGGCCACGAAATTCTCAAGTGCGGGCTCTGGACACAAGGGCCAGCACTACTGGAAGCACTTCAGATCTTCGAAGGCTTCGACACGAAACAAATGAAACCCGGCTCGGCCGATGCCATTCATTTGCAGGCTGAAGCGCTCAAACTGGCATTCGCCGATCGCGACGACTATTACGCCGATCCGAACTTCGCCCAGGTGCCTGGCCTCGACCAGCTTCTCGACCCGATCTACGCCGCGGCCCGCCGCGAGCTGATCGACATGGGCAAGGCCTCGCTTGAGCGCATTCCCGGCGATCCTTATGCCCGCAAGGCTCGCAGGTCGGGCAAGTCGGTCGCCGTTGGCCCGGGCGGCCCTTCGCTCGACACCACCACCTGTCTCGCCGCCGATTCGGCCGGCAATATCGTGGCCGCCACGCCCAGCGGCTGGTCGGGCGTGGTCGCGGGCGATTCCGGCATCTGGCTCGGCACGCGGCTGCAAAGCTTCACGCTCGAAGCCGATTCGCCCAATGTCCTCGTGCCCGGCAAAAGGCCCCGGATCACGCTTTCGCCGACGATCGTCCTCAAGGATGGCAAGGCCATCGCCGCCATTTCCGTCGCTGGCGGCGACAGTCAGGATCAGGCCGGCATTCAGCTCGTCACCGGCCTGATCGACTTCGGCCTGAATCCGAAAGAAGCCATCGAAGTCGGCCGATTCCATACCGATCACCTGATCGGCTCATTCCGCCAGAAGCCCCCGGCGCTTGGCTCGCTGATTCTCGAAAAAGCGGTTGCCGACGATGTCGCCACCGAACTCGCCAAACGGGGCCACGTGGTACGGAAAGTCCAGCGGCCGCAATCGAATCCGATCGTCCTGACTCGCGATCCGGCCTCAGGCCTGATCCGCGCGGCCGGCGACCCGAATTCGCGACGCAATGCGATGGCTTATTGAAACTCAAGGCCGGAGGTCGACTTCATGTTCGCCCGTCTTTCGAAATCGCATTCGATCGTCATGACGATGTCGGCGCACTTCGCGGCTGTCTCGGCGGCACTTTTCGCGGCGGACGAACCTGTAGAATTCCGAGTCTCCGAACCCATCGTCTGCAAAAGCGTCGAAGGGCTCAAGAAATATGTCCGCCGCGATCCGCCCGAACTGACGACATACGACAAACTTGTCGTTTACGTCGAGCCTGCCGGTTTCGAAACCCGCATGGTCGAAGGCAAGCGCAAGGCGCAGTTCCTGCAGAACGGCAAGGTGCGAGCGGCCGGTTCGAAAAAGTTCATTTTCGAACGAGCCGAACTGACGAAATTCGAACCCGAAGTCTTCGGCCCCGGGGCCGCGTTCTATCTGGCGGCCTCGGTCGGGTTCAAAAACGTACCGCCGGGCGAATATGTGCTGGAACTGGAGACGATCGACCAGGCCGCCGAACCGGACCGGAAAGTCACGCAGATCGTGCCGTTCCGGATCGTCAAGGGCACGGAGGAAGCCCCCGATGAAGATCGCCCGAAATCCGAACGGCCGGCACCGAAAAAGGGCCGCAATTCGCGCCAATGACCATCATGCCGAACCGATCGGCGGCGAGTGGATCGCAACGCCCGTCATGCCGATGTCAGAAATGACGATCCTTCAGTTTCGAAATCGATTCGGTCAACGCGTCCAGTGCCGGACCGATCGCTTTCGCCAGTTCGGGTAATGCAAGAATTCGCTTGCGTTCTTCGCCAAGGCGAGTCTCGACGAGTCGCACGGCTTCGCCGTAATCGGCGGCGATCTCGGCTCGCTCTTCCGGTTTCAATTCCGGCAGCTTGCCGAACCGCGTCACGATTTCCTCGAAATTGCCGATACCGGCTTTCAGCCGTGATTCGTACGATTCAAGATCTTTCGGCTGTTTCAGAATCGAGAGAATTCCGTTGATTTCCGCCCCTGTGTCGACCAGTGATTTCGAAGCCCTGTGATGCTCGCCCAGCGGCGTGATCACGCGCTTGCGGGCCGCTTTCTTTTCGCTTTTCGCCGGGCGGGCTTCATCCGCTTTCGGCTCTGGCATTTCGTCCGCCGCCACAGCCGGGGCTTGCGAATCTTCCAAATTCGAAAGACCAGGACCGACTTGCGGCGTATTCGAAGCTGTCGTCGAAGGCACGATTGCATTTCCCGGGCGCGACCGCGGGACGGAACCGTCGCCGAAGGCCGTCAGGCTCTCCGCATTCTTCTTTGCCCGGTCGATCATCGACCCGAAGCTCTTGCGCCGCGGTTCCGCGATGCTCCAGGGCTGCTCCGCGATCGCGGCGGGGGGCTCGGGCGCCTCCTGTCGAGCTTGAGCTTGGTCGCTATTCAGCCGTTTCGCCGCGACGAGCGTCAGCCAGACGAGCCCCGAAAGGAGAAGGATCGAGCCGATCACAAGCCCGAAAATTCCCAGAAAACCCGGTGCGCGGCTCGATTTCTGCAGTTTCGGGCCACTCTCGAATCGCTCCTTGCGACGGCCGGTACCAAGGGCAATCTGTGGTTGTTCTACAGGCTCCTCAGTGTCCGGGCCTGCGATTCCTGGTGCCTGGATCGTGCCGGAACAGGCGCGGCATCGAAACGTTCGACCGGCGAACGAACGATTCAGCAGATATTCGGTGCCGCAATGGCCGCAATGAACGGCAAGATCCTTGCCAGTTTGTGTGAGTCGCGGTTTCGCTCGATCCGATTCGCCCGGGCCGGCGCGCTCGATCGAACGTTCCGGCACCGTGAACGCGCCCTGGCATTCCCGGCAGCGCACGGTTCTTCCGGCCGTTTCGTCAGCCAGTCGATAGTTTTGCCCGCAACCCGGGCATGAACAGGCAATCATGTTGGGACATACGAACGGGCTGGATCGAAAAGCAGGCGAAGACCATACGACGACGCCTGTCGATGATGAGGAATCGACACCTAATCTATCTCATCGAAGCGAACCTGACTATGATCTCCTGCCAGCATGCGGCAAGTCCAGAACGAACGAGATGGCGGCTTTCCCCAGGAGAGGAACGCCGCCGGTCGGTCGAGACGTTTTCGGCGCAATCCTCGGTTCATTTTGCCCTTGTACGATCGCCGCACCCGGCCAGAACCGCACTTTGCTTGCGAGGTCAGTTGCGAAAAACCGGCACGGCAAGCCTGTGCCCTACACATGTAGTTCACGGTTCACCGTGCCATGCTTCGCCGGGTCGTCAGTCCTGGATGTAACCCAGTTCCTTGAGCTTGGCCACGATCACTTCGACGCACTCGGCCACGCCGAGCTTCGACGTGTCCACCGTCACTTCGGGGTTCAGGGGGGCTTCGTAGGGGTCGTCCACGCCCGTGAAGCCCATGCCCTTGCCTTCGGCCAGGGCGGCGCGGGCCTTGGCGTAAAGTCCCTTGACGTCACGCTTTTCGCACTCTTCGATCGGCGTGTCGCAGAAGACTTCCACGAAGTTGCCCTTCGACGACTTGCGGGCGTTGTCCCGCGTGGCGCGATAGGGGCTGATCACCGAGGCGATCGTCGTGCCGCCCTGGGCCGCCAGCAGCCCTGCGACATAGCCGACCCGGTTGATGTTCGTGTCCCGGTCTTCCTTCGAGAAGCCCAGGCCCTTCGAAAGGTGCGTGCGGATCTCGTCGCCGTCCAGGAAGGCGACGTTGCGGCCGTATTCGGCCAGGCGTTCGACAAGGCCGTGGGCGATGGTCGACTTGCCCGAGCCGGAAAGGCCCGTGAACCAGATCGTCAGGCCCTGCTTCGACTTCGGCGGGCTGGTTTCGCCCAGGATCGCGGCCACGGCCGGCCGGCTGAACCACGGTGGCAGGGGGATGCCCTTGGCCAGGTAGTCGTCGCGCACCTGTGTGCCCGAGATGCCGGCCGTCTTGGCGCCTGGCGGAACTTCGACGGCCGCGGCGAAGTGGTCCAGTTCAGCCCAATAGAACCTGGCCCCCGAGCCG
>Ga0172376_10006795_pt1 | contig 12345 bp, 18 predicted proteins | sample Lak35m_FD_121114 | JGI IMG/M metagenome (GOLD analysis project Ga0172376, IMG submission 121114) | Freshwater microbial communities from Kabuno Bay, South-Kivu, Congo - kab_092012_35m | ecosystem: Environmental > Aquatic > Freshwater > Lake | place: Democratic Republic of the Congo: South-Kivu...
GAAAAAAAAAAAGAGGCAGCGCTAAAAAAAATGCACTACCTCCGCCCTAACCAAATAAAACCAAATTATTTTCAAGGAATTTTATGCTAATTATGAGGTTAGCAAATAATTCTTTTGATTTTTTAAAATATTTCATAAAAATAGCAATATGTTTGAATTATCACAAATTTTATAGGTATTGGGAAAGGATAGTATAAATTCTCATCGAGCTAATACCATATAATTTTTCTTTTTTTTCTTTTTAACCAAATAAAAAATTTAAAATTTCAATTAATTTGAAATTATTTTTTTTATCTCAAAAACAAAAAACTTTTTATTTTTTTAAAATCTGTAAAATCTTAGTCAATGAAAAAAATCGGATTGCTTATACTGGTATTAATGGGAGCCTTCGGGAACCTGAATGCACAGGCACCAAAAGCAACTAACGAGGATGCCTTTTTTATCAGGAAAATGTATGATGAAGCCTTAACAAGTAATGATTCTTATGAATGGTTGACTTTCCTTTGCAAAAAAATCGGTGCCCGAATCAGTGGAAGCCCTCAAGCCGCGGCAGCTGTAAATTATACAAAACAGATACTGGATACCCTTTCTTTAGACAGCGTCTGGCTCCAACCTGTAATGGTTCCTCACTGGTATAGAGGGGAGAAAGAGGTAGTTCGCATCGTTGGATCAAAAAGTCAGGGTGACATTACTTTACGTGCGCTTTCTTTGGGCAATTCCATTGGAACTGGTCCGGCGGGACTTACTGCCGAAGTTCTGGAAGTGAAGAGTCTGGACGAATTAGACCAATTAGGGAGCAGTCAGATTACCAATAAAATTGTATTTTTTAACAGACCTATGGATCCAAGACCCCTTAATACGTTTAATGCTTATGGTTCAGCAGCTGATCAGCGTAGTTCCGGAGCAGCGCGCGCAGCAAAATATGGTGCAGTAGCTGTATTGGTGCGTTCTTTGACGAACCAGCTTGATGTTCATCCTCATACAGGCGGTATGAGTTATCAGCCGGGTATTCCGCAAATTCCAGCCTTGGGCATTAGCACCTTGGATGCCGAAGTTTTAAGTGATTTACTTAAAAAAGAAAGCGTTAATGTGTATATCAGAAATACAAGTCGTATGCTCTCCGAAAAATTATCCTATAATGTTATCGGGGAAATAAAAGGGTCAGCATATCCAGATGAGGTCATTGTGGTCAGCGGACATCTCGATTCCTGGGACGTTGGTGAAGGAGCACACGACGATGGTTCCGGCTGTGTTCAGGCAATGGAGGTTTTATATCTGTTTAAGAAATTAGGGTATAAACCTAAAAGGACCATTCGTTGTGTTTTATTTATGAATGAAGAAAACGGACTCCGGGGGGGGCGGGAATATGCGGCACAAGCCTTACTGGCCAGGGAAAAGCATTTTGCAGCAATAGAGTCAGACCGGGGTGGATTTACACCCCGTGGGTTTACCTGTGAAAGTGCCAATCCTGCATTCGAAAAACAATTGAAACGATTGAATGAATCTTTCTTTTTACTGGAATCGTATGGCTTGTTCTTAAAACCTGGAGGATCTGGCGCTGATATTGGACCATTGAAGCCTCAGGGCGTATTTTTAGTTGGTTTTGAACCTGATTCTCAGAGATATTTCGATTTTCATCATACCGCAACGGATGTTCTCGAAGCGGTAAATCCAAGAGAATTAAAATTAGGTTCAGCTTCAATGGCCGGATTAATATATTTAATGGATAAATTTGGACTTTAATTGTTAAGGAATGGAGGATTATTTGATTGAAGTTGGAGACCTTTGGTTTAAGCCTGTTATTTCGGAAGAGCTTATAAAAAGCAAAGTATATGAAATGGGTAATGTGCTGCGGGAGGAACTGAAGGGTAAAAATCCAATGCTTGTTGGGGTTCTGAATGGTTGTTTTATCTTTATGGCAGATTTAGTCAGGGCAATGAATATACCTTGCGAAATTACCTTTTTAAGATTGAAGTCCTACGAAGGATTGTCCTCTTCCGGGAAAATGAATCTGGTTTTACCACCTGATATTTCCTTTGAAAACAGAACTGTCCTGCTGGTTGAGGATATAGTAGATTCAGGTAAAACGCTGGCTTATTTATATGATGCCTTACATGCTAAAAAGGTATCTGCTATTACTTCCGTTGCATTATTATATAAACCACTGGCAATCAAATACCAGATAAAACCTGATTATTATTGTTTCTCCATTACCAATGAATTTGTAATTGGATATGGTCTCGATTATATGGAGCAGGGGCGACAATTAAAACATCTTTATCAACTAACAGAAAAACCGAGTATATGATGGATCTGGAATGGCTGACCACACAGGTAGCCGGATTAGTGCGGGAGACTGGTATTTTTATTGCCGCGGAATTAGGAAAAGTGGCCAACGACCAGATTGAAATAAAGGATAAAAACAGCTTGGTCAGTTATGTGGACAAGACCGCTGAGCAATGGTTGGTAAAAGGATTGAAACCGCTGCTACCTGGCGCTTCTTTCATGACGGAGGAAGATACAGATCAAGCCCAAAAAACAAGTTCGCCTTATACCTGGATAATCGATCCTTTGGACGGAACCACTAATTTTTTACACCAATTACCTTGTTTTGCCATTAGCGTTGCCCTTGCTTATAACAATGAAATTCAGATAGGGGTGGTTTTAGAGGTTAACAGGGGAGAACTTTTTAAAGCATGGAAAGGTGGGGGAGCATATCTGAATAATAAGCCGATTCGGGTAAGTGATACACCTACGTTGGATGATGCATTGATTGCTACCGGATTTCCTTACCTCGATTTTTCCCATTTTGATGTGTATCTGCCTGTTTTCAATCATTTACTGCGAAATTGCAGAGGCATCAGAAGGTGGGGTGCTGCAGCGGTCGATTTAGTTTACGTTGCCTGCGGCCGGTTCGATGGTTTTTTTGAAGGCTCTCTCAATGCCTGGGATGTCGCCGCGGGCTTATTGATCGTCGAAGAAGCCGGAGGTTCAAGTTGCGATTTTAATGGTGGAAATGCGCAATGGTTTGGTGGAAAAGTGATTGCGGGAAACAAACAGATTAATCAAGAATTGAAAAACCTATTCCTGACTATTCAACCACAACCTTAGCGGCTGTTTCTTGTTAATAGCACAAACAAAAGATAATGAAAATAGCTGCTTTCAGAAAGGCTCATTTCAATGCGGCGCATCGGTTACATCATCCGGGTTGGTCCGATGAGCAAAATAAAAAAATGTTTGGTTTGTGTAATAATCCTTATTATCATGGGCATAATTATGACCTGGAAGTAAAGGTTGTGGGCGAAATCGATCCTCAGACTGGCTATTTAATAGATTTAAAGTATTTGAAAGATCTGATTAAAGAAGAAATTGAGGACCGGTTCGATCATAAAAATCTTAATCTGGAATGTCCGGAATTTAAAGATTTGAATCCGACGGCAGAAAATATTTGTGTCGTTATCTGGCATATTTTAAGAGCGAAAATGGAGTCAAAATATGACATCGTGGTTCGATTGTACGAAACCCCACGTAATTATGTAGAATACCCGGCTTGAAATCTAATGTTTTTAGAGCCATTCCTTCAAAAATAGGGTAGGATAGTCTAAAAAAATACCTTATATTGTGAAACACATATATAACTATTATCATGACAGAATCTCATCCCTGGTTGAAAAATTATCCTCCTGGTATTCCTGCTAATATAAATCCCGCTGTATTTGCTAATCTGAATGAGTTGATAGTCGATGCTTTACAACGACATGGAAATAAAACAGCCTTTTCCTGCATGGATAAAAAGTTAACCTTTCATCAGGTTAATAAATATGCCGATCATTTTGCTGCCTTTTTGATGAACAAAGGGCTTCTGCCCGGAGACAGGATTGCCATCATGATGCCTAATCTCTTGCAGTATCCCATTGCCTTATTTGGTGCTATTCGTGCCGGGTTAGTTGTTGTGAATACCAATCCGTTGTACACGCCAAGGGAAATGCAATATCAATTTGCCGATTCGGGGGCAAAGGCCATTGTTATTGTTGAAAACTTTGCATCGAACCTGGAAAAAATTATAGGGGAGACGTCCATAGAACTGGTCATAAAAACCAGTATTGGCGAAATGCTGGGTTTTCCAAAGGCACAAATTGTCAATTTTGTGATTAGGAATTTGAAAAAAATGGTACCAGCCTATCATTTACCCAATGCCATATCATTTTCAAAAGCATTGGCAGAAGGAAGCCATTTTCCAAAACCCGATATTCACCCACTTCCCGAGGACACCGTACTTTTACAATATACAGGGGGAACCACTGGGGTGTCAAAAGGAGCGATGTTAACCAATAGAAATCTGGTAGCAAATGTGTTGCAAAATAGAGCCATCATGCAACCCTTCCTTGATGAAGGTACCGAAGTGGCCCTTTGCGCATTACCTCTCTATCATATTTTTGCTTTTACGGTCAATTGCTTATCCATGTTACAGTTTGGCGCTCATTCGGTATTGGTTACCAATCCGAGAGATATCAACGGACTGATAAAAACGATAAAAAATAATCCACCCAGTTTAATTACCGGCATTAATACCTTGTTTAATGCCTTGTTACAGCAAGATGACTTTGTAAAATTAGATTTTTCAAAGTTAAAAGCTACCGTTGGAGGTGGAATGGCGGTTCAAAATCCGGTAGCCATTTCCTGGGAGAAAATAACAGGTTGTTATCTGGCACAGGGATACGGTTTAACTGAAACTTCTCCTACTTTGTCTGTCAACCCCATTGATGGCAATGGAAAATTGGGAAGTATAGGATTGCCATTACCTTCTACAAGCATGAGAATTGTTGACGATAGTGAGAAAGTGCTGGAGCCGGGAGAAATTGGGGAAATTCAGGCTTCGGGCCCTCAGATTATGAAAGGTTATTATAATCAGCCAGAGGAAACGGAAGCGGTTTTGAAAGATGGCTGGTTTTCAACCGGAGATTTGGGCTACATGGAACCTGACGGATTTTTCAGAATCGTAGATCGTAAGAAAGACATGATTCTCGTTTCAGGATTTAATGTATATCCCAATGAAATTGAAGAAGTGCTCGTTGCTCATCCCGATGTATTAGAAGCAGCCGTTGTAGGTATGCAGGACGGTAAATCGGGGGAAGCGGTAAAAGCTTTTGTCGTGTTAAAAAACAAGGGAACCAGTAAAAAGGATTTATTAGCTTATTGCCGGGAAAATTTAACGGCTTATAAAATACCGAAGGAGATTGTTTTTAAAGATGAATTACCAAAGACTAATGTTGGAAAAATACTTAGGAGGGAGCTGAAATCGGAGTAATTAAGCAGTAGTTAGCCTCTCCATTCAGTCTGATAAACTTCGTCCGTTATCTTTGCTATATTTTTTGCCACTTTATATACTTGGCCAAATGGCCTTTGTGATGGCAAAAGGTAAAACACAGATGATTTTCTAGGACTATGCTCTAGATGGATAATAGATTTTTCGATAAAAGGCTTTATAAGTGAAATTTACCGCTTACACCCGGTTATGATTCACGGATTTTTGTGATTACCGGATTTCACAGAATATAACGGGTATCTTCGTTTTAAACATAATGGCTAATCATAGAGTACTCTTTCATGTAAATTTAAAGGGGTATAGCCCTGCCAACATCGATATAGTTCACTGTCCTGTAGGTGCTGCTAGCGGTTCGTTGTTTTAACATCATCATTTTTATATTCTAAAATATCAGCTGGTTGGCAGTCCAAGGCTTTACAAATAGATTCTAAAGTACTAAATCTAATTGCTTTTGCTTTTCCTGTCTTTAAGATGGAAAGGTTTGATAATGTCAAATCAACTCTTTCTGAAAGTTCATTGAGAGAGATTTTACGCTTAGCCATCATCACATCTAAGTTTACAATGATTGGCATGGCTTAAACAGTTAAATCGTTTTCGTTTTGCAATTCAATTCCTTTTTTGAATACCTGTGAGATTACGAATAATATTGCAGCCATCATCAGAAATGCAGCCGCATCGTCCCAGTACTTTTCTACATGACTAACTTCATAACCTCTATGGATAAGTCGTTTAGTATATTGATGAGCAATGACACTGACAATAGCAATAGAGACTGCTTCATAACTAATTTTTTCAATCAGTTTTGCGATTTCAATATCAAACGGTTTTACCAGATTCAGTTTCTGGAAGATCATCACTACCAGGTAAAACAGGTAAGCCTTTAGCACAGCCAGTGCCACCACAAAGCCCATCAAACCAACAAATTGTGGAAATTGGTTTGCATACATTTCAGAGAGATCTAAACCATTGTAAATATCTTGGCTGGCAATAGGTTTAAACAAAGAAAACAGGAAATTGAAAATCAAGGCCCCAGCCTCAATACATAGCCCTATAAAAGCAATCCAGGACGCAACATGTAACACTTTAAGAATAGCATTATTTTTCTTTGACATAAGCTTAAAATTATGATGCAAATATAATAAATAAATATTCATTATCAATAAAAATTTATTGATAATAAATATATTTTTTCAAATGTACTTTTGGAAAACTGATGTTGGAAGTAGTTTTATTTTGTCTTTTCAAATATGCTTTGCCCATAATTTGTTTTATGTCCAGAAAATAGAGCTGCGCAAGTGCTTCTTATCCGCATGATTTTATTCTGACCCTTGAATAATGGGCGCATCATCTGAAAAATAAGCGCTAATGACCTCACAGCCTCTACATTTTACCAGGTTATACCTGATTATTTAGGCACCTAAAGAATCAAAAGAAACTATGTCGCTACCAACCTCTCCGTTAGTTACTAATTCTGTCTCGAAAAAATATTGCTTTGCCATTTCGGGGTATGTCAAAACATCCCAAATTTTTTCAACTAGTTCATTAACAGTCGTTTGGTAGTGAATTTTTAAATACGTCTGCATATTTATTTTTTTGAAGTTCGCATTGCTTTTACTTTTTGGATTTTTGGGTCATTTACAAATTGCTCATATTCTTTTGTTTCTCGTCCAAATATTGCAATTTTTCCATTTTTATCTGAATGAACACCAAAGCCACAGCGTTTTGTCAATGGTGAAGCCCTAAAACAAGGCTGTCCTTTGGAAAAAAATTGTTCCCTTGCTTCTTTGTATTCCGATTTTGTCAAATTCTTTTTCTACTTCTCCAACAACTTCCATTCTAACTTCTGGAAAAACAGTTCCTCTGATAACTGGCGATAATTCAATTTTGATTCGAATTTCATCTTGACTTACAATTAATCGTAATGCATCACTTTGTAGGTGTGCTGGCTGTACTTTAGTTCGGGGTATTTTCTGCTTAATAAGTAAGCTTAATCTTGATAAAGCTGCTTTAATATTTTGTAGCGCTATTTCTCAATCATCTAACGGAAGGTATAGCAAATCAATATCAACCGAAAGTCGGGGCAATGCGCTGTAAAAAAAATTGATAGCCGTTCCTCCTTTTAATGCAAAGCATTTTTCGGTATCTACCAATGGTAAAAGGCGAACTAAAAGTTGTACTTGCTTACGGTATAAAATGTTTGTATTTAAAGCCATTCAGGAACGGTTATTTTATATTTAGTATCTAATTTTCCGCCTTTTATGAGCATTCTGTTTCCAGAGCCTAATGTTATGCCTTCTCGATTTATTTTATTGAACCAAACATAATTTTGTCTTTCTGCAAACCAAAAGAAAAGCCGTTTTACCTTAACATTATGGCAGCTTTCGAGTGTTTTTTGTAATTTTTTTGGGGATAATGTTGTTAGTCCTTGCATTAATTGGTCGGCGTGTTCAAAAGTTATTTTTTGTGGTACTTCTGACAATACTTCAAGATATGCTCTTTCTGTTGATGAGAGTATTAATTTTCTATAGTCATTATCCCAATCCCTTTCAGATGTAAAAGGTTGAAATTCTTTGTTTTCCTCCGAATTTTCACTAAATAAACTATTTGTTGTATGTCTTACAAATTTCACATTCAAATCTAAATTTTCAACCCATTCTGGCAGGACATCATTTCCAAATAAATGGACTATTTTATTTTCCGAAAGTGATACATAATGTAATAATCCTTGCATTTCAAGTGCTGTTAAACCGCCTATAACAAAATCTAGGTTTAATACTGATTGCAATGAAAAAACCACCGATTGCCATGTGATTTTTCTAATATTTCTAACATAAACTCCTTTGCTTATAGATTCTAATTGATTACTTTTAACCAAATTATCTATGGCATGACGACTTAAATTATTGTTTAAAAGCCATTTATGAGTAGTTATTAAGTCTTCTGACATTATTTCGTATAACTTTTTTCTTCGTAGGACATTTATAGCCATAATTTAAAAATTTAGCTTATTGCGGCGTTTATCGCCGTTATACAAAGATAATTTAAATTATCACTTCAATATAAAACTTTTTGGTAGGTTTATACTGGCTTCTTCGACCTACGGATACTTTTTCAAAATCCCTCCTCATACTCCTTTATATATTTATTGAGTTTCATCAGTTCCTTATTGCAAGCGTCAACACTGAATTTTGTGGGGTTGAATTTTGAACCCACCCAAACACGGTATTCCCGATACTCAGGATGTTTAGGGTTCTTCAATACTTCCAGTAGTTTTTTATAACCATGAATTCCACCGCAATCTTCAGGTGGACATGCGTTTTCACCAGAGATAACCAGAGGTAACACCTCTTGCGCAGAGTGTTTGGATTGGTCCACCAATGCCAGGTGGTGCATCCAACCATCCCCAAAATCGTATTCGTAAACCGCGGTGGTTCCCGCTTTGGCGAATACTTCCCCAACTGACACTTCTTTAACGTCGGTTATGGGTTCCATTTCATTTTCATCCCATAACCTCTTATCGGCAATCAACAACTGATTAACTTCAAATTGATAGAGGTGGTAGTTCTTCCAACCCATCGTTACTTGAATGATGTGGTGCAATACATACATGGAATTCTCCGATGACACCTTGAAGGTCCTGGAGACCAAAGGGTTGGTGTCGATGAGTTTGATTTGAAAGGTTAGAATGGACATAAATTAAGGGTTAAATTTGGACTAATTTCGGTAACAAAAAATGTACCATATTTGGCAACAAGAATGCACCAATAATGATCGTTTAACGGCTTAGCACCAGTGCCTCTTTTATAAATTCGTAAGCATGCAGACCTTCTTAAGGAAACATCTTATAAATATCTTTTCTATGTTCAACTATTATAAAGCGTGTTGTTAATCTGTTAATTCTCTCGAAACCTACCCGGTAATTACCCATTTTAATGCGATAGTACTTTGAAAAACCTATCCATTTTTTTGAACCAGGAATACTTTCTAACGTTAGCGATTTCTCTGATTTTTAAATGGCATTTTCCTTTTGTTTCTTGAATATTTCTTCTCTTGAAATTATTTCTCCTGTTTTCTCTGAATCCATCATTGTCACCACCGCACCAAGTTGTACTGCCAGTTCTTTCAGAAGCTTACTACTTTTTTGGTCAGCTCTTATGATGATTGCACCCATTATTTAAAATATTTTTGTAAATATAAACTAATTTATCCTGTCTCCAAACCACACCTTAATCGGGCTTTTTAGGTAACATACAATACTGGAATGGAACAACATGGGTTAATCTTGCTCTTCAACTCTTTCATCATCGAAGGACTTGAAAAGATCTATTTGGCCTTCATAAGTATGTATAAATTCCCGAGCTTCGATAACAAACTTTTCAATTTCCTGTTCATCAGAGCTAATTCCAATGGTTTTTAGGTATTTTAACTTACCACTAGCTTTGCTAATAACAACAACGCTTGTGCTTCCAGACCGATTTTTTTTACGTGATATAAACATCTCATAAAAATAAGGAATTTTAGTCTTGCGATACCCATTTTGGTATTGCAAAAATTATAACACATTAATAATAAAAAATAACCTGAAAAAGCGTGGCGAAGTCAGGAAATTTAACAGCTGGTTAAATATCGGCTGTCCGCTAAAATTCATATTTTTACCCATGTCTTTCTTTTTTGTGTGGTAACTCAAAAGTAGACATTACCGGGGGCAATTCAATAATTGTCCCCCCGCTTTTTTTAAATGTTTACCGGACAACAATAAATATATATAAATGAATTTTTTAATATTTTTACTTGCTAAGAATAACCTTACTTCATTAATATGTTATTCCAAAAAGTATTAAATTGGTTTAGGTTTAATCATCCAGAATTTGATACAGTTAAAAAATGTGAAGTATGACGAAGAATAAAAAAATTGAAGTAAAAGGAACTGAAATTTCCATTTTAAGAGGTGACTCAGAAGATTTTATCTCACTAACAGATATAGCTCGGTATAAAGATGCTGCCAATACGGATACCATCATCCAAAATTGGTTACGAAATCGTAATACTATAGAATTGCTTGGGTTTTGGGAGCAACTATACAATCCAAATTTTAAACCCCTCGAATTCGAGGGGTTTTAGAAAGCAGGCAGGTCTAAACAGTTTTGTTTGAACACCGAAAAAATGGATTAAAACTACCAATGCCACTGGAGTTGTATCCAAGTCTGGTCGCTACGGCGGAACATTTGCCCATAAGGAAATTGCTTTCGAGTTTGCATCATGGATATCTATTGAGTTCAAACTCTATATCATCAAAGAATTCCAACGTCTGAAAGAAGACGAAAACAACCGACAAAAGCTCGACTGGAACCTGCAACGAATCCTTGCTAAGGTGAATTATACGATACATACGGATGCCATAAAGGAACGACTGATTCCTGGAAAACTCACTCCAAAACAAATTTCTCTTGTCCTTGCCTCCGAAGCGGATTTATTGAACATGGCTCTTTTTGGAAAGACTGCTGCAGATTGGAGAGCAGAAAATCCTGATGTCAAAGGAAATATGCGCGATGATTCCACCCTGGAACAATTGGTAGTACTCTCCAACTTGGAAAGTATCAATGCCGTGCTTGTTCGTCAAGGCTTGGGGCCATCGGAACGCCTCATCCAGTTGAACCAAATTGCAATTACTTAAATGACTTCTTTGGTTAATAATTCGAACTTAAAAAAATTGAAATAGATGAATTTACAAAGCTTTTCTGAACCTAATAGTTTCCTACAAGGACAGTAATTCATAAACAATTTTAAATGGATAGGTCCTTGTCGTGAACTGCGTTTAAATTCGTTTTTAGCATATTGTCTGTTTTGTAGTGTCGTGTTGTGTCAAAGCCTTGCAGCTAAACGTCGGGTATTGCCGAAGGCGGGGGATTTAGCACAAAAGTTCAATAGAATTAATGCTGTTGAGCCTTGCACAAATGTTTTATAGAAGCAGTTAAACCTCGCTTTTGGCAATACCTTGTTGGCGGTTCGTGCTTTTTGTTCTACGGGTTTTTATTTCCGAAATGCGTTTTTTGTCAGCTTTGATAAATTCACTGATTTCTTTTTTTTGTTTGTCTGTTAAGGGTTTTCCGTTTATCACGAAGTCTACTCCTTCAGGTTCTTTAATATATCCCATAACTATTCGTTTTTAAAGTATTTATCAATTAATGTGTTGGCTGACAATGTGTTAATAATCATAAATTGTCCACCAAAGTTTATTGCATTCAATGATTTTTGATAATGTTCAATGAGTTGAGTTTTTGCAGTAAATGAAACGTATCCTTCAAATCCATTTTGAAAAGAAATTTTACAAGCATAAGCAACCAAATTTCCTGCAACACCTTCATAGAGTTTGTTTCGTCCCAAATTAAATGGTGCATTCTCAAGTAAGTCCATATAAATATGGTCTGAATTTTTTGTTAAACTCACTAAACCTTGAACAATATTTGTATTACCATCGATAGTAAGCTTATAAACTTCTTTGATGTTATTCTCTAACTCCGTTTTCCAATTGAAGTTCCAACCATTCTTTTTAGTAATTTGCTTCAAGTCATTTTTTGTCAAACGTAAAACTTCTGTTCGGAAGCTGTCTCCTGAAATCGTATTTCTGATTGAGTTTGTTAATGCATCAACCACAAAATCAAGTTCTATTTTTTTTTCGTTCTTTCACTTTACAAATTTACTGTAATAATTGTTGTTTTGCAAATGTTCTTTGGTTTTGCGTGTTCTTACAGTTTTACCGCCAACTTGTATATAGGCGCTATAAACATTCGCTTATCACTCCAAATTTGGCTAGGTTGGCGAAGGTTTGTATCGCATGTCTCCTATAAAATACATTACTTGATGGAGCAACCTAAACATAATGCATTATTCAATAACGTATCGGTGTTGTTTGTGCAAGAAGACTGAAGCATACCAAATTAATGGCTATAAATGAAATTAATTTATTCATTTTTAATTGTTGTTTTTATTATGAGATCTTATTTTATATTTTTTAAAAA
>Ga0172376_10006797_pt1 | contig 12344 bp, 12 predicted proteins | sample Lak35m_FD_121114 | JGI IMG/M metagenome (GOLD analysis project Ga0172376, IMG submission 121114) | Freshwater microbial communities from Kabuno Bay, South-Kivu, Congo - kab_092012_35m | ecosystem: Environmental > Aquatic > Freshwater > Lake | place: Democratic Republic of the Congo: South-Kivu...
AGCCGCCTCTGAGATGTCGCTGCGGACCCGGATTGTTGCGGTTCAGATCGGCATATTGATGCGCTCGACACAGCGTCTGGCCTCGGCCGTGGCTCAGCAACCGCTGCGTTTATTGAGCGAACCGGAGCCGGCTTGCTTGAGTGAGGCAGACCCACAGGGCGAGGTGCCACCGGGCCAACTCAAATCGTACCGTCTTCACCAGACATTTGAAAAAATCATTTTTCTGAATAATAGTCTTCGCCCTGATGCATGAGCCTATTGCCCTCCACACTCGCAGTCATGATGGTCGTACTGCTCGCCGGCGCATCATCGCAGTTGGTAGAAGACGCGGCACTATCATCGACACAGCTTATGCATCGGCAGCTCGCGATGGCTCGTGCAGGGGCGCGGCTGAGCGTAGGCTCGGCTGCGCTAGCGGCACACCTACAGCAGCAAGCGGATATGGATGGGGCAACGATACTTTCGGTCCCCGATCTGGTGGTAGAGCAGATCAAGCCTGACGATGGTGCTGAATTGGGAGATTTGCCGATGGACTTGTATCGGCTTACCAGCACTGGCCGCACCGCGCAGACGATCGTTAAGCTTCAGGCTGATTATGCAATTACTCTCTGTGGTACCGAGCAAGGCGGATGTATCACCGGGGTCCGACGCGTTGCATGGCGCTCTCTGTCAAATTAGTGGCGTATTACTTTTACTCATTTGCGATGCGCTGCCACTGCGGCTGGTGCCGTAACAATACCGGTCATTAGCTGTTCTTTTTTATGCGTGACACACACTTACTTGAAATACAAAGATACCGTTGTCGTGGTTCAGTAGGATTCACCTTGCTCGAACTCGCCGTGACCGCATCGATCATGGCGCTTGTCACGCTCGGTACCTTATCAACGCTGGGGCCGGTGGTCGACAGGATGAGATTAATCAGCCTGGTATCTGATTTCCATTCATCGCTGAGCTATGCACGGCAACAAGCTATGCGTCGCGGGTATCGCGTTGATTTATTGCCCTTGGTGGCGGGAAGCTGGCGTTCAGGTTGGTGCGTAGCGATCGATACCAATAACAACCAGCGCGTTGATAACGCCGAGCCCGTCTTGCATCGAAGCGCCGTAACGCCGCCGCCAGGTACCGAGATCAGCACCCGACTTACAGACAGCAAGCGCATCTATTTGTCGTTTGACCCGAGCGGTCGGCCGCGTACAGCGAGCAGCGCTAACGTGCCGCAGTACGGCTCGTTGCTGTTTCAGCTGGGCCAGCAACGGAGCAAGCTGGTGATTGGTTTTTTAGGCCGTGTTCGTGTTTGCGATCCCGATCGCGACGGAGCCGCTTGCTAAAATGACGCATCGGCTTACCAACTTCTCAATCCGTGACAATTCATAATGACACCGACGGCATGCGTGCTGCCTTGGCGCAGGCCGCCAAGGCGATGTACACCGCTACGCCTAACCCGCGTGTGGGCTGCGTGATTGTGCGTCATGGGGAGGTACTGGCCGAAGGACATACGCAACCCACTGGTTTTGCGCATGCGGAGGCCTACGCCTTGCATCACGCCCAGCAACAGGGCATTGATGTACGTGGTTCGACCGTGTACGTGTCATTAGAGCCGTGCAGTCATCACGGCCGCACACCACCGTGTGCGGATGCATTGATCAATGCGGGCGTGGCACGGGTGGTCGTGGCTATTGAAGACCCTAACCCTTTGGTGGCGGGTCAGGGCTTGGCCAAACTGCGCGCAGCGGGCATACAGGTAGAACTCGGCACGCTCGCGGAAACAGCGCGCGACATGAACATCGGCTTCTTGCATCGCATGCAACATGCAAAACCATGGGTGCGCATGAAGATAGCCGTCAGCATGGACGGCGGTACCGCCTTGCAGAATGGACAAAGCCAATGGATTACTTCGCCGCAGGCGCGCGATGATGGCCATCATTGGCGCGCGCGGTCGTGTGCGATATTGACCGGTATCGGTACAGTGCTACAAGACGATCCGCAGCTGAATGTGCGCGCAGTACCGACGCCACGTCAGCCGCGTCGTATCGTGGTTGATAGTGATCTAACGATCTCGCCGCAGGCGCGAATGCTGCAGGATGCACCGGGCTGGATCTTCACCGCAGTTGATCATGCCGAACCTGCAGCGAAGTTACGCTCGCAAGGTCATGAAGTTATTCAATTGCCAGATGATCGCGGCAAAGTAGATTTACACGCCCTGATGCGAGAGTTGGGGCGGCGTGAGATCAACGAGCTTCATGTCGAAGCCGGATTCAAGCTGAATGGTTCCTTGTTACGCGCGGGTTTGGTGGATGAGTTATTAATCTACATGGCGCCCTGTTTGCTGGGGCCGGCGCAAGGCTTGGCGCGTTTGCCGGTCTTGGAGCACCTCGACGATCGACTATCTTTCCGTTTTCACGAGATCGAACGGGTTGGGCCCGATGTGCGCCTGCGCCTGATACGAACTTCTTCTTAAGGTATTTAAACGACCATGTTTACCGGCATCATCGCAGCCATCGGCCGCATTAATTCGATTACACCGCTTGTTGATAGTGCCGACGCTGGCGTACGTCTGAATGTGCATGCAGGTGGTTTGCCGCTACACGATGTCGCGATTGGCGATTCGATTGCCATCAATGGCGCCTGCATGACGGTGACCGAAAAATCCGAGCAGACATTTTGTGTTGATGTTTCGCGCGAGAGCCTGAACTGCACGGTTGGTTTGGATGCCGAGGGCGAGGTGAATCTCGAAAAAGCGCTCACCTTGGCCGAGCGCCTGGGTGGTCATTTAGTCTCGGGCCATGTCGACGGGCAGGGCGCGGTGACGCACTTTGCGCAGGTGGGTGAATCGTGGCGGCTGGATATTCTGGCGCCGCTGTCACTTGCCCGTTATTTAGCCTATAAAGGCTCGGTGGTGGTGAATGGTGTGTCACTCACCGTCAATAGCGTGACCGATCAAGCGGACGGCTGCATTATCTCGATCAACCTGATTCCTCATACGATCGCAGTCACCACGCTCAAGCATCTGGTGCCGGGCGCGCGGGTCAACCTTGAGGTCGATTTGATCGCCCGTTATGTCGAACGGATGCTATCGCTGAGCGCGCTTCCCGGTTGATCGGGCGCTAACGGATTGGTAAATTGATACTGCGCATGGCGCGGGTGTGGCGCTTGAAATCCGATAGAATGTGCGGCCTTTCGGGAAGCACCTTCCATGTCACTATCCAATACACAAGAGATCATCGCCGAATTTCGCGCCGGTCGCATGGTCATTCTGGTCGATGAAGAGGATCGTGAGAATGAAGGCGATCTGGTACTGGCGGCTGACTTTGTCACGCCCGAGGCGATCAACTTCATGGCGCGCTTTGGTCGCGGGCTGATCTGCCTCACGTTGACTGAAGAGCGCTGCGAGCAACTTAATCTGCCACTCATGACGGGCCGTAACGGTACCTCGTTTGGTACCAACTTCACGGTGTCGATTGAAGCCGCTGAAGGCGTGACCACCGGCATCTCTGCAGCGGACCGCGCGCGTACCATACAGGTGGCGGTGGCGCGTCACGCTAAGCCGTCCGACCTTGTGCAGCCGGGTCATGTTTTTCCACTGCGCGCGCAAAAAGGTGGCGTCCTGATGCGGGCCGGCCACACGGAGGCCGGCTGCGATCTGGCCGAGCTGGCAGGCTTGACGCCGGCGGCGGTGATCTGCGAAGTGCTGAAGGAAGACGGCACCATGGCTCGTCTTCCTGATCTGATCGAGTTTTCGCGCGAGCACGGCATGAAAATCGGCACCATCGCCGATTTAATTCACTATCGCAGCCAGAACGAGAGCATTATTGAGCGTGTTGGTGAGCGCGAGATGCAGACTCCGCATGGCAGCTTTCATGCGATCGCGTTTCGTGATGCGCCTAGCGGTGGCGCCCATCTGGCGCTGGTTCACGGCAGCATCGCGCCAGAGCATGAAACATTGGTGCGGGTGCATCAGCCGGTATCGGTACTGGATTTGCTGGATACCCATGCCACCACGCATTCCTGGAATATGTCAGCCGCGATGCGGGCAGTGCAGGCTGCGGAGCGCGGCGTGATTGTGCTGCTGAATTGCGAAGAGTCGGCTGATCAGATGTTTGCGCAGTTCAGCGCGTTGGCCTCGTCGCAGCCGGCGCCAGCGCCACGCGGCGCGCGTATGGATCTTCGCACCTACGGCATCGGCGCACAGATTCTGCGGGCGCTGGGTGTGGGTAAGATGAGGCTGCTGGCTAACCCAAGGAAAATGCCGTCGATGACTGGCTTCAATCTTGAAGTCACCGGCTACCAAGCAGGCCCGACTGATCACTGATGCAGGAGGTGATATGAGCGTAGGAATCTATGAACCTGACTTCGACGGCGCCGGATTGCGCATCGGCGTGGTCCAGGCGCGCTTTAACGAAGATGTCTGTCACGGGTTGAGGGCAGCCTGTCTGACAGAGCTGAAACTCCTTGGTGTTGATGATCAGGATGTGCTGGTGGTCACAGTGCCCGGCGCGCTCGAGATTCCGTTGGCGCTGCAGAAGATGGCTGAGTCCGGCCAGTTTGACGCCTTGATCGCACTCGGTGCAGTGATACGGGGTGAGACCTATCACTTTGAGTTGGTGGCGAATGAGTCAGGCGCCGGCATACGCCGTATCAGTTTGGATCATGGTATTCCTATCGCCAACGCAGTGCTCACCACAGAAAACGATGAGCAGGCCGAGGCCCGCATGGCGGGCAAAGGCGCTGACGCGGCGCGCGTCGCGGTTGAAATGGCCAACTTGGTGGCTGCAGTGGAAGAGCTGGCCGATGAGGCCGACGACGACTGAGATCAACCATGAGTGGTCATCCCTCCCGGCACGCCAACCCCAACAAGAACCGTACGCCGCGCCACCGGGCGCGTGAGTTCGCGCTGCAGGGTCTGTATCAGTGGCTAATGAGCCATGAAGATGCGGGCGTGATCGACGCCTACATCCGTAACGCGCATGGTTTCGACAAAGCCGATCGCAGCCACTTTGATGTACTGCTGCACGGCACGATTCGTGACGCGGCTAATTTACGCACCGAGATTGTCCCGTACATTGATCGCGCGATCGATCAACTCTCGCCGATCGAGCATGCGGCGCTGCTGATCGGTGCCTACGAGCTGAAGCAGCATATTGAAATTCCCTACAAGGTCGTGATCAACGAGGCGGTTGAACTGGCGAAATCCTTCGGCGGTATCGACGGTCACAAATATGTCAACGGCGTGCTGGACAAATTGGCGTCCAAATTACGTGCGACCGAAGTCGGCGCTGCGCGCTAGCAGGCTGCAAAGACAATGAATTTCGCGTTGGCGCAACGACTCCAAGAAATCGCGCCATTCCATGTGATGGAGATGATTAAACGCGCCGGCGAGATGGAGCAGGCCGGGCGATCTATCATCTACATGTGCATTGGTGAGCCAGACTTTGCGCCAGCCCCAGCGGTGCTCGACGCTGCGCAGCAGGCCCTGCAGAGTGGCGCTGCACAGCGCTACACCGCCGCGCTTGGATTACAGCCATTGCGTGAGACGATCTCAGCGCACTACCGGACTGCCTTGGGTGTGGATGTTCCGGCCTCGCGTATCGTGATCACCGCCGGTGCCTCCGGTGCGTTGCTGTTGGCCTGCGCCGCGCTGGTGGAGCGCGACGCCGAGGTGCTGATGCCGGACCCGAGCTATCCGTGCAATCGTCATTTCATCAGCGCGTTTAATGGCCGACCTGTATTGATTCCTAGTGGGCCTGAGGACCGTTTCCAGCTCTCTGCTGCGATGGTGGCAGCGAACTGGCGCGATCAGACACGCGGCGTGCTGTTGGCTTCGCCATCTAACCCGACCGGTACTTCCATCACGCGCGACCAACTGGCACAGACAGTGGCCGCCGTTCGGCAGCGAGGCGGTTTCAGTGTGGTCGATGAAATTTATCAGGGACTGACCTACGACCACGCGCCATTTTCTGCGCTCGAGCTGGGCGAAGACATGGTGGTCATCAATAGCTTCTCGAAATATTTCAATTTAACTGGGTGGCGCCTCGGCTGGTTGGTGGTACCGCCTGCGCTAATGCCTCAAATAGAAAAGCTCGCGCAGAATTTCTATATCTGCCCATCAAGCATGGCGCAGCATGCGGCACTGGCGTGCTTTACTCCCGAGTCACTGGCAATTGCCGAGCAGCGGCGTGAAGAGATGCGTCGTCGACGTGATTATCTGGTGCCCGCACTGCAAGCGCTGGGCTTCGACGTGCCGGTGCCACCGGATGGGGCGTTCTATGTATACGCCGATTGTAGCCGCCTGACTGACGACGCGACGGATTTCTGCCGCGATGTGCTGGAGCGCACGGGCGTGGCGCTTACGCCTGGTGTGGATTTTGGTGAGGTGGGTGCAAGCCGCTTCGTGCGCGTGTCGTATGCCACTTCCATGCCTAAGCTGGAACAAGCCATCAGCCGCCTGGCTGCTTACTTGGCACAAGGCGCATAAAAGGAAAACGGCGCCGCTGCAGTCATATCAGCAGGCGCCGTTATTCGACGTTAGTGTTACTTCGGGATTTCTGTCATCAGCACCGCCAGCGTCAGGCCGGTTCCTGGTCTGCGTGTGATGCGACGGGCGCGACATCTGCTTCACGCGCCGGCTCCACCACCGGCGGCGGTGTGAAGGTGGGTACGCGCTTACCTGCTGCCACTTGCTGCAGCTTGGCGTACTCGGCCATTACCTTACCCGCGTAGCCGCCGTCGGTTTCCATATTGCCCGCACCCACATACAGCTTCAAACCGCCCTGTACGGAACCAGAGACCCGGATCATGTCTTTCAAGATGCGCGCGCCGACCTGAATATTAGCGACGGGGTTCAGCGCGGCGGTTGGACCACCGTGATCATCAAACTTCTCGCGGTGCACGCGTGACATTACCTGCATCAAGCCTTGTGCACCCATTGCGCTCTCCGCAAACGGGTTGAAGCGCGACTCGATCGCCATCACTGCAAGAATCAGCAATGGGTCCAGCTTGACTGATCCGGCCGCTTCATAAGCCGCGCCGACCAGCAGCGAGCTCGCCGTGCCCGCGATGCGGTAGCGCTTCGACAGCCAGGCGTTGACGCGTTGCTGCTCGATGCTGAGGTTAGCGCCTTGCTGCACGGCTGCTACGTTCGCCAGTTTGGGCTGAGGCAGCTCCAGCAGCTCGGCAAACGCTATCTCTTCTGCGGCAAGCTGCTCACCGGAGGTAGCAGCGAAGGGCGACAACTCTTTCAGGTCGTCGAGCAGAGAAGGCCGGAAAAACACCAATGCAAGTGCCGCCAAGGCTGCCAACCCGATCAGAGCAAGCGTGTGCCTGGCCGCCGCAAAGGCGACTCGGAATTTTTCGAGGATACCCTCGGCACTACCAAAACTATTTCGAACAAGTGGGGAGTTACTTCCCGCACCGACCAACGCTGCGAATATGCGTCGATGATTCATCAAACCTCCTGAATATCGCGGCCCTCAAAGCGCCTGGCAAAACACTAGTGCTTCATCCCGGTCAACCGCTCTCCTCTTAGCAGTATGACAAGTCCACACTACAGTTTTGCCAGGCACTCTGAATTGAGGCCAATTGCAAGCGTGCTTCGTGCTTCAATTCACCGCGAAACAAAAACTCGTTTGCTTCTCATGCACCCATGCTGCGGTGCATCGAGTACCCCCACAAACGCCGGTGTTGCCTTGCTGGTCGCCCGCACTGTCGGCTGGCTAACTCGGCAATCTTTTTTCGAGGATGAAAGGCTGACCCAGTTGCTGAACAATCTTTACAATCGCTCGCGGGTCCATCCTCGCGTTGACACCTACTGCCCGGTCACCATCGCTGACGACCTGTCGGGAAGGCCCCGACGTCTAACGCTAAAAATTTTGGCGGATTGTAGGCAGCTGTTTATATCGAGTCAATACTGGAAACGCAAAGATATATAATCATTTGTTATAAAAATTCAATTTCGCTGTAACAATATCCAGTAAAATCATTGAGTTGCCTTGCCTCTCGGGGTATTGGCTGCTTCATTTCAAAAATATCAATAATTCATGAAATATTCCGACCTGCGGGACTTTATTGCCAAACTGAAACAATCCGGCGAGTTGTCGGAAGTGTCACTGCCGGTCTCGCCAGTGCTCGAGATGACTGAATTGTGCGACCGCACATTGAGAGCGGGTGGCCCCGCATTACTGTTCAAAAATCCAACCGGTCACAGCATACCGGTGCTGGGTAATTTGTTCGGCACACCGAAACGGGTTGCTTTAGGTATGGGTGCCTCTGATGTGGGCGAGCTGCGCCGCATCGGCCATTTACTGTCCGCTTTAAAAGAGCCGGAGCCCCCCAAGGGCTTGCGTGATGTGATGGGCTTGGGTTCCTTGGTGAAGTCGGTCTGGGACATGGCGCCGAAAGAACTGCGCGCCGCACCATGCCAGGAGATTGTGTGGGAGGGCGCAGACGTCGACTTGTCGCGGCTACCCATCCAATACTGCTGGCCCGGCGATATCGCACCGCTGATTACCTGGGGCTTGGTGATCACCAAAGGCCCGCATAAGAAACGACAAAACCTCGGTATATATAGACAGCAAGTACTCGGACCCAAGCAACTGATCATGCGCTGGCTGGCCCACCGTGGCGGGGCGTTGGATTTTCGGGAGCATTGCCTGACCCATCCGGGCAAGCCTTATCCGATTGCGGTGGCCTTGGGCGCCGACCCGGCCACGATACTAGGCGCGGTGACGCCGGTACCCGATAGCCTGTCGGAGTATCAGTTTGCTGGCCTGCTGCGGGGTAGCCGCACTGAATTGGTCAAGGCAATAGGCAGCGAGTTGCGGGTGCCGGCATCGGCCGAGATTGTGCTGGAGGGCCATATCTATCCGGATGACGGTCACCCCACCGGATACGCCCATGCGCTGGAGGGGCCATTCGGTGACCACACCGGCTACTACAATGAGCAGGACTGGTTCCCGGTATTCACGGTCGACCGCATCACCATGCGACGCGACCCGATTTATCACTCGACTTACACGGGCAAGCCACCCGACGAGCCTGCTATTTTGGGTGTTGCGCTGAACGAGGTGTTCGTCCCGCTGTTACAAAAGCAGTTTTCCGAGATCACCGACTTTTACCTGCCCCCGGAAGGTTGTAGCTACCGGATGGCGGTGGTGCAGATGAAGAAGTCTTACCCTGGACATGCCAAGCGCGTGATGTTTGGTGTTTGGAGTTTCTTGCGGCAGTTTATGTATACCAAGTTCATTGTGGTGGTCGATGACGATGTGGATATTCGTGACTGGAAAGAAGTAATCTGGGCGATCACGACGCGGGTTGATCCGATACGCGACACCACCATGGTCGACAACACACCGATTGATTACCTCGACTTTGCCTCGCCGGTCAGCGGTCTGGGTAGCAAGATGGGTATTGACGCCACCAACAAGTGGCCCGGCGAGACCTCGCGTGAGTGGGGTAAAACCATCGCGATGGATGATGATGTGAAACAACGTGTCGACGCCCTGTGGGAGGCGCTGGGCTTTTGAGTTAGACTGCGCAGCGGCGGGCCCCTGCGCATTGTGGCGTGGTCAACCTGGTCAGGTCGGGAACGAAGCAGCCATAGCTACTTACCGCAAGTGCCGCAGACAAGGCTCGCCTCTTTCCTGCATCGACGCCGAGCATCAGTCTCGATCAACCCGTGCCGATAATGCTCCGCGAGAGGCGCGGGTGAGGTCAGGTAAAATCCCCGCTTCCTCGATGCTAATTCCACTGGAACCCCCACGGACATGTCCTACCAGGTACTTGCCCGCAAATATCGCCCCAAAAACTTCGAGAGCTTGGTTGGACAAGAGCATGTGGTGCGCGCGCTCAGTCACGCGCTGGAGCATAAGCGCTTGCACCATGCGTATTTGTTTACCGGCACGCGTGGCGTAGGCAAGACTACGCTCTCGCGGATTCTCGCCAAAGCACTGAATTGCCAGGGTGCCGACGGCAGTGGCGACATTACTGCGCACCCCTGTGGCGTATGCGAAGCCTGCATAGCAATTGATGCAGGCCGCTTTGTTGATTACATCGAGATGGACGCTGCGTCGAATCGCGGCGTCGATGAAATGGCGCAGTTACTTGAGCAGGCGGTGTACGCACCGTCCAATGCGCGTTTCAAGGTCTACATGATCGATGAAGTTCACATGCTGAGCAACCATGCGTTCAACGCCATGCTCAAGACGCTGGAAGAACCGCCGCCACATATCAAGTTCATTCTTGCGACCACCGACCCGCAAAAAATTCCGGTCACTGTGCTATCGCGCTGCATGCAGTTCAACTTGAAGCAAATGCCGCCCGCTCAGATTGTCGGGCATTTGGAAAACATTCTTGCGCAAGAGCAGATCAGCTTCGAGGTGCCGGCGCTACGGCTGCTTGCGCAAGGCGCGCAAGGTTCGATGCGCGATGCATTGTCGTTGACCGATCAAGCGATCGCCTACGCCGCCGGCCAGGTGACGCTCGAGGCGGTGCAAGGCATGCTCGGTTCGCTCGATCAGTCGTACCTGGTGCGAGTGCTGGATGCGCTCGCAGCGCATGATGCAAAAACCTTATTGGATATTGCCGATGAAATGGCGGCGCGTAGTCTTTCCTGGAGCAGCGCCTTACAAGATCTGGGCACGCTGCTGAATCGCATCGCGATCGCACAAACCGTACCATCAGCCGTACCCGACGATTTACCCGAGCGCGACGATATTGTTCGACTGGCGCCGATGTTTACCCCCGAAGATGTTCAGCTGTACTACCAGATTGTGGTGCACGGGCGGCATGAGTTGGGTTTGGCGCCCGACGAGTATTCCGGCTTCACCATGACGCTATTACGCATGCTGGCGTTTGTGCCGATCGATACAGGTAATCGTACAGTGAACGCGCCAGAGGCGGGGGCGGCACGCGCCTCTGCGCTTGCCGCTGTGCGCAATAGCAAAGCACCCACGACCACAGTACCGGCGACAACAGCACCAACAACAATTAAGTCGACGACAGCAGCACCGCCGATGAGTAAACCGGCGACAGCAGTATCGGAGATGACTGACACGACTATAAGTGTATCGACGGCAGCAGCGCCAGCGCCGGCAGTATCAAACGGCATAAATACCGCACCATCGAATGTGACCGAGCAGAATTTGATAAGTATAGATTGGCCAGTATTAGTCAAGCAGCTCACACTACGCGGTGTCGCACGGCAGCTTGCAATGCAAAGTGAACTACTGCTTTATGAAGATACGGGTCAGGGCATCTCGATCCGTATTCGTATACCGGTCGATACACTGTTATCAGCAGGCAGCAAAGAAAAACTCACTGCGGCACTGTCCGAAAATCTTGGCAAGGCCGTACGGCTCGAGACAGAAATTGGTGCCACTACCCAGACCGCCCATGCCGCTGATGTGGCCGGTGAGGCAGAGCGTCAGCGACATGCCGAACAGACGCTGCAAGAGGACCCATTTGTGCAGACACTGATGAAAGAGTTTGGCGCTACCATCGTGCCGGGCTCGGTGAGGCCGCAGTAGTGATGCACGTATAACTTGGCAGTGATGCGCAGCTAAACCGTATTTCTTTTCCCAGGAGCGCGAGATGATGAAAGGCCAACTGGCCGGCCTGATGAAGCAGGCACAGGCGATGCAAGACAACATGAAGAAGATGCAGGAGCAGTTAGCCAGCGTCGAGGCTGAAGGTCAAGCTGGCGCTGGTATGGTCAAGGTGATCATGACGTGCAAGAACGATGTCAAGCGCGTGACCATCGACCCATCACTGCTCGGCGACGACAAAGACATGCTGGAAGACCTGGTCGCTGCAGCGTTTAACGATGCGGTACGTAAGGCCGAGGCAACGTCACAAGAAAAAATGGCGGGTCTGACCGCCGGCCTGCCGCTGCCACCGGGATTCAAGCTGCCGTTCTGATGTCAGTGTTGAATCCGAAGTGAAAACACCGTCCAGCCTCGAGATGCTGACCGAGGCCTTGCGCCGTCTACCCGGTGTAGGCCCAAAATCTGCGCAACGGATGGCGTACCACCTGATGCAACATGATCGTGACGGTGCAGTGCAAATTGCACGTGCGATGTCGCATGCGATTGAGCGCCTGAAGCATTGCGCCCGCTGTCACACGTTCACCGAGCATGAGCAATGTGACACTTGCCGTGACACCACGCGCGATTCAACCCTGCTTTGCGTCGTTGAAACGCCAGCCGATCAGCTGATGATCGAGCAAACGCTCACCTACAAAGGCTTGTACTTTGTGTTGATGGGCCATCTCTCGCCACTGGATGGCATCGGCCCTAAAGACTTGCAGTTGGATAAACTTATCGCGCGCGCCACTGATGGCGTCGTTAGCGAGG
>Ga0172376_10006798_pt1 | contig 12340 bp, 11 predicted proteins | sample Lak35m_FD_121114 | JGI IMG/M metagenome (GOLD analysis project Ga0172376, IMG submission 121114) | Freshwater microbial communities from Kabuno Bay, South-Kivu, Congo - kab_092012_35m | ecosystem: Environmental > Aquatic > Freshwater > Lake | place: Democratic Republic of the Congo: South-Kivu...
AATACCGCGGTTAAGACCTCTTTGGCGCCCTCTGATTTTAGGTAGTTCACGATGGCCTCAAGGGTATGGCCTTCATCTAGGATGTCATCAATAACGAGAACCGAACGGCCGGTTATGTCATGGGTTGGGCGAACCCGCCAGTCCAGAAAGGTTCCGGTAAGCGCGTGACCATAACGGGTGGCATGCAGATAGGCGACCTCCAGGGGAAAGTCGAGCTTTGGAATGAGTTGGCCTGCGAAGATCAGACCGCCATTCATAACACAGTACACCATGGGATTGGTGTGCTTGAGCCGCGCCCTGATGTCGCCTGCCATCTGCGCAATCGCCTGGTCGACCTGCAGGGCAGACATTAGGCAGTCGGCCTCGTCTCGAACGCGTTGGATCTCTTTTAAATCAATCGTCATCTTAAATCCTGATCTAACTTGGGAGACCCCTGAAGATGGGTCTGCTCGATCATGCGATCGTCGCCTAGCATCATCATCACAAAGAGTTGTTCAGAAAGATTTTTCGTTTTCTGAAATCGTCGGGTGGTCAGTACAGTGGATTCGGGATTGAGTACAACACAGTCCGCCTCCTTGCCCACCTGAAAGTTGCCAATAAATTGATCTAAGCCCAGGGCTCTCGCACCGCCAAGCGTAGCGAGATAAAAGCAATCCTCCGGCGTGAGCGTGAGCCCCGTGAGCTGGGCAACTTTATAGGCCTCCTGCATGGTCTGAAGCATCGAAAAACTCGTGCCACCGCCGATATCGGTGGCAAGCCCAACGATCATACCGGCAGCCCGCGCCGCACGATAATCAAAGAGACCGGAGCCAAGAAAGAGGTTTGACGTTGGACAGAATGCCGCGGCGGTTTGGGTGTTCGCCATCAGCGCACGATCGTCATCATCAAACCAGATGCAGTGGGCATAGGTGGCTCGAGCGCCAAGAAGGCCAAAATCCCGATAGACCTCAAGATAGCTTCTCGCGCCGGGGTAGAGCTGTTTAACCCATGCGACCTCATCGGCATTCTCGGCGACATGAGACTGCAGGTGCAGATCGGGATAGTCGTGATAGAGATTGGCTGCGAGTCGAAGCTGCTCAGCCGAGGAGGTGGGGATAAACCGCGGGGTCAAGGAATAGCGAAGGCGTGCCTGCCCATGCCATTTCTTAATCAAGGCGATCGAGTCATCAAGTCCGCCCCTCGGGGTGTCGCGCAGGTTCTCGGGGCAGTTCTGATCCATGAGAACCTTGCCCGCGATGATACGTAGATTGTGGTGATGCGCCGCCTGGAATAACGCATCACAGGATTGTGAATGGACGGTACCAAAAACGGAGGCGGTTGTTGTTCCGTGTCGAAGGAGCTCTTTGATAAAGAACTCTGCAACCTGTTGTGAGTGGTCGACCTGCGCGAACTTAGATTCTTCCGGAAAGGTGTAGTGCTCTAGCCAATGGAGCAGCGACGGGCTCGGACTCGCCAGAATATCGGTCTGGGCAAAATGCGTATGGGTGTCAATGAAACCCGGAAGAATGAAACGACCGGGGTAGTGATATCGAGATTCGCAGGCGTGGAAGGCTTCGGATAATTCTGGATAGGGCCCGATAGCACTGACAAGTCCGTTACGAATCAGTAATACGCCATCGGAGAAACTCTGTATCCCCTCAGATCCAGTATGAGACGGATCCGAGAGAAAGTGAAGAAGGTGTCCGCGGATCCCCACGGACACCAGTTTTGCTGGAATCAAGACTTCGGTAGCTTGGAGGTCACACCCTGCACGTAGTAATCCATTTTTCCAAGATCTTCATCTGACATCGTTTTTCCCGCGCCAAGACGCTCTTTGCCGCTCTGATCTTTGACGGAGCCAGAGAAGGGATGGAAGGTGCCGGCCTTAATCTCGGTTTCAATCTTGGCGACCTGATCTTTAACAGGCTGGGGGACACTTGCATTGATCGGTGCAAGTTTAATGAAACCATCTTTCATGCCGCCCCAGATGGTGCCACTTTTCCAGGTCCCGCCAATCACCTCCTGGGCGATTCTGGTGTAATAGGCGCCCCAATGATGGGTGGTGGCGGTGAGATGCGCCTTTGCACCGTACTTCGACATATCCGAGTGATAACCGCAGGCGTAGACCCCTTTTTCCTCTGCGGCCTGAACGGCTGCGGTTGAGTCGGTATGGTGGGTTAAGACATCAGCCTTTTGCGCGATTAAGGTCATTGCCGCTTCACGCTCTTTACCTGGGTCGTACCAGCTATTGACCCAGATCACCCGCACATCAATCTTGGGATTCACGCTGCGCGCCCCAAGGGTAAAGGCGTTAATGCCTTGGAGTACTTCGGGAATTGGGAACGCGGCGACATAGCCCAGAATATTGCTCTTGGACATCTTGCCCGCAATAACACCGGTGAGGTAGCGGCCCTCGTAGAAGCGGGCGTTGTAGTTGCCGAAGTTCTCGCCTGACTTATAGCCGGTGGCATGCATGAATACGACCTTTGGGAAGTCTTTGGCTACTTTTTCGACATAGTTCATATAGCCAAAGCTTGTTGCAAAGACAATCTGATTTCCGCTGGAGGCCATCTCGCGGATCACCCGCTCTGCATCTGCACCTTCGGCAACCTTCTCGACAAACGAGGTCGTGACTTTTCCTGCCATTGATTTTTCCATCTCGAGGCGCCCCAGGTCGTGCTGGTAGGTCCAACCGGCATCACCGATTGGGCTGACATACACAAATCCTGCCTTAATTGCGCCACCGGATTTTTTGTCATCAGATTTGCTGCAGCCGGCAAGGCCAAGGCCTAGGATTGCAGAGCCCGATACAGAGGCTTGTATAAATTGGCGACGATTGGTCATGAGGAACACCCTTTCTTTCTGCGATAGTGAGATTGAATCAATCCGCTCGGAAAGACTTTCCGAGGGATGCTGGCGAGTTAATACGAATCATCTGAGCGTTTCTAGAAATCAGTACGAGTACCACTATGGTTGCGAGGTAAGGCAGTGCCGACAGAAGCTGGGCCGGTACATTAATTTGTAACGTAGACGATTGTACAAAGAGTTGGCTGATCAAGACACCGCCAAAAAGATAAGCGCCGAGCAGGACCCGCCAAGGCCGCCAGGTCGCAAAGACGACCAGGGCAAGCGCGATCCAGCCCTTACCCGCGATCATCCCCTCGGTCCACATGGGGGTATAGAAAACCGATAAAAACCCACCACCAAGGCCCGCCATTGCACCACCGAAGAGCACGGCTAGGTAGCGGACGCGATTTACTGCAATGCCTACGGCGTGGGCCGAAGTGGGGGACTCCCCAACCGCCTTGAGGACTAAACCGCCCCGACTCCTCGCCAAGAACCAGACAACCAGCCCAAAAATCACCCACGTCAGGTAGACCAAGGACTGTTGCTGAAATAGAACCCGTCCGACCAAGGGAATATCACTGAGAATCGGTAGGGTGAGGGGGGGAGTTGCGGTGATAACGCGGGACTCAAACGGCTTACCCAGGAAGGCGGCCAGACCAACACCAAATATCGCAACGGCCAGACCCGTTGCGACCTGATTGGCCATGAGGTTGATCGTGATGAAGCCGAAAATCAGGGCGAGCAGTGCACCAGCAAGAATCCCTACGCAAACCCCGAGGGTTGGGGAGCCACTCCAGTAGGCCGTTACAAATGCGGCAACAGCGCCTACCGACATCATCCCCTCGGCCCCGAGGTTGAGCATTCCGGATTTCTCGCAGACCAACTCGCCAATAGCCACCAAAACCAACGGCGTGCCGGCGACAACCGTTGCAAAGCAGATCGCAGTGATGAGCTCAAGGCTCATGTTGACCTCTTGGACGCTGCACCCGGAGATCCCGAATCGGTCGAGGGCCTTCCTTGAACCCAGAGAATTCGGTAACCAATCAGGACATCGGCTGCGAGCAGATAGAAAAGTAAGAGCCCTTGAAACACCTTTGAAATTGCACCGGGTAGCCCCAGGTATTGCTGGGCCTGCTCGCCGCCAATATAAAAGAGCGCCATTAATAGTGCGGCCAAGCCAATTCCGAGCGGATTGAGTCGACCCACGAAGGCGATGATGATCGCTGCAAATCCGTAGCCATTGGCGACCTTGTCGGTGAGCTGGCCCATTGGACCCGCGACCTCGGCCATTCCTGCAAGTCCAGCACAGGCGCCCCCGATCATTAGCCCAATCCAGGTCATTGCCTTGGTCGAGAACCCCGCATAGGCTGCAGCACCTGCGGATTCCCCAGCGACGCGCATCTTGTAGCCAAGGGTTGTCCGCGTGAGCAGGACATGACCGGCAGCGAGTAAAACGATTGCGAATCCAAAGGCGAGGTTGAGCCGACTTCCCTCAAGCAATACGGGTAGCAGCGCCGTGGTTTCGAACATCTGGGTCTGCGGGAAATTAAATCCCTTTGGGTCTTTCCAGGGGCCAAACACAACCCATGAAACGAGGAGTTCCGCCACATAGACCAGCATTAGCGAGACAAGAATTTCGTTGGTGTTGAATCGGGTTTTAAGCAGCGCAGCGATTCCCGCCCATGCCGCACCGCCAAGCATGCCTGCAAGCACCATAAGAACCAGACTGAGCGCCGTGACCGAACCAAACGAAAGCGCAATACCCGTTGCAGAAATTGCACCGACAATGAACTGACCCTCTGCGCCAATATTCCAGACATTGGCACGAAAGCCGATCGCAAGACCCATTGCGCAGATCGCAAGCGGCGTTGCCTTCAGGAGTAACTCCGTCACCGAATAGAAGCTTCTTAAGGGGTTAATGAAAAACACCTCGAAGCCTTTAAGTGGGTCTTTGCCGAGGAGCGCAAAGATCACCAGGCCGGTGAGGATGGTGAGCGCTACCGCGATGGGTGGCGATGCAAGCCGCATCCAATCAGAGGCGGTAGACCTTGCCTCAAGCCTGAGCATCCGCCTGCTCCTGCCAAAGACCACTCATCCAAAGGCCAATCTGCTCCACACTCGTTGCCTCAATTGATTGCGCTGGAGATAGTCGTCCCTGCGCAAGTACTGCAATTCGATCGCTGATCTCAAATAGCTCATCAAGCTCCTCTGAAATCACAATCACTGCACAGCCGCGGCGCGCAAGATCAATGAGTGCCTGCCGGATAAAGGCGGCAGCGCCGACATCCACCCCCCATGTGGGCTGGGCGCAGATCATAATTTTGGGGTCTTGAAGAATCTCTCGGCCTGCGATGAACTTCTGAAGATTGCCACCCGATAGAGTGCCAGCGGCTGTCTCTGGCCCCTGCGCCTTCACTCTAAAGCTGCTGATGCAGCGGCGAGCAAAAGATTCTGCTGCAGTGAGATCGAGCAGCCCCTGGCGAGCTAACCCCACCGTAACCGTTCCTGTGAGAATTGCATTCTCGGTTAGTGACATTGCGGGGATCGCTGCCTGCCCGAGTCGATCCTCTGGGATGTAGGCGAGCCCGAGGGCACGCCGGGCAAATGCGGCGGTTTTTCCAACGGGTTTTCCCATCAAGGTAATCGATGAGGAGTCATGCGCAAGGGTTTCGCCTGACATCACCTGGCAGAGTTCTTTCTGGCCGTTACCCGAGACACCCGCGATACCAAGTATTTCGCCTGCATGCACGCAGAGATCAATATCGTTCAAATTTGTACCGAAGGGGTCCTCGGAGGCGAGGCTCAGGTTGTGAATCGAGAAAGAAATAGCGCCCGCCTGGTTGGGTGCGCGGCGCGGCGGGTCAAAATCTCTCCCGATCATCATCTCTGCGAGAGACTGAGGTGTCTCTTGCGCTGGAATGCAGGTGCCCGATACCTTGCCATTTCGTAGAATCGTCGCGCGGTTACAGAGGCGTTGAATCTCAACCAATTTGTGGCTGATATAAAGAATTGCACAACCCTCTTGGCTAATGAGCCGAAGGGTCTCAAATAACTTCTCAACCGCTGCTGGGCTGAGCACCGAGGTTGGCTCATCCATGATGAGAAGCTTTGGTTTCTGGAGCAGACAACGAATGATTTCAACACGCTGGCGCTCTCCCACCGAGAGATCGTGGATCATTCGATCTGGGCTGACGGTCAAGCCGTAGTGTTCAGAGACTTCTGAGATTCGTTGACCCAGGGCGCTGAGGCTCTCGCCACCGGGCAGCGATAAGGCCGTATTTTCAACAACCGTGAGGGATTCAAATAATGAGAAGTGTTGAAAGACCATGCCAATACCGAGCGTCCGTGCATGCGCAGGGTTGCGGATTCTGACGGGCTGGTCTTCCCAGAAAATCTCTCCGCGGGTTGGGGGTGTTACCCCATAAATCATCTTCATGAGCGTGGATTTTCCGGCCCCATTCTCACCAAGAACTGCATGGATCTCGCCGGGCTGAATCTCCAAATCAATCGCGTCATTTGCAACGACCGACGGGTAGATCTTGGTTAAGGATTGAATGCGCAACTGGCTCATAGCCTTCATGGTAGCCCGAAGGCGGGCGGGTTGACCCTGCTATAATCGCGGGCTTCTCGGGGTGTAGCGCAGTCTGGTAGCGCATCTGCTTTGGGAGCAGAGGGTCGGGAGTTCGAATCTCTCCACCCCGACCAGTTTGCGACGTTGTTTCCTGGAAAGGATCTCGAACATCTGCCGGTAGCTCAGTCGGATAGAGCAACAGCCTTCTAAGCTGTAGGTCGGGGGTTCGATTCCCTCCCGGCAGGCCAAGTCCGTGGGTGGGCCGGGGTCGCAGTCCCAGTCATGGGGCCCGCATGCGCGGGTTCGCAGGTGAAGTCAGTGGTGGCCGTAGCTCAGTTGGTAGAGTCCAGGATTGTGATTCCTGTCGTCGTGGGTTCGAGTCCCATCGGCCACCCCATCTCTTCCCGTCTCATCTGTCATCGTTTTGTCAAGAGACCGACGTATTCTTGAAACAAAGAAACGACGCGGTTTGCGTTGGTATTCCCGCTTAGATTCTTCGAAGGAGATGCGCACCGTGCGAGTCGGTATTAACGGAATGGGCCGGATTGGCCGCCTCGCTTTACGGGCCGCCTTTGGCGCGACTAGTCGCCCCGATGGGGACCCCTACCGCTTAAATCGTCTTGATGTGGTGCACGTCAATGAGTTAAAAGGCGGCATTGCGGCGACTGCCCACCTGCTTGAGTACGATAGTGTTCAGGGCCGGTGGCCTGCGGGTTTTGAATGCGAAGGCGAGAACACAATTCGCATCGATGGGCGTTCCGTGAAGTACACCGCCCATGGGTCACCCGCTGATATTCCGTGGGCCGATTCGGGAGTTGATCTGGTTTTAGAGTGTACGGGTAAATTCCTCACTCCGGAGACCATTCAGGGCCACTTTGATCGCGGGGCTAAGCGGGTCATTGTTGCGGCACCGGTAAAGGTAGGCAACGTTTTGAACATTGTCTTTGGGGTCAATCATGCGCGCTATGATCCCGCGGTCAATCAGCTCGTCACGGCTGCATCGTGTACCACAAACTGCCTTGCGCCGGTGGTGAAAGTGATTCAAGAGTCGATTGGTATTCGGCACGGCCAGATCACAACCATTCACGATCCAACCAATACCAATCTGGTTGTGGATGCGCCCCACAAGGACCTGCGTCGCGCAAGAAGCGCGATGCTGAGCCTCGCACCAACGACAACAGGCAGTGCAACAGCGATTGCATTGATTTACCCAGAGCTTAAGGGCAAGCTCAATGGCCATGCGGTTCGCGCACCTGTGCTGAACGCATCACTTACCGATTGTGTCTTTGAGCTCGCCCGCGAGACGACTGCAGAGGAAGTTAATGCACTTTTTGCTCAGGCGGCCTCTGGAGATCTTGCAGGAATTCTGGGTTATGAGACAAAGCCGCTTGTCAGCGCAGACTACGCACGGGATACGCGCAGCGCCATCGTTGACGCCCTCTCCACCCTGGTGACGGATGACACTTTATTAAAGGTCTACGCCTGGTATGACAACGAGATGGGATACTCTTGTCGCATGATTGATCTTGCGTGTTACATGGAATCTCGGGGTTTGTAGTGCAATCGGCGAATGCCGCATCCACGGGGCTTAGACATTACGCAGTTGTGACATCGGCTTATTGGGGGTTCACACTCACCGATGGTGCCCTGCGGATGTTGGTGCTCTTGCATTTCTATCGCCTGGGCTACTCGCCGTTTACTCTCGCATTTCTATTCCTGCTCTACGAGTTTGCCGGCATTTTTGCCAATCTGATTGGCGGCTGGCTTGCGACGCGCTTCGGGATCACGCGGATGTTGACGGTCGGATTGGTGATTCAGATCTGTGGCTTTATTTTGCTCTCGGCCTTATCGCCCGGTTGGAGTGTTGCGCTATCGGTCGCCTGGGTCGTGCTTGCCCAGGGCGTCTGCGGCCTAGCCAAAGACCTGACCAAAACGGCCAGTAAGTCTGCAATCAAGATTACCTCCGGAGAGGCATCGGGAAAGCTTTTTCATTGGGTGGCCTGGTTTACGGGTAGTAAGAATGCGATGAAGGGCATCGGATTTTTTCTGGGGGGCTTTATGCTTGACCAGATGGGATTTCGTGGCGCCTTGTGGGCAATGGCGGGGCTACTCGGGTTGATCTTAATCGGGGTGGTGGCGAGCCTTCCGCCCTTAATTGGGAAAAGCCGAGCCTCACGAAGTGTGCGGGAGTTATTCTCAAAGAGCAGGCCCATCAACCTCTTGGCGGCCGCAAGAATCGGTTTATTTGGAGCGCGCGATGTCTGGTTTGTGGTGGGCGTTCCCGTGTTTCTTTATGCCTCAGGCTGGACATTTACCATGGTGGGCGGATTCTTGGCGGCCTGGACGATCGCTTATGGAGCTGTGCAGGCGATTGCGCCGCAGTTGGTGAAACGCAGCCGTGATGGCCTGAGTCAAGAGGTGCCGGCTGCACGATGGTGGTCGGCTCTGGCGGCACTAATTCCTGTGGGCCTCGCATTTGCTGTAGCCATGGAGCCGGCTCAATTGGAGTGGATTATTGTGGGCGGGCTTAGCCTGTTCGGAATCGCATTCGCGGTGAACTCATCGGTGCATTCTTATCTCATACTTGCCTATGCGGGTAGCGAAAAGGCGGCCGAGGATGTTGGGTTTTACTACGCCGCGAATGCCGCCGGGCGCTTTATCGGAACCCTGTTATCAGGACTTCTTTATCAGTGGGGCGGCCTTGGCTATGCCTTGATGGGTTCGGCGGTGCTGTTGATTACATGCTGGAGTTTTACCCTCGCGCTGCCCAGCACGAGGGGACTGGAACCGGCAATCAAGCGCTCGGAATAAACTCCTTGTCGCCTTGGTGCTTGCGCTCAAACTTTAAGAAGTTGTAATACCCGCAGGTCTTGCCATCGGGGTACTCGCGGCACACACTTGGCCGTGCGGTATAGATTGTGCAGCGACGCTCATCTTGGTCAAAAAACTGGCAGATAGTGGCGTAGACAGTGTCTTTGCGGTGCTTCAGGATATTCTCAACTGTGCCCGCATCCTCCTCACCCTCTTCAACGGTGTACTGGGTAATAAATTTTTTCCAGGCGGCTGCCTCTGTAATCTCAAAATGCTCGGCCAAGCGGCGAACATCTTTCTTGGTTACCGAGATGCGCGGGTAGCTACAGCAGTAGCCGGGGCATTTGCTACAGTCGTACTTCACTTTAGACATGGCACAATTCCGAGATGAACAAAGATCCTGCATTGTATGCCTAACCCTGATCAGCACGCCTTGAAGATCGCCGTTGCGCGCGCCGCTGTGGCCGAGGTCTCGTCGGGGATGATTTTGGGTGTTGGAACGGGCTCGACTGTCGATTGCTTTATCGATGCGCTCGCTGAAGCCGGCGTGTCGTTAAAGGGGGCAGTCGCGAGCTCGGTTCGCAGCGCCGAACGGCTTGCGGCCCTGGGATATCGGGTCATTGGGCTCGATAGCCTTGTCAGCCCGATTGACCTCTACATTGACGGCGCTGATGAGATTGATCCCAATCTCTGCATGATTAAGGGCGGTGGCGCCGCGCTCACCCAAGAGAAAATTGTTGCGAGTGCCGCGAGGCGGTTTATCTGTATCGTGGATTCCTCAAAGCAGGTGCAGACGCTTGGCCGGTTTCCTCTGCCCATCGAGGTTATTGAGAAGGCCATCACGCCGGTCACCTGGGCCATTCATGCGATGGGTGGAGAGCCAAGTCGGCGTGACGGGGTACTCACGGATAACGGCCACCCCATTCTCGATGTTGCGGGCCTCACCATCTCGGATCCTGTTGGCCTTGAGCGCGCGTTGAATCAGATTCCGGGGGTGGTCACCAATGGGATCTTTGCCCTTCGGCGGGCGGATTTGGCCCTCGTGGCAACGCCCAATGGAGTGATTCGCCTGCAACATAACTGAAACACGACCGCGGTACACTCAAGCATTACCAACTTGCCGGGTTATGCCATGCCATCGCACACCTCAAAAGAATTTGATAAAGAACTCGAAGCCATTCGCACCAATGTTCTAGAGCTGGGTGGCCTTGTCGAGGGCATGATTAAGAGTGCAATACAAGGCCTTGAAGAGGCGGATGTTCCTCTCCTGAAGGATGTCCTTCACCGGGAAAAGCAGGTGAATCGACTCGAGGTCGAGATTGATGACCAGTGCAACCATATTATTGCCCGCCGTCAGCCCACTGCCTTTGATCTCCGTTTTGTCCTAACCTGCATGAAGATGATTCGTGATCTAGAACGTATCGGTGATGAGGCGGAAAAAATCGCCCGGATGTCCCTCTTTATTCACGAAAGTAACGCCCGGTTCACGCCCCGGATCGAGCTTTCCAGCATGTATGCAGTAGTGATGAAAATGATGCGGCAGTCGCTTGATGGATTTGCAAGAAATGATTCCTCAAGCCTGCCCGACGTAATTCGCGAGGATATTAGCGTAGACGATCAATTTAGAAATACGCTGCGGCTCTTAATTAGCTACATGATCGAGGATTCGCGCACCATCTCGCGCTCAATTGACCTGTTGTTTATTGCCAAGGCGCTCGAGCGTATCGGCGACCATTCCAAAAACATGTCTGAGCATGTTGTCTATATGGTCAAGGGCAAGGATATCCGCCACCAGGATATCGACGACGCGGAAAAACAGGTTCAGGCGGGATAAACCCCGCTAAGTCTCTCGGCTGGGGGGCACGAAGCCCGACGCGGTATCGGCACCTGATCCCCAGAAATGATTCTCAAGCTGCTGGGCCAGGTATTTTCTCGCCTTCGCGTCTGAGAGATTGAGCCGGTATTCATTGACAAGCATCGTCTGATGCTTGAGCCAATCCTGCCACGCCTGCTTCGACACGGATTCCCAGAGCTTTTTACCCATCTCGCCCGGAACCGGGGGGAAGTCAAGGCCATCGGCCTCTTTCCCAAGTTTGATGCAATGAACAGTGCGTGCCATATGGAAATTATGCCATGTGCCGCAACGCGCCATGGCAGCCGCGGCCAATTAGCCCAGGAGGGGAGGGGGATTTCCCCGAGTGTGGTTTGGGGGGTTCTGCAAGATGATCCGAAGGCATTCGTCAACTACAGGAGACTCCTTATGAAGTTTAATCGTCGCGGTGCCCTGCACCTCGCAGCAGGGCTGCTATCCGCCAGCCTTTTCGCCGCCCCGTTGGCCGCCCAAGAGATCAAGGTTTCCCATCAGTGGAAAGCGAACTCCGATGGCCGTGATGTTGCTGCCCGGCTTTTTATCGATGAGGTGAATAAGAAGGATCCGAGCCTGAAATTCCGTATTTATCCCAGTTCATCCCTGGGAATTAAACCGGTTGCGCAGCTTGACGCCCTCCAGAATGGAACACTCGAGATGGCCATCTTCCCCATGTCGTATGCAGTGGGCAAGGCCAAGGAGTTTTCAGGCGTCATTCTTCCGGGATCAATTCCTAATCTCGATTTCGCGATGCGGCTAAAAAAGACGCCCTATTACCAGAAAATCCAGCAGCTCTCTGAGAAGAACGGCTTTCGGATTATCACCTGGTGGTGGACACCAGGCGGTTTTGCGACAAAGAACAAATTAATCACCGGACCAGCAAGCGTTTCGGGTGAGAAAATGCGCGCCGCCGATCCAACCTTTGAATCCATGTTGAAGGCAGCGGGCGCCTCGGTTTCTGCAATGGCCTCAAGCGAGATTTATTCGGCTCTGCAGTCGGGGGTCCTTACTGGAGCGCTAACCTCTGCGGAGACATTTGTAAGCGGCCGTCTCTATGAGCAGACCAAGATGGCAACTGTCCCTGGTGATCAGACCCTCTGGATGCTGCTGCAGCCCCTGGTGATGTCCAATCAGGCATACGCAAAACTCACGCCCGCCCAGAAAAAGATTTTCGAAGAGGCCGCCGACAAGAGTGATGCTTTTTTCCTGGCTGAGCAGCGAAAGGCGGTCGATGAGATGGTGACCGCCTATAAAAAGGCAGGGGG
>Ga0172376_10006801_pt1 | contig 12338 bp, 12 predicted proteins | sample Lak35m_FD_121114 | JGI IMG/M metagenome (GOLD analysis project Ga0172376, IMG submission 121114) | Freshwater microbial communities from Kabuno Bay, South-Kivu, Congo - kab_092012_35m | ecosystem: Environmental > Aquatic > Freshwater > Lake | place: Democratic Republic of the Congo: South-Kivu...
TAGGAACGGGAATTTTGAGCCGCAAGAAAATTCATCAACCACGCCGCCATCGGGCCGTCCGCCACTTGAGGATTCTCCGACGATAGCCGGGTTCGTGGATTGGCCATCCACGCTGCCGGGCGGTGTGGGAGAGTTTTCTGTCGGGTGTCATGGCATTGGGAAATCCCACGGACTGAAGCATCGGGAGGTCGTGGATGCTGTCGCCGTAGGCGCTGGAGGCGGCGAGGTCGAGGCCGCGCTCCACCGCGAGTTCCTCGATCGCGATGGCCTTTCGCGGACCGTGGAGAATCCCGTCGGGAATTTGACCGGTGTAGCGTCCATCGATCACTTCCGCGCGCGTTCCCAGGCCGCCGGTGAATCCCAGGCCCGTTGCAAGAATGTGGGAGAGTTCCTGCGGCGAGGCTGTCACGATCCAGACTTCGTCTCTCGCCGCCAAGTGTTTCTGAGCCATTTCGAGCACCGATGGGCGAATGGCGGGCTTGATGGTCTCCTCGATGATCTGACTGCCGATCCGCACCAATTCGGCGACTTCGGCCCCTTTGACAAAGGACGCGGCGAAGCCGCCCCAGAGCGCGGGAGCCCCGGCCGACTCGCTTCGCATCAGGCGGAATCGATAGTGCGCCACGGCGAATCGAAGAGCCGCCGCAGGGGAAAACATCCCCCTTCGAAAGCCGCCCCAGCCGAGATGGAACAGGGACGATCCGGCGAGGAGTGTGTTGTCGAGGTCGAAAAACGCCGCCGCGCGCCGGGATTCGCTCACTCGCATGGGATCGTCTCCGGGCGGATGCCGGTTCGCAACCGGTCGATCGTTTCCCGCACTTCGCGGGCGAGGTCGCTGCGGTCTTTCGGATCGAGGCTGTGAGCGGGAATCGGTTTTCCGATGCGGACCTCGACCTTGGACGGACGGAAGAGAAACCCGCCGCCGCGCGGCATGACTTCGCGCGAGTTGACGATCGCCAAGGGAAGAATCTCCACACCGGCGGAGATCGCGGCCGTGAGCAACGCGGGGAAAAACGGCCCCACCGTTCCATCCCAGGACCTCGTCCCCTCGGGAAAAATCACAGTGGTGCGGCCTGCGCGGAGGTAGTCCGCCAATTCCTCCGCGGCGCGACCGGTGTGAGCGCGGGAATTTTTCGTAAGGTAAATCGTCCCCACCGCCTTTCCGAACTGGCCGACCCCTGGAAGCGCGCGGAGCGACTCGGCACCCAGGAAGTGAATGGGAGACGGCAGCGCGGAATAAAGAACGGGAATGTCGAAATACGATTGGTGGTTGGCGACCACGAGGTAGGTCCTGCCGGGCTCCATCGACTCCAGGCCGGAAACCCGCAACCTCGCCAAGCCGCCGCCGACGACAATCGGCCCCCACCATTTGTGGGCCATCCAGAGCGGCGCGCGGGGCGAACGGGTCAGCGCACGGACAACCAGCGCGGCGGGAATGAGGATGCAACAGACGAGAAGAAAACTGAAAACTTGCAGGAGGTTCAGAGGCAGCCAAAGCAGAATGTCGCGCAGGCTTTTTCTGCGGTCCGAGGCCGGCAGGCGGTCTATTTCAAACAACGGCATCGCCGGCCCCGGATGGCGGCCGCCCGGTGGCGGATGCGGTTTTGAGGTCGCGGGCCAGGCCGATGGCGGCGAGGGCGCGGATGACCCACCAGCTGAAATCCAATTGCCACCATTTCAATCCATGGCGCGCGCTGACGGGAAAGGCGTGGTGGTTGTTGTGCCATCCCTCGCCGAGCGCGAGGATTCCGAAGAGCGCGTTGTTGCGGCTTTCATCGCCGGTTTCGTGGTCTTTCGCGCCCCAGAGATGGCAGGCGCTGTTCACGCTCCAGGTGACATGGTGCACCATGAAAACCCGCACGAGGCCGCCCCAGAGAAAACCCAACGCCGCCCCGCGCCAGGTCGGCTCCACCCACCATCCCGCCAGCGCCGGAAGCACGAACCCGGCGATCACCCACACGGGAAAAAGCCGATCGATTTTCATCAGGCGCGGATCGTTGAGAATGTCCGGCGCGTAGCGTCGAAGCTCGGTGTCGATGCAGTCGTCCCGGAAACTCCAGCCCACATGCGCGTGCAAAAATGCCGCGACGAATCCCGTCAGTCCGGGCTTGCGGCCCGCATGCGGAGAATGCGGATCGAGATCGTGGTCGGAGTGCTTGTGGTGCCGCCGGTGCGTGGCCACCCACCAGGCCAGCGGACCCTCGATCGCCATGCTCCCGAGAATTCCGAGCGTCCACACCGCCACGGGCGAGGCTTTGAACGAACGATGCGTGAACAAACGATGATAGCCCACCGTGATGCCGAATCCCGTGGCCAGATAAAGGACCACAAACAACACCAGATCCACCGCGCGAAACCATCCGCCCCACAGCACGACCATCGCCGCGAGCACGCCAAGCGGCGGACCGAAAATCACAAGGATGCGCAGGAATTTCCAAAGGCCCGAGGTCGTGGAATCCGGTTGGGTTTGCGTTTGCAAGGTGCGAAAAATTCGAGGCGACTAATTAGTATTCACGCCAAGAGCGATCAAGACGCGTGTCGGGGTTCGTCCCTTTTGCGCGGCCCGTTGAGGAGCGTTCCGAGCCAAGTGTATCTCACGAACCATTGGTAGGACGCCAGCAGGGCGGCAATCACCACACCATTCACGAGCAGGAATTTCAAAACAGCCGGCCAAGGCAGGAACGCAACGGCGAGTTGGACGCCGACCACCAGCGGTAGGTGGGCCAGATACATCCAATACGAGGCATCCGAGATCCATCGCGCCCGCGGACCGAGCGACGATCCATACCGCTGGAAAATCCCGATCACTCCGAGCAACAAAACCCACGCCGCAGCCGCTTGGACGAGCGTGGCTGCGATCCGGTTTCCCAAGAGAACGAACGAGGCCGGAAGAAGAACGAGCAGGCCGAGCGGAAGCAGGATTTTCCAATGCGCACCGATTTTCGTCTGCATCCCCTCGCGCATGAAAACCGCCGCGCCGAACCAAAAGAAGCATCCGTAAAACAAAAGCAAATGCGGCGGCGGGACCAGGCCCATCCAGGTGTCCGCACCCAACCCGGTCATGAACCACTGCGGAATCAAACTCAGCGCCGGAAAAATCCAGAGTCGTCGGCCCGAGGGCGCGAGGCCGAGTTTCCATGCCACCGCGAAAACCAGAAAAATCCACCACAGCACCCAGAGGAACCAGAGGTGGTCCAAAATTTTTGACTCGAAAATCTGGAATTCCGTTCCGCCGACGGCGAAGCGGAAGGTGTTCGAAAGAAGGAACTGGGTGAAACGAAGCGGCCATTCGTCCGGCGGACCGGGCGCCGCCACGAGAAGCAGTTCCGTGCAACGCGCGCGCCCGTCGGCGAGTTTCGACGCCTGCACTTCCGGAAGTCCAAGCGACCGGGCGGTGTTTTTGACCGACCTCGCCATCGAGATGCTGCGTTGCAAGGGAGTCTGCCCCCGACTGTCGCGCAAGGACGCATCGGCCCCGCTTGCCAGCAGGAGAGCGGCCGCGCGGTCATTGCCGAACAACGCCGCGGCGTGCAGGGCGGTGTCCCCCCACGGGCTCTGCCACCCCGGATCCAAGCCTTCGCGAAGGAACAGTTCGACCATTTCCGGATGCCCCGAGAGGGCGGCCCAATAAAGCGCGTTGAATCCTTGCGCGCCATCGGTCCAGCCCGCCCCGGCGCGCGCGAAGTCGCGGCGGACGGTTTCGACATCCTTCATCAAGATGGCGGACACCAGCGGGTCGGGTTCGCCGCGGGGCGCCCAGGTCCATTCGATGCCTTTATCCGAAATGAAATTGGAAATCGGCACGATCGTGGCGAGAGCCAGCAGCATCGGCAGAAGGATTCGCAGGGCCCGCTGGCGGACGGTTCCGCCGATCCCGTTCCGGCGGATGAGGAACGCGGTGAAAAATCCGCTGAGCACAAAAAAGAGCGGCATGCGGAAGCTGTGGATGACCGCGTAGATCAAAAAGAAATACCCGCTTTGCCGCGTATCCTGCACCGGCCAGACCGAGGGGCAGAAACTCAGGCAGGCGTGGAGCACGATCCCGAGCGCCATGGCGAATCCGCGGAGCGCATCGAGATCCGTGCGGCGGGCGGACGAGGCGGAATGGGGCTGTCCGGCCGGGTTCAAAACAAGACGACGAGAATCAGAATCGCGATGTAAACGAGCGGCGTTCCCGCAAAGAGCATCAAGCGCGTTCTCATCCTCGGGGTTCCCTTGAGAACCTCCACCGCGGCCACGAGCACATTCAGCGCGGTGAAGGCATAGGTGACGATGAACAAGCGGTCCACGAGCGTGAGGTAGGAAATCTGCGGAAGGGAAAAACTCAGCGTGAACTGTGTGGCGATGCAGGCCAACAGCGTTGTGAGACAGATGCCCACGCGGTCCGACAATTCCTCGGAGGGAATCAGGTAGATCGTGCAGCAGATCAGAAAAATCAAAACCACGGGACCGAAAACCGTCCAAATGTAAAACGCCGAGTCCCTCTGGACACGGATGTTGGCGCGGTATTCCGAAAACTCCTTGTTCCAGCCGGTCGTTTTTTGCTGAACCACCTCCGCACCCACCCCCAGAATCTTGAATCCCTCGTAGTGTCCCGCCTCTTGGAAACCGGTCATCCCGGGGTTGGCTTTGAAAACCACATCGGGGGATTCAAAAAGGAACGACTCCACACGAACGGTCAAAGTTTGGGTGTCGAAAGGAAACCGCTTCAAGTCCAGCTCGGACCGAAAGGTGGAGGACAGGGCGTAATTCAGAAGAACTCTCCCGTCCGGCCGAATCTCGAGCGACAGGTTTGTGATTTCCGGTTTGGATGTGTTCACAAACTCGATTTGCGGCCACCAGATTTCCTTGAGTTTTTCCGATGCCGCATCCTCGGCGAAGATCAGGCGTTCCTGGCCAGCATGGGCAAGGCGCTGGTCCATCCAGGAAAATTGCATGTAGATGTCGGCATCGAAGGTTTCCCCCTTTTCGTCCACCGAACTGAGCGTGAGCAAATAAAAGCCCGCCTCGACCTCGACGGGGCGGCCATCCGGGGGCAGAGAGGTTTGGGCGAGGGCCGCGGTGGCGAAAAAAAGAAAAATCAAAAAACAAACGCGCATCCGGCTCTGCATATCGATTCCCGAAAACCAAGTCAACACGCCCAGAACCGCATCGGGAGCGGGGCAGGCGGGGTTTCGGGATTCGGCTTTGCGGGGCGGCGAGGGTGGACTATCCAGTTGCGCCATGTCTTTGGAATCCACGCAACGCGGCAGGCGCGATTCGTTCGATCAACTCCTCGCGCCGGAGGACATCATTCCCTACGAACCGCTGCCCGACGCCGAATGGGGCGCGATCCGCCGCCGGTCACTGTTCCGCCTGCTGCGGCATTTCGTGAATTGGTGGAATCCGAAATTGCACCGCGGTTTTTTTCCCGAGCTGGCCGGATACGCCTGGGGGGCGATCTATCGCAGCATGCTGGTGCCCGCGATTTCCGCCACCGCGTTCCGGAATGAAGGCCACTTCCGCGCGAAGGGCCGCACCTCGGGGACGGAAAGTTTTTTCAGCGCGGCGCTCAGATATTCCCGCAACTCGCCTGCGCTTCGGCAAACCATCCGCGCGGTGAACCTGCGTCACCATGTGGCCGGCGTGGCCAACCGCATCGGGGACCGCGTGGAGGTTCAGCGCCATTACGAGACGGCGTTCGCCTATGTTTCCACGGCCTTCATCGAGGCGATCCGGCGGGGCTATGCCGCCCATGGCGTCGCTCCGGACAGCCCCGCGGGCCGACGGATCGCCGAGGATCTCTGCACCATTTTCTACCAAGTCGCCGGCATGGTCGGGCTCGCGCGCATGCCCAGGAATCTCGAGGCCCACGAGAAGTTCCGGGATTCCTACGACGAATTTCTTCGCACGGCTCCGCGCTCCTCGCTTGTCCAAAACCAGGCCCGCGAGCTGTCGAAACGGATTTTTCCTTTCACGGCGGCGCTGGCCGGGGTGTCCCTCGAGGAGCAGTTGAACCGCTACCTCGACCCCGAGACCGCGGCTTATCTTTTCCCGGACCCCGCGGTGCTCCAGGAAATGCGGCCGATGCACGAGGAAATGCTGGCCCGGTTTCGTGGCCGCCACCAAAGCTACGGACTGCGACTCTTGAGAAAACTCTTCGCATTCACCGCGCCGGCGGTCGAGGACGAGGAGGACTTGGAACCCCTCTGGAAAGCCTACCGCGCCGCGCCCGACGATTCGGCCGAGGCGCGGCTGATCGGCGCCATTTTGCTCCAGGCGATCGAGGAGCGCGGTCAGGGCAAATTCTGGCACATTCCCGTGACACTGCGCCTGCGGCGGGGCGAGGCGCTGCTCAAGCAGGGCGAGGTGCCGAAGTTTTGTTATGTGCTGCTGAAATCCCGCCAGCCGCTTTTGGTGACGAGCCACGGCCTTCCCGGCCACGAACCCGGTAATGAGGTGGAACTCGCGCGCTACGAGGTGCCGACCGTCCTCGGCGAGATCGCCATGTGGCGGAACATTCCTGCGATCGCTTCCGTGGTGTGCCAATGCGACGAGGAACTCGAGGTGGTCCGGATCGACCAGCGCGACTTCGATTCCCTCAAAACCACACCCGGATTCTGGAGCGCCGCCGCCGCGCAGTTCCTGAGCGCCTGCGGCGAGGGAATCCACAATCCCAAATTCCAATCGCTCCTGCTGCTGCTGCGGTTCGTGAACGGCGACAGCACGGTGGATGTGAGTTCGGTCCCGGGTGTCGATTCCGATCCGACGGTGTCCGAGTGCATCGACCTGCTGCACGCCACAGCCACTGAACTCCGCGAAACCTACGGTGACGATCCCGAAACGCGGGAGGCCCTGGAAAACCTTTTGCACACCCTCGTCTGATGACACCCGAAGCCGCTCCCGGGCCGACACGGCGGCTTCCGCGTTTTGTTTTTATCCTGCTGCTGGCAGACCTCGTTTCGCTCGGGTTGATCATGCCCGGCCTGCCGGGTTTCGTGGCGGAGCTTTCCGGCCCCGGGGCAAATGCGTTCGCGTGGTATGGCGGGGCGACGCTCGCCTACGCGCTGGGATTTTTTGTTTCCGCAGGGACGGTCGGGCGCTTGTCGGATGCTCTGGGGCGCCGGCGCATGATGCTCGCCGGCTGCGCGGGCCTCGCGGCGGGAAATCTCATGGGCGCCTTCGCGGGCGATGTCTGGTGGCTCGTGGCGGGCCGGTTGCTCTGTGGATTGTCCAGCGTGAACATCACGCTGGCTCCGGCCTATGTGGCCGATTTTTCGGCTCCGGAAGAGCGCGGGCGGTTGTTCGGGTTGCTCGCTGCAATGCAGGGACTCGGGTTCATTCTGGGACCCGTCGTCGGCGGATTCCTCGGCCAGATCGATTTGCGCGCGCCGTTTTTCGCTGCGGGGCTCTGCACCATTTTCAGCGGGCTGGCGGGTTTGGCGCTGCTGGCGGAATCGCTCCCTGCCGACCGCCGCCGGCCAGCCTCCGCGCGGGAGGTGAATCCGCTTCATTCCCTGCGGTTGCTCTCCGGGCTGCGTGGATTCGGGGTGTTCGTTCCGGCGGTCGCCTTGTTCGCGCTGGCCCAAAATATCGGCATCTTCGCATGGGTGCCCTACGCAACGGCCCGCTTCGGATGGGACTCCGCGCAGAACGGGATCGGGCTTTTCGTCTATGGAATTTGCGTGATGGTTTCACAGGGCGTGTTTTTCCCGTGGGCGGTGCGGAAATTCCCGGTGCGCCGCATTTGCTTTGCCGCGATCGTTTCCTCGGTGGCCGCCTACCTCGTCTTCGGCCTCGCCGGCGCGGGGTGGATCGCCTTTGCCGCGATGGCCGGAAACATCGTCGGGTATGGCACGCTCACCGCATTCCAAACCCTTGCCTCCGCGCTCGCCGGCGAGCGGACGCAAGGCGCGGCGATGGGCGGGTTGCAAACGCTGAACAGTCTCGCCCTGGTCGCCGCACCCGCTCCCACAGCGGCTCTCCTCTATTGGATGTCGCATTTTCCCGGCGGGGATTGGAGGGTGGGCGTGCCGATGTATGCCTGCGCGTTGCTGACCGCCGGGGCGCTTTTGCTTGGCTTGCGGGCGATCCCGAAGCGCGTTGACACATTAAAACAAGCCAACGAATGATCCGCCGATGCTGAAGCCAATCCTTCGCGCCTTGGGTGGCGATCTGCCCGAACTGGTTCGGAATCCGCTCGAGAAATTCACCGCGTTGGCGCGCGAGCCCGGTGGTATCGCGCCGATCCGGCTGGGCTTCCGGCGGGCGTTTGTTGTTTCCGACCCCGCGATGGTCCGGCATGCGCTCCTCGAGAATTTCGAGAACTACGACAAGGACACTCCCGCCTTCCGCGCGGTCCGGATCGTGCTCGGGCAGGGATTGCTGACGAGTGCCGGTTCGTTTTGGCGCCGCCAGCGCCGCATCGCCCAGCCGGCCTTCCACGGCGAAAGCATCAAGCGGTTCGCACCCGTCTTCAGCGCGCTGGCGAATGAATGCGCGGACACATGGGAAGCGGCCCGCGCGGCGGGCAGACCCGTGGATGCGGGGGCCGACATGATGAAAACCACGCTGACAGCCGCGGCGCGCACGCTTTTCGGCGAGGACCTCTCGGAAAAAACCGCCGAATTCGAGCGGGCCTTTCCGGTGATTTTGTGGGAACTGGCCACGCGCACCGCCTCGATCCTGCCTCTCCCGCTTTGGGTTTCGTCCGCTCCGAACCGACGGCTCAAGGCCGCGCTCGGGGAGTTGGTTTCCATCGTGGATGAAATGATCGCCAAGCGCCGCGAGCGGTTCAAAGGAGTCCCGCCCGAGGAAGGCGCGAAGTTGGATTTGCTCTCCACCCTCATGCTCGCGAAGGACGAGGAAACCGGCGAGGCCATGAGCGATTCGCAACTGCGTGACGAGGTGATGACGCTTCTGATCGCCGGACACGAAACCACGGCCAACGCGCTTTCGTGGGTTTGGATTCTCCTCGACCGCCATCCGGAGGAGCAGGAGCGATTGCGCGCGGAGTTGAACGGGGTCACCGGCGGACGCCCTCCAACCATCGACGACCTGCCGCAACTCCAGCGGCTGCGCATGGTTTTCCTCGAGGCCTGCCGGCTCTATCCGCCGGTGTGGCTTTTCGACCGCAGGGCGCTCGGTCCCGACAAACTGGGCGGCTGCGACATTCGCAAAGGCAATCTTCTTTTGTTCTGCGCTTACGCCGCCCACAGGCTTCCGTCGTTGTGGAAGGATCCGGAAGATTTCCGTCCGGAGCGTTTCGAGCCTGGAGCCGAGGAGCAGAAAAACAAATTCGCATTCCTGCCTTTCGGAGCCGGCCCGCGCGTTTGCATGGGAATGGCGTTCGCGATGGTCGAGGCGCAAATCATCCTTGGCACGCTGCTCTCGCGCTTTCGCACACGGATTGACGGCGCGGACCAGATCGCTCCCCAGCCCTATGTCACCCTGCGCCCGGACCGCCCGGTGATGCTGAGGCTCGAGAAGATCGATTGATCAAGCCGCCTTGCGGCCCGCAAAAACAAAATACCGCCACAGCCCGCCGTAGGCTCCGGCGATTTTTTGGAAGAGTGGCACCGTGCGCTCCGCGAGGAACGGCAGCAGGTGCGAATCCATCCTCACATGGTGGCGGCGCATGTGGGCTTTGAAAATCCCGACCGGGCTGTCGTGAAAATCCACCGCCGCCACGACACCGCCGCGATCCAAAGCGTCCAGAGCCGTGGAAAGAACCTGGTTCCAGCCGGGATTCATCATGCTGAGGGAATAGGAAAAAACGACCGCGTCGTGTCGCGCCTCGAACGCGCCGGTTTGGACTTCGTGACGAAGGGAAACGCGATTTCCAAAGCGCGCGGTTTTTTTTCGAGCCAGCGTCAACATATCCGGCGAGAGGTCGATGCCGGTGAGGCGCGCCATGGGAAACGCGCGGGCGAACCGCACCAGATTCGCCCCCGTGCCGCAGCCGATTTCGACAATGTGCGCGGGCGAGGGATTCGCCTCGGCGAGCCTTTTGGGAAGTTCGCCTCGGCCAAACAGGAACATCCAGCGCGTGGCATCGTAGATCGTCGATTGAAACCGGTAGTAGCGCTCGAGGTGCTCCATGTCAGGCGACCTCGGCGAGATGCACGCTTCCATAAGTCCCCACGCGGTCGAGCGGGTGGAGCGGACCGGTGAGATCGGGATGGAATTTCAACCGCGCGCGAATGTCTTCGGGAATGAACGCGGCATCGAGGCCCGCCGAGCGGAACAAGATGCGCGCGCCGGGGCGGCTGTTCGCCAAAATCAAGTCCCACTCCTCGCGGAGGCCGACCGGATCGCGCCACGCGAGCCAGTCCTGATGGTCGAGAAGCACGAAATGGGAATAGCGGCCCGGGGTTTTTTGCAGGAACCCGGAGATGGATTCCGTGTGGCAGGAAATGCGATCCAGCAGACCTGCAAGAAGCGGTTGGTTTTCCCGGCGCAGGTAGTTCGGGCAGCAATCGAGCGTGTAGGAACCGGTCGTGTAAACGCGCCAGAAGTAGTTGTCGCGCGACGGAACGCGCGTCATCACATGCCGGAATTTGTCACGGATGTAGGCGGGGAGCCCGCCGGGATGCGATTCATCGATCAACCGCGTTTGCGCGGGCGGAACCCCGACGAGCGACATGAGCCACTCGCTGCCGAGGAATTTGTCCATCCAAGGACGCCAAATCACCGGCTCGGCCATGTTGTAGATTTCGGTCTGCTCGTCCGTGTCCGAGGCATCGAACAGGGCCAGCGCCAAGCCTTTCAGATTCACGCGCAGGAGCCCGATGGCGCGCCAGATGGACCACGCCGCAAGTCCCGCCGTGCCGTGCCAGTAGAACGAAGGACGGAGTCCGGAGGGGCTGAACATCGACGCGTGGCGTTTCCAAAACTGCGCCGCGGGAGTGCCCAGGCGGGATTCGATTTTTCGGAGAACCTCATTGCGGCGGGGATGCGAGCCGATGCCGAAAAACTGGAACAGGTCGGCAAAGTCGCCTGACGCGATGAGTGCCATTTTGAGTTCCAACAGGAAATTTTGCCGCGGATTGATGTCCACCGTATGAATCCTCGCTGGTCCGTCGAGAAGCATGTCGAGGATGTTGCAACCCGCGCTGGTGATGGCCACCAGCTCGCTGTCGCGTCCGATCCCGAGCAGCGCGCGGTCGATGCGCGGATCTTCCCAGGTGGCGTTGTAAACAAGCCGGTTGCCATGCAGAGCCGCGAACATGCGTTGGTGGAGCCAGGACATGGAAGCGCGCGACCATACACGGTGCGAGCGGCCAAGCGACGATTTTGAAACGCTCAGCGCGCCGCGGATTTCAGGATTTCGAGAGTCTCGCGGGCGTTGCGCTCGATGGAAAATTCCGCCGCGCGTGAGAGGCAAGCGGCGCGGGCCGATTCGGCGCGGCCGGGGTGTTTCCATGTCTCGAGGAACTCGGCGAGGGCCAGCGCGTCCCCGCACGGGAATATGTCGCCGTGAAGGCCCTGCTCGAGGATTTCGGAAAATCCGTTCGCTGGAGTTGTGATCACGGGGAGCCCTGCGGAGAGGGCTTCGAGGCAGGCGTTCGAGAAAGGATCATACAAGGTCGGAGCGACCAAAACATCCGCCGCCGCGAAGAGGGCGGGAAGGTCGGAAACCGGACCCAAAAATCGCGCCTTGCCGCTTCGATACAAGTCCGCCGGACCACGGCCCGCGACGAGGAGTTCGGTCGATTCCATCATTTCGACGGCCTCAACCCCGTTTACTCGAACGCCACCGCCAGCACGAACGATGTCCTGCGTTTGACCGGTGAAACGCCCTTCGCCGCCCCGCTCGATGAGGCCAGTCTGGTCAACATCTACTTCCACGCCGGCGCTCTCGAGGAAGGCCAATTCGACACCGGCGGCTTCTTCACGGACGAGGACATGGACTTCCTCAGCCTCATCGACGGAGCCACATTCCACTTCTATCTCTAGGACGCCGCTGGAACCATCGCCTACGGTGGCCAAACCTACTCGCCGCTGGGCAACGGACTCGCCATCCAATTGGCAACCCTCAGCCAAACCGCTCCCTTCGCCGACGGCCCGATCAACGGCCGCGTCCTGCAATTGGACGTCATCCCCGAGCCCTCCACCTGGACCCTCCTCGCCCTCGCCGCCGCCCTGCTGACCCTTCTCGCCAAGAAAATCAAAGAAGGGGGCACGGCCGTCCCGGCCATAAGCATATACCTAAAACTTGTTTTTCTCTCTCGCCTGATTTAGAAGGCGGGAATGGTCACCTCTGAATTCGTATATGAAAAACAATGGGAAATCCTGAAGCGCTACCTCCCGGACGATTTGGACGCCAGCGCCAGAGCAGCAGGTGCAATGCGGCGAAA
>Ga0172376_10006805_pt1 | contig 12335 bp, 7 predicted proteins | sample Lak35m_FD_121114 | JGI IMG/M metagenome (GOLD analysis project Ga0172376, IMG submission 121114) | Freshwater microbial communities from Kabuno Bay, South-Kivu, Congo - kab_092012_35m | ecosystem: Environmental > Aquatic > Freshwater > Lake | place: Democratic Republic of the Congo: South-Kivu...
AGGTCGAACTAACGGTCTGTCTTTATAGGGGGCTACGATACCTGGCACCAATACACCCGTAATAGCAGTACCCTTATCGTCGTTGTCGTTTTTTATTTCTATCTTAAACAAAGGGCCGTTTTCGTCTATCGTGATGTATAGCTTCCTATACCCTGATAAAAGAGTGCCGTTTATATTGGATTCCTTGGTATATTCTTGTATTTTAACTTCAATGTGACGTTGTAGTTTTTCTATTTCTTCTAAAAACTTGTCATCCGCTTGTTGCAATGCTTTATAGACTAGGGTGTTAAACCGATATTGCAGCATCTCAATTTCCACAAACTCATGACTAAGTTGAATAAAGTGTTCTGCAATGTTTTTTGAGTTATACCCGTTGTAATTTATAGCCCATACATCCACCGTCTTATGGATCGCATGAGGGAAAACTAACCCATCCAGTGCTTTAATTCGTATACTACCGCCTAAACGTTTCGAAGGATCGAGGTTCTTTATCTTAGCATCAATTTTCTGAAAGCGTTTCTTAAGAGAAGGTAGACCCGCACGCCATTTATTAAATGCTAAAACTACGCGATCGATCAATTCTTTAATCCACGCTATAAGACGCTGATATCCCTTTACCACACTTTCAACAAATCCTTCTAAGGCGAGACGATAGGCTTGAGTTCGATACCTATCATAGTACAGTGCTTCCGTACCTACAATAAGGAATGTGGTAGATAAACCTAGCCGATGATAAATGGATTCTGCAGCTATTTGAGCGACATGTATAGCTGTAGGTGACTGAACATGCGATATATCGTTACATCGATTCAGACACGAATGAATATTGTCCAACACTGATAAATCGATCGATGCGTGTTCAACCGCACAGTGTTCTTCTAATAATGCACGAGTATATCTATTTAATTCGGTCGTGTCAAGTGGGTCGTGTTGCAGATCTTGCACGTGATGCTCAGTTTCACATGCATGGGTAAAAATGAGGTGGCTGCGTGTCATAATGGGAATTCCTGTAGATGAACGGCACAAAAGCCCTTACGGGGCTAGGAGCCCGTAAGGGTCTATACAATAGCATGTAGTGCTATGTTTAAACCTTGTGTAGTTTGAAAACTAATTTCTCAATATGTTCTACATTAGCAGGATAACGATATTTATTGTTATATTTTGCTTTATCTTCACTTTGCCCGGTAATAATAGTAGGGAATAGCAAAAAGTCATCGGTTGATTGATCATATTTTTTCATCATTTCGATGAGTTCGTCTGTTGTCTTGGGAACGGTATGTTGAGCACGCCCCGCCCAAAACCCTATGTCAGCGAGAATCATAAAGTATTCCTCCGGCACTGGATCCTGTGTTGTCATGCGATCATATTTATCATACGCACCTTTAAATACGCCCCAGTATTCACAATCGCCACTAGTGACGGCATTTATCAGTGTATCATACTTGAGTCTACTATAGCTGCGAAGTCCATTATCGAACTCAATTTTGGTGAAGTATTTGTCATCTTTACTGTTATTAAACATCCAGCTTTTAAATTTTGGATTCATGAGAAATACGGCAGTCATGGGCTTATCCCGTGCCTGCAATTCATCTATTGGCGAATGGTCAGAATCAGCAGTATGTGTATCAATACCGTTTTCGTATACTGAAAAACATTGCAGTAAATACCTAAGGACCATTACAACAGTATTATTACCGATCAGAATAATTTCATTCGTTAGTTGTATCGGCGTCGAATACAGGCTAAGAATATTAGTTTTGAAGTCGGCTTTAAGCTCCTCCAGCATTCCATCATCAACCATCCCATTCATTGTATTCTTGTGGTAGGTCGATAATACTTCCGCTATAGTTGTCGACTTATCCTGAAAATGTTTATACAGGTCCATTTGTCCATAGGCTGTCGACAATTGTTTTTCTAGATTTTTCAAAGCCAGCAGTAATGCGGGTAGGCCATCTCTATCCAATGACCCTATCTTTACGCCCGTGCGACTGGCTTTATGTTGCAAGGTCAATATCTCTTCAGAAGAGGTTTTACGCATTATTGTTATATTGCGTCCGTAAATAAAGGGTAAGGCTGCTACTTCGACATCATAAATTTTTTCTTTCTTACGCTTACGGCTAAAACCGATGCCGTATTTAGGCCATTCCGATTCAGTTACAGCCAAGCTGTCATCCAAGTATTTACTGAATTCAGGAATAAAGTCACTCAGGGTTGTACGGCGCGACATCTTCTCAAACTCAGCCATGATGGTGCTGTATTTATCGAAGAAAGGTTTGATGACACTAACGAGCTCAGCCGTACGTATTACCAATGCCCGTATATCTTCACACTCCATTACGTCTTTCTTAATACATACCACCTTGTCCTTCTTACTATTATTAAGATCGGGTATGGGTGTTATGTTAAAATAATCCATATCGGTAAACACATGACTTGCGACACTTACGACCTTCGATGATTTAATATCGAGTTTATCGAGTCGCTTCATTATTAAATGTATGCGTTTTGCAGTTAATAGTCTATTAAACATGGCTCTGGCTTTATACAGCACAGACATGAAAGTGCGCCACATCTTGATAAAGAATTCTTTGATGGCAATGCCTATCTTTTTTAAAACATCCATTCCGGATTCCATAGCGATCTGTGTCGCATATACCCGCGTATTGGCCGAGCTAAATGCTTCCAGTGAAATCATCGCAGGTTGGCGGATACCCAACCGTTTGTAAATAGAACGGGTCGTGATAGCGGCAATCTGTGCCGCAGGGACGGATAGACCACCGGTCGCTAGACGGGATTCCATACTGCTGGTAATGGCGGATAATGTCGCAGTACCGTCGACGACATCGCTCAAGGCGTGGTGTTGGTCGGTGAGTTCGGATGACAGAGCATCCAGTTCAGCATGATCGGAAGCGATATCTTGGTCCGATGCAGCGTCATCTTCCATTGCAGTAAAAATAGAACGGATGGGGTGTTTCATAAAAAGGTATTCTCGTTAAAAACAGTACATGTGTTAATGAACAGATGTCTATCTGGGCACAGTATCTTTCCAGCGCTCTCGACGCTTGGAAAGATACCATACCTCCTTATGCCGCTCTCTTACGTATTACGAGCCGTATGCCCATTCTTTGACAGAGAGTTGCAGGTATAGAAAAGTCAGTACATACGTACGACTGAAAATGCTCATCGACTTTGTATGCAGGCTGCTGAAAAACATGTTGGTACCCATGATGTAATCGCGAAATGCCTTAACCGCATCGGCACCTTTCGTTAATTCTTTACTGACTCTGGCATCTATTTTGTCATCCGAGTGGGCATTTGCTTCGTCGCCCGGGTGGGCATGCTGTGCGGCTTTCATGTATTTGTTGATTTCAGCATTGAACAGCTTCTGGAACTGACCCAGCTCTTTATCAATGACCGCTACCTGGTTCACGTCATCGCAGAACTTAATCATGGCATTATGCAGATCTACCAGATCCCTTGTATATTCCGGCACTAGAATAACTTTATTACCATTCGTTAACTTGACTTCGATATCTTCACCCAATGAAACCGGGAAAGTGACTAACGACTTGTCGTTCGGACTGATTTTAAGTTTTTCAGTGACCTTTAATTTGACACCGCCGGCATACGTGGGCTTCCACAAGTCTTTATAAAAGCTTGATGTTATCTTTTTAACAATCTCGTCTTTTAACTCCCCTATGTCCCGTTCAAAGTTTCGAGTACCGCCCTCGTCATTCATTTTGTCCTCCATGGCTTTTCTAACAACAATGATGTTGGTTTTTGCTACCTCGTCGTAAAAGCTCTTAACGCCTTGCGTCAATTGCGATGATAACCGCATCATTTCTATAAATGTCGATTCACTGATAGCGCCCTGTACAAAGCCCAGATTTTTCATCAACACTTTGTTATCGATTTTCGTATTGCGCGGAGTCTTTTTATTACGCTCTATCCTCTTGATGGCATCTGTCAACTCTTTGCGTTCTTTATCGCGTTGCTTATCGTCCATGGCTTTGCGCCATTTTTGATAGGCAGCACGCAGCTTATCGATCAAATTTGAGAAGAACTTCCAGATGGCTTCACCTGCCTTTTTAAGGCTTTGACCGATAGATTCCATAGCGACGCGAGTCGCTTGCACGCGTGCCGATCGACCGCCGAACGACTCTAAGCTCGGAATAGGGTTTTGGGCACGCATGCCGAGTCGACGGTAGATGGATTCTACTGCAATCTGTGCCATCTCTGCCGCATCGTCACTCAACCCTTCCCCATCGTCCACACTGTCGGCTAAAACATCATTGATGTCGTCCAGTGCATCCATGTCTTCAAATGCTTCTTGCATCGTATCAAAATCATCTTCGATATCGCGCGCATCTTCGCCCAATGCCCGATCCGACTCTGCCAAATCATCGACATAATCGGCCGTATCCAAAGAGGTCATGTCGACCGGTTCCAATACATCGGCCTCCATCGCCATCATCAATCCACGCCTGTATTTACTCATGTTGCACCTATTGTTAAAAAATATACACTCATACCTTACGGTATCCCTTCTGTTGAAGGATTTCCTCGTATGATGTCTGCTCGTATGTCAGCATCATCGATTTTACTATTTTGCGATCCAGGTAGGCTTTCAGGCCAGCGAAACTATTTAAGGTTTTGCTATCGGCAGGTTCTGCTAACGGCACGATGAGACGATAAGCCGTTTGTTCACCGGCTTTATAAGGCGGTACCGCCAATACCGCATTGACATGCTGGTAATATTTGCAATACGTGCGCAACAACGGCTCCACTTCCTGATAAGTGACCGATCCTTTCAGCGGATGTGATTGTAGTGTGGGGGCATGTTCAACAATATCGCCTTTCAACACCAGCAATATCGACCATTCACCTTCACGGTTTGCTATCAGTGTATTTTCATACTGGGTCAGACAGCATTCGACATACCGGGTGATGGCCGTCAGTGTCTTCCAGCCGATCGTAGTAAATTGACCCAATGTCTGTGTCGGTAATAGCACGGCATTGATTAAGTCTTGACGGTACAGTCTTAATAATTCGTGATACTGGTCAATTTTATCGACATCGCTGTATGCGGTAGGTCGACTGGCGACTTCCACTAAAGCCTCTGCCATGCCGTCCACCTTTTTACCGAAACCCTCGATACTATCTTTCAACTTAGCCAACTGAATATAGGCATCTACTAAGGCATCCAGCCGATCGACAAACTGCCGTATCTCTTGTCCGGACAAGATGGCGATACCGACCGTTTTAGAATGCGCGGGTTGCTCTGTAAAAACCAATTTGACTTCATTGGTCGCGATATTGTGATCGACCGAAGCTTTACCCTTTTCAATATAGTAAAATGGTTTGTCTACGACCTCATACTCCTTCAGCTTATCTGCATATTGTTGGGTATACCCCATGACACGTTTGCAGTATTCGGCATGCGATGATGCAACGATGTTATACAGTCCATCGTTTCGTTGCACTAAGCCGTCTTTAATACGACGGGTGGCTTCATCGATTTCAATCATAAACGAGAGGTTGATCTCGGTTAAATGGGCGAGATTGCTAATGACTTTGGCGGTATGGTTCAATAATTCCAACATGCCCGGAGTCGGTTGTATGACGTTATTATCGGTCGTATGGTGGCTCGATTGCTCACAAGCATGCGCTAAGCTTTCAAATCCTGCCAACGGAAGATAATGCGTAGCTGCAGATGTCGTATCGGGCAATTGTTTTAGGCGATTGCGCATCGACCGAATGATACCCAGCTTGATATACGTCTTATGCACGTAGTGCCATGCTGCCGAAAAGAAGTCACCGATGCGTCGAAACATCTTGATCAGAAATTCGCGAATAGCCGTCATGATTTTGGTGATTTTACCACCGATGCCGCGTGCGACGTTTCCACCCGCATGCACATTCAGACCGGCGTCTTCGGTACTGACCATTATCGGTGTCGTCAAACCTAATCGTCGGTAGAAATAAGCGCTCGATAGTTCGGTAATACGTATAGCCGTTGGACTTAGAGTTTTGTCTAATACAGTCGTGCGTAGGTGTTCTATTGCGGCCGTATCGGCCATCGCCTGTTGTAGTACTATCGCATCATCGTGTATATCTCGGGCCTGTGATTTAATATCGGCCTGATCGCGCTGATCGTTAACCGGATCAATCCTCAATACATCCGGCATCTCTTCTAAAACGGACTCATCTTCACATGCTAATTGCAGACGTCGTGAATAGTGTATCATGATAAACTCCGTATTAAAGAGTGTTACTACCCAGTGTGTTTGGTATACTTATACCCGGATTGGCATAAGGCTCTTCAGCGTTTTCATTTTCTGCATTATTCACATACCGTTCAGAACAGGCATCTAAATACAGGGCAACACGTGCGTCCGTATCCATCCCAATACGGACTGCATGGATCATCAGTGTATTCATTAGTGATGTGAACCGTGCGATACTGCTGGTAGCTGCCTGTATGGCGGTAATCTGATCGGTGGTTCGAGTCGCATCATCACTGCCTACAGCATACGTTTTAGCGTGTTTAATCAGCAAATCTAAAGCGATTTTGATGTTCTTTTCAAACCCGACGAATGCCCCATCGCTCATTATGACCTGCATCAGCTTAAATCGAAACTGGCGGTAACACTCGGTAAGATTGCTAACATTGGTACGGTCTGCTACCGTGATTTCTTTACTGACAGCATTGACCTGCTCTTTCACAGTCAACACACCGAGCTTATCCGACGATGCTTGCCATTTCAATTCTTTCCCATCGATATAGACGCCATTAATTACAGCAGCTTCGGTCTCCGTAATAAATCCGTCCGTCATGCCGTTTTGACAAAAAGTAGTCAGGCTGTCGAAAAGATCATCGGCGACTGTTTTTGAACGCGCCAGCTCTTTTAATCTAAACGCCATCGTACTGGCTTTTACGTGTAATGCTAACACGGCTTCAATTAAACGGTTTGACAGCACCATTTGGTTGTAAACCGGAACGGGCCCTGCCGGATAATTGGCTGAAGCGAATGCTTTAGCCAATACGGCATGTTCAAACGTGGATTCTGTCGGCGTGGTAACGGTCGGTATATCCTCATACAGGTCATCCAAATTGTCGTAGATTTGGATCTCGGCTTTAAGGTTTATCTGATCGCCCCCCATTTTTACTACGCGGTATACCTTCTTGATTACGACCCAGGCTTCTTGAAAATAGGTGAGAACCGCATCCTTCAGACGAACCAAAAAGTCTACGATGGATCGGATGATGCCTTCTAATGCGATACGGGTAGCGGCCTTACGGCTGTGGTGCGATGCAAAGTGTTCCATGCTCGGTACGAGCAGGGTAGGGCGCGGGATCTGTAATCGACGATAGATCGATTCTACGGCGATCTCAGCCATTTTAGCAGCTGACTCGCCGACACCTCCCTCATCTAAACTATCGTGCAGTGTACCGGCTATACGACTCATTGTGTCCAGATCATCGGCATCCCTAGTCACGGATTGCAAACCATTCTCCACTGCTCTTTCACGAACATCGAGTTCGGAAACAGTGTCTTCCAGATCGGTATCGGGTGGCGTGACGACATCGGTCGTGTCGTCCTCAGAGGCTGACAGTATGCGTGCGGTATATCGCGACATGATTAAATTCTCTCAAAAAAGTAAAACGGCATAATAGGCCCACGCAGGTATTACCTGCGTGGGCCTATGACGATCCAGCCCCGCAATACCGATTTTATTAAAACAGCTTGCCGGTATGGATGGACGATGTTACATTATGCGGCAGTAGGCGACGGCTTTTTATCACTGGCTGCAGGTGCATCGTGTGCCTTCAGCGATACGTTACAGTACTGGATAGCGGCCTTGGCGGTCATTGTACCGATACTGATTGCTTTACCGATCAGCGCATTCAACAAGTTAATTTCGGCTACAAGGGTCTGTTTGTATAGATTGATCTTTTTGGATACATCGACTGCATCTGTCTGTTTTGCCGTATCGGCCTCGATCTTATCGATTGCTTTATTGACGCTTTTACTGATGGTGGTGAGCTTGCCTACATCTTTCGTTATTGCTTCGAGCGATGTGTGTAACTCACCGATAGCGTCTGCGACATCTTTAAGATCGTTTGCAGTAGCCAGTTCTACTACCGTAGAAGGAGTAGCACTACCAACCGACTGAACCAGTTTATAAAAAGTGGCCCTTTGGGCATCAGACGATCCGAACGCAGTTTGTATTTTCAACTGTATCTGATTAACGAAACGACTTAAATCTAATTCTGTCGTATCATCTATTGCCTTCTGTAGTTTATTAATGTCGATCACCATTTCGTCTAGGGTAACATTACTTGTAACATTCTTGGCTATTCCTTCAAACTTTGTTTGATTCTGTATGGCTGCATCGATAGCCTCTCTAACGGCACTGATAAATTAGGTGGTTCTTTCGACGAATCCATACACGCTAGAGGCGTCGACGATGTGACCCTTCTCGTTAAATACTTTACCCAGCGCCGCATTTTCGATACCTGAGACCTTCTTAGCCGAATCATCTTTCAATGCTTTAGCTGCCGCCACTACGGCATCGACCCTTTTCTTCAACCCCCACTGAGTGATAGCGATCCATGCTTTTTTAACCATATCCACCACGTGTTGGATCATGCGCTGTATCCATTCGACGAGACGACTGCCGATCTTACCGATCTGTGATCGTGTCTCTTCCAGGGCAATGCGGGTTGCGTGCACTCGGGTATTCTTAGTACTGAACGATTCCAGACTCGGCATCGGTTTGGCTTTACGCAGACCCAACCGACGGTAGATGGACTCTACTGCGATTTGCGTGATTTCGGCAGTATCCTCGTCCAATCCTTCACCGTTTTCGACGCTTTCTTCCATGACGTCGCCGATATCACTCAGGGTACTGACATCGTCTAAGGTACGGTCGACGGATTCGACGCCATCATCCAGATCACGACCGTCTGCTTCGATTTCGGCCACATCTTGTTCAAACCGAATATCGGCAACATCGTCTTCAACACTTGCCTCGGCGTTAGTATCCAATTCTGTCTCATCCTCCATGGCAAACATAAGACCGCGAGCATATTTAGACATATACGTCCTCTTGAAAATGATAGCATAGACTCGCAGGCGGTGTAGGCCTGCGAGTCTAGGGTTGGTTTAAGTGACGGGATTATGCAGCGCCTTCAGGTTTTTCAGCCGGTGCTGTCTGTGCCTTGATGCATGCTTCGCAATACTTGATACCTTCATTGATGGTATTAATACCAATGGTAGTAGCATGATGACAAATAGCATTCAGCAAGTTACCTTGAGCCATGATGAGTGTACGGGCTTCATTAAGCGATTTCTTTACAGCGGCATCGCTATCACTGGCCTTTTTATCGTCGATAGACTTTGCAGCCTTTTCATATTTCTTGGCAATAGCGTCTACTTTGCTTTTACCGTTCTTGGTGATTTTATCCAAACCGCCTTTCAAAGTCTGGAGTGATTGGGCAATTGATTTCAGATGAGTTTCATTCGCATTTGCGATTTTTTCACCCGGCTCTCCAGAACGGTCCAGTTTAACGAGTTTGCCTTTACCGGATTCATCCGTTTCATATTTAAACCCAATGCCGTATACATACAACGTATTTTCGCCGCCTGAAACAAATCCACCTATTGCTTCATCTACTTCTTTCGAAAAGCTGTCTTTATCAATATTGGCCCACGTTTCTATATCCTTGGCACTCAGTCCTTTCAAAGACCGATCGGCGACTGCATCCAATTTACCCAACACTTTTTCAGTATTGGCTAGCAACGTTATCGCATTATCAACAGCCTTTTTCACATCAGCTACCGTCGCATCGCCGCCTTTCAAACTGAAGGCTTTAGCAGCACTCTTGTTTTCAAGCGTTTCGAATGACTTAGTGCTGCCATCTTTTACCGATTTGATGCTGGCTTCAAGCGCCTTAAGGCGTTTGTCCATACCCATCTTGGTGAAGAAGGTGGTGATTTTATCCCACAGCTTCCCGAGGTTTTCCATAATCCCTCGTATGAACTTCATAATGCTGTCACCGATGCCGGCTGACTTTTCTTCCATATCTTCCAATGCGACGCGAGTCGCTTGCAACCGGGTACTTTTAGAACCGAATGATTCTAAGCTCGGCATCGTTTTTGAATGACGCAGGCCCAGACGTTTGTAGATGGCCTCGGCAGCGATTTCGATCACTTCGGCGGTATCTTCATCGATACCTTCACCGTTTTCGACGCTTTCTTCCATGACGTCGGCCATGTCATCCAGTGTCTCTTTATCATCCATGCTGCTGTCGGTGACTTCGATACCGTCTTCGATATCGCGTGCATCTTCGTTGATCTCTGCCATCTCAGCTTCTGATTCAGCGGTATCTTCAGGTACTTCTACACCGACGCCATACATCTCGTCATCATTTTCCAAAGCGAACACTAAACCACGTGCGTATTTTGACATAAGTAAAATCTCTCTGTACAGATTGAAAAAAGGAGGGTGCCATAATGCTAGTAGGCACGGTAAATCTCATTACTAGCAACGAGATACCAAACTATTTACGATATGACCTTAGGATGCATTTGCTTCGTCGTAAGCATCTTTTTTAGGGCTGGTAGCACGGTATGCTTTAATCGATGCCTCGATATACCGGATACCAGCCGCTATGACACGACGTTGATAATCGTGCAAATGAACGGCGCCAGATAAATATGTTTTATCTAAACTCCGTGCGCGTAATGCGATATATTCAGCCTGCGAATCTTCGATGGAGATGCGCTCATCTCCGCGATCCAGGTATTTGACATAACGGTCGATTGCCTTTTTCAACGCATCGCGTTGTCGTATAATCTCTGGTCCGCTTTGCCGTTGTTTAAGACCGATCTCACACAGCGATAAGAGTTGATCGATGAATGTCGGCAGTACTTCTAAACTTAAATACGGCACTGCCGACATCGTTTCGATATCTTGACTGGCGACACCGAAAAAGAATTTAGCCGCTTGATAACCGCCGATAATCGCTTCACGATCATTTAAAGCCCCTGCAGGCAAGTAGGCGATAAATTTCAAATCACCGGGCAAAACTTCCTTATATACGAAACTCTGACAGTGATTTCCAATACACTCGTATCCATCGACGGTTTCCTGAGTAAAGCCCGGAATCGCCATTTGCTCCCGCATCAGTGACTCCGCCCTGACTTTTAACTTCTGATCCACCACAGTTTCGATTAGCCGTTGTGTGGTGTATAAGTGGTTTTTGATGGCTTTGCTCAAGTGATCAGAATAGACTTCGCTAAAAGCAATTGCCGGTTTTAACGTCTCAGTAAAGTCAGTTTCATCACCGATCTTCAGCGTTTCAATAACGCCGGTCACTGTATACTCGCCCGATACTTCACGGTCGGTAATATCCGGTAAATTATTCAGTGCATCTACTGCTTTTTTAAGGTCTGTCAATGAGGCCGATTGGCGTTCATAACTCTGTATGGAGTTCTTGACAGCCCGTACAAACAATTCATTACCTTTATGAAAGCTACGCAGTATACCGTCGAACGTCCTGGTGATGCCCTTGTATACATGCTTAAGGGCCAGGCCGCCGTATTTAAAGCCGACTTTAGCAGCTTGGACACCGACCTTAGCAGCGACACCGCCTGCTTTTACTGCACCAGCCGAGATATCCTCCGGATAAATCCCGTTATTAACACCGGTGAGCAGGTGGGGTTTAAATTCATCATTTACCGACAACAATGCTATCGCGACGGTTTCCATACCACTGGCAAAGGATTCGATGGCCACTTTTGCACTGGCGTTGGCTGCATCATCCGCGGCCTCATCCGCAGTATCCTTTTTTGAACCCTCTTCTTCACCTTCCGTGTCATCCGCTGCCGTACCGTCCGTATCATCTTGAGCTGCCTTCGGAGCATCCTTATCGACCACAGTATCTGCATCGGCCTCCTGGGCTGCATCATCATCATCCGCATCGGCTTTTTCGTCTTCTGCCTCTGATGTATCATCGGATGCAGCCTCCGACGGTTCATCGTTCCCCATGCTGTCGAAATCCGAACCGCCTGCATCATCGCCTGCATCGTCTCCGGCAGTATCCGTATCGTTCGCTGCAGCAGAGGCGGCCGCCTCTGCTTCATCCTTCGCCTGTTGACGGATCTCGTCGTGCAAATTGTCATACACATCGCCACGGGCCGCGAGCTGTTCTGCGCGTGCCAGCCGCGTGACGGCCAATTGGGCTTCTAACGCCATGCGACTGTAATACATGGCTACACCGGCGTATATTCGGTTTGCTTACCGAAAGTGATGTACAACGTGTATAA
>Ga0172376_10006806_pt1 | contig 12334 bp, 10 predicted proteins | sample Lak35m_FD_121114 | JGI IMG/M metagenome (GOLD analysis project Ga0172376, IMG submission 121114) | Freshwater microbial communities from Kabuno Bay, South-Kivu, Congo - kab_092012_35m | ecosystem: Environmental > Aquatic > Freshwater > Lake | place: Democratic Republic of the Congo: South-Kivu...
GTACATCGTCGCTCTCGACATCAACAACAACGGCGGCAACGACTTCACGATTTGGGACAATACCGCTGCGGCAAGCAGGCTGACGATCGACACCTCCGGCAACCTCGGCCTCGGGGTCACGCCCAGTGCTGGTGTAAAGCTCCAGCTGCCAAACGGTGAACTAGCTGGATGGGCGGGTACATCTGGTTACTTGGTCAGCAATACCTACTATGGATCTGGAGATTTCCGGTATGTTGGTACAGGCGCTGCTGCGCGGTATCAGCAAGTCAGCGGCTCTCACGCTTGGTTAACCGCCCCCTCCGGCACCGCTGGCAACGCCATCTCCTTCACTCAGGCCATGACGCTGGATGCCAGCGGGCGCCTCGGCATTGGGACGGCGTCGCCTGCGAACCCATTGGATGTCGTTGGAGTTGGTAGCGTGTCCTCAAATTTTGGAGTCGGCACAACTTCTCCATCTATCAGCGGAGGATCTAGGCGGGCGCTGACGCTCAACGCTCCTTCAGGGCAGCTCTCGATATTGGAGCTTGCAGTAAACGGAACCCTTGGTGGCTATCTATATTCAAACGGTTCAATCACGACGCTGAACAGCCAGTCGACTGCGCCGCTGACGTTTGAGACGAACGGTGTTGAACGAGTTCGCATCGACACCAGCGGCTACCTCTACACCGCGTCCAACGGGCGCATTGGCGTGGGGGTGGTGCCCGTAGCTGCAATTCATTCGGCCACTGCGGCTGCCACTGCCACACCGACTGGCGGATCGGCTACTGGCGCTGGCCTGTACGTCTGCAACGTCAACCCGCTCTACGGGATGATGTTCGGGATCAGCGGTGGCGGAAACGGGTGGATCCAGCAACAGCGTAGCGACGGGACGAACACTCAGTACGATTTGGTTCTTCAACCAATTGGCGGCAACCTCGGCCTCGGGGTCACGCCGAGTGCGTGGAAGGCAAACCACAAAGTGGTTCAGCTTGGGCCGTATTCCACGGGCTATGGAAGTCTGTATGTGGATGATTCAGGGAACACATTTTTAGGCTCACTCTATTATCAAGGCACAAGCAACAAGATCTACGTTTCAAATGCAAAAGCTGCTGCCTATCGACTGACCCAAACAGGCCAGCATCAATGGTTCACCGATTCCACGGGGGGAATCGCAGGAGGCACAGTCTCCTTCACGCAGGCCATGACGCTGGATGCCAGCGGGAATTTGCTGGTGGGGACGGCAAGCAATCTCATCACGTCCACTGTCAGGCTTCACATCGAGGGGTCTCAAGGCATCGTTTCAAAGTCGACTGGAGGTTTTGCCTACTACCCGCTTGTCTTGTGGAACACAGCAACGTCTGGAGACAATGTGTTCGCGGCGTTTGGGACGGAGGCTTCCTACACGGCACGTTTCTCACTGACATACAACAGGTCTGCAAACCTGCTGGCAATTAACGCCACAGAAGCTGGAGGAGGAATCAGCCTAACGACTGGGGGATCAGTCGAACGCCTCCGCATCGACTCTGTGGGTAATGTAGGTATAGGTACAGTAAGTCCATCAAATAAATTAACTGTAATTGGAGCCGCGAGCATTGGCAGCGCAGGTTACAATACAGCAGGGCCAACAAATGGATTGATTGTCGAGGGAAATGTAGGAATTGGAATAACAAATCCAACTCAAAAATTACATGTTTCAGGAGGAGATGCGCTTATCGCATCATCAGCAACTGCTGGAACTTTATTTTTAGGAGATACAAATATTTATCTTCGTAGAGATAATAGTTATGATTTGACATTAGCTCAAGATGCCTCTTCTTCTAGTGGTCTTTATTTAAGTAGTGCTGGTAGTGTTTACGTTAGTATCGACGGCAATAATAATGATACTGACAAGGCTTTTATTGTACAAAATAATGCAATTAAATCCGGTTCGGAATTATTTAGAGTACAAGAAAATGGTAATGTAGGTATAGGAGCAACAAGTCCAACTGCTAAACTTGATATTGTTACTGCGACTGCTTCGAGCACGGCATTATCTGTTCGCGGCACAAATGGCACACTACTTTCTGTAGTTGATGATTTATCTGATAGTTTATTAAGTGTCAACAACAGCGCTGGTTTGCCAGTTCTCGAAGTTTTTGCAGACGACAGAGTTGTTATGGGTCAATACGGCCAAAACGACTTGGTTGTCAGAAATAATAAAGTTGGTATAAATGTATTAAATCCAACAGCAAAATTACATGTTGATGGTATTGTTAGATTTGTAAATTTAGCAAGTGGTACAAGTAGTACAGTTTTAGTTGTTGAAAGTGATGGAGAAGTAAGAACAAAAGTTAATGCTTCAAGTTCTGGTACTAGTGGAACAAGTGGCGCGAATGGTTCTAGCGGAACGAGTGGTGCAAATGGTAGCAGTGGAACAAGCGGCGCTAATGGTTCCAGCGGTACTTCTGGAACAAGTGGCGCGGCTGGAGCTTCAGGATCTTCTGGTACTTCAGGCGCGAATGGTGGCTCAGGTTCTTCTGGTACAAGTGGTTCAACTGGTGCCGCAGGAGCTTCAGGCTCTTCTGGCACAAGCGGACTTTTATCACTAAGCGGTCCAAACAATGGTGTTATAACAAGAGATGGCGCAAGTGGATCTGTTGGTATTGCTGAAGCTGGATTTACATATGATGCTAATGGTACTGGTTATTTAAGTGGCAAATTTGGTATTAATTTTACTGGCGCAAATGATCCATTTGAAGTTCATGGTACAGGTGGGGCGCTATTTGAAGTCACTGATGATTTAAGTTCATCATTAATGTCAGTAAATACAATTGCTGGTTTACCTGTATTTGAAGCTTTTGCTGATAGTACAGTACAAATGGGACAATATGGTAGTGGTGATTTTATAATTACTGGTAATAATGTTGGTATTGGAACAGTAACTCCTACTTCAAAACTAGAAGTTTTTGGTTATGTAAAAGATTATGTAACCTTTAATAGACAAACTAGTAATTATACTTTAGTATTAGCTGATGCTAGTAAAACTGTTGAAATGAATGTCGCTACGGCCAACACTGGAACAATACCTTTAAATTCTAGCGTCGCTTTTAGAACTGGCACAAAAATTGATATAATACAATACGGTGCTGGAGTTACTACTGTAACTGGTTCGGCTGGTGTCACAATTAGAACAGCAAACAATTATACCAAAATAAATGCTCGTTATGGGGCGGCCAGCATTATTAAAGTTGGTACAGATGAATGGTATATGTTTGGTAATTTAACTGCATAAAAATATGAGAGTAGGAGTTCCAGATTCAACAAATAAAATAGTAGGAGATAGTATAAGTTATTATTTCGACGCTTCGCAGTTAAGATCTTATTCGGGGTCAGGAACAACTTGGACTAATTTATATGGTACAGGTAAAAATGGAACACTAACCAATGGTCCAACATTTACTTCTGCTGCGGGAGGTGGTATTGTTTTTGATGGAACTAATGATTATGTCGCTTTAGGAGATCCAAGCAGTTTAAATTTATATTCTGCATCAGCTATGACGTTTAGTTCTTGGTGTTATTTAGATTATTTTTTAGGAGGTCGTATGTTATTAATGACAGCGACTGCAATATTGGGAAGTGCTAGAGGGCCAAGAATTTATTTTGGAGCTGGTGGTTCCCCTTATGTGTGTACCGCTTATTATAGTTTTCAAGATGTTCTTGGTTCAAATCCAGCGGTTTATACAACTACAAATATACCAATCGCAACTAACTTCAATATTACATGCACATATGATAAAGTTAATATGAAAATTTATTATAATGGCGTATTTGATAGTCAAACTGCGTGGACTAGAGATATGAATAAAGCTGCTGGGACTGTCCATCATATAGCAGCACCAGATGCAGATAGTAATTATTGGGGAGGTAGAATATATCAAGCTATTATGTATACTAGAGCATTAACTGCTGCTGAAGTTTTAAACAATTATAATGTTACTAAACAAAGATTCGGTTTATAATATTTATGAATGACCAAATATTACAAGAATATGAAGATAGAAGTTTTATTATCTTTAATGTTTCTGAATTGAATTTAATAAATTTTAATGAAGTATTTGAAACTAGCGCTGAAACTGTAAGGATAAGTTTAACTGGAAATAAAACATTTGTAAAATGGGATGGAGCAACACCTGATTTTGTAAGTAATTTAACAACAAAAGAAGGTCCGTATACTTATGATGAAATCATGGAAATATTGAATGGACCAGAATGGACTAAACCTTTTGTATTATAAATTATGGCAACAATAAGAGGACCAAGAATACCAACATCTGGATTAATTTTACGTTTAGATGCTGCCGATAAAAAAAGTTATCCCGGTACAGGAACTGTTTGGTATGATTTGAGCGGTAATAATTATCATTTTAATGTTAATTCATCTGCTTATGCTGTTTCTAGCGGTATACCTCACATGAATTTCGAAGGATCTTACGGTTCAGCTAAACGAGTAGTGAGTAGTGCTTTATCAGACGTTCCAAGTTATAGTAATGCAACTTTTATTATATTTTCTTCTATATTAAATAGTACAGGAAATTGGAGAACGCTTTTAAGAGGTGCTAGCAATGATCATCAAGTTATTATAGAAAGTGGACAAAATAACCTTGGTATGTATGATAATAATGCGGTAGGATTTTTAACAGCTAGTTTCAATATTACAAATATTCCTAATACTTATACTGGATTTAATTTTTTATGTTGGCGGCTATCTCAAAGTTCACCATATTATCAATTTCAATATAATAACGATTCTACAGTTTATTCAATAACTAACGCCAACGCTACATTCACTAATGGTTTTTGTGTTATTGGCGCGTATCATCATGGAAGTACTGGAACTGCATCTGGTGATAGCAGTCAATACTGGGGAAAAGTTTCTTCTGTTTTATATTACAACAGGCAATTGAGTTCTACTGAAATAAATAATATATATATAGCTTACAAACAAAAATTTAATATATAAAATTTATGGCTGGAAATAATGGACCAAAAATAGTAACTAGTGGATTGGTATTGGCACTCGATGCTGCCGATAGAAAAAGTTATCCCAGCGGCGCTACTACTTGGACTGATTTAAGTGGTAGTAGAAATAATGTGTCATTACTTACTCATTATGGAGCCGCAGTTCCTGTATATTCAACTTCTAATGGTGGTTATTTTAATGTAGGCAATACAGAATGGTTTCATACTGTATATGGTCAAGCTACGTTATCAAGTTCGTTAAAACCTACATCGATAACTATAGAAGCTTGGGTATACACGGGTACTGTTATAACTAATTGCAATGAAACAATAATTTCTGTACAAAAAGGCACAGGTGAAGTTTATAGTTATTGGATGAGGCTCTTAGGTACAAGATTTGGTGGAGAAATAGCTACATCTACTGGTGGCGCTAATGCATATTCACCTGAGGACGTTCCAGTAATTGCAACTAATACATGGTATCACCCTGTTATGACATATAATGGAACAACATTAAAAACGTATGTTAATGGGATTGAAAGGGCTTCAACAGCATTATCTGGAAACATGGCTTATGACGCATCAAACACTAAAATGCTTATTGGCGCAAGATACGCAGGTTCTGGTTATGATGCTGGTATAACCCAATGGTGGGGTAATGCTAGACCAAATAGAGGTATTTCTATTGTACGTATATATAATAGAGCTTTAACTGCTACAGAAGTGACTCAGAACTTTAATGCCGCAAGAGGCAGATTTAATATTTAATATTTTATGAATTATGGTCCAAAAATAGTAACTAGTGGATTGATTTTGGCGCTTGATGCTGCTGATAAGAAAAGTTATCCCGGTAGTGGAACTGCTTGGAATGATTTGAGTGGAAACAATCTTAATGGAACTTTAACTAACGGTCCAACTTTCAATTCAACAAATGGTGGTAGTATTGTATTTGACGGAACAAATGATTATGTAACTTTTACCGCAGTAAATCCAACTGTCAGTGCTTTTAGTTGTGAAACATTTTTTCAATGGAGTAATATTGGTGATAATAAAAATAGTTTAATTAGTCTTTGTTATGAATATCCAAATAAAGGTTATTTAATAAGACAAAATAATGCAACTGCTACAAATGGAAAGGTTATAGTATTTACAGATAATGGTACAGAAACTTATATAACTTCAACTCAGATATTGTTAACGAATATTTGGTATCATTTAGTAGTTGTACAAAACAGTGGTACTTGTTTAATTTACATTAACGGCGTGCTAGATAGTTCACAATCACTAGCGAATCCTGTATTAGGAACAACATCTAATACTTTAATTGGAAGGCGTGATGCTAATGGTGCATATTTAGAGGGTAAAGTTGCATTATCTAGAATTTATAATAAAACATTAACTGCTACAGAAATTAATCAAAATTTTCAAGTTCAACGTAATAGATTTGGCGTATAGTGTAATATTTTTTATATATTATGAGCGGAATAGTAAATGGGAATGTTGTTAGGAGTGGATTAGTTTTATGCTTAGATGCTGGTAGTACAAAAAGTTATCCCGGAAGCGGGACGACTTGGTTTGATAGAAGCGGAAATGGAAATAATGGCGTTTTGACTAATGGTCCAACTTTTAGTTCAGCAAATGGTGGTAGTATTGTATTTGATGGTACAAATGCTAACTATGTAACATTTGGAAATGTATTAGCCAGTTTAACCAACCTTTCACTAGAATGTTTTGTGAAATTTGGTACACAATCAAGCAATTATAATGGTATAATAAGCAAAACATTAGATAATACAAATGGATATGAAATTCGTACCGCAACATATACGTCTACTACGACAGATGTAAGTTTTAGATATGTTGGCGATACGGCATCAATCGGTTTTGGAACATTGACAAATGGAGTATGGTATCATTTAGTAGCTACTGGAACGAATGGTTCTCAAAAAACATATATAAATGGAAGTCTGGCATATAGCAATACAGTAGCATCATCACCAAGTGCGAATAGTAATTCATTACTTATAGGAAAATTAGCATATGCCGGATTATATGCAAATATGAGTATGGGGTATGCCAGAATATATAATAGAGTATTGACCGCAACAGAAGTGTTACAAAATTACAACGCTACAAGAGGCAGATTTGGTATTTAATTATCTTCTATATTCTTTAAATATCGTGTAATTATTAAATATGGAGACTATAACGATAGAAACTCAGCCTACATCTGAAAAAAATGTAGCAACATTAAAGGCGACTTTAAGCAACTTTGATCTTATGGGGCCATTACGTGGACCTTGCTTATGGGTAGAAATGCTTAATCCAAGCGGCTTTTCTTTTGACGGCACTTATGTTAAAATAGACGGCGACGATTGGCAAAATTGGCCTTGTAATCAAACAGAAGAAGAAGATTACGAATATATATCAAACGTTATTTTAAATAGATTAAATTTAGACAAACGACATAAACTTATATTCACAAGTTATCCTTCAATTCCTTTTATAGAAGATGGCGGCAATTATAATTTCTCATTTGAAGCATATTCTTATCCATCAGGGACTATTGATTATCAATGGCGAAAAGATGGAGTTGATATTTCTGGCGCAACAACAAATTCTTATTCAATAAATAACGCGCAAATTTCTGATACGGGCGTTTATAATTTAATTGCTTCTAACGACGAATTTACAATCACAGGATCTGTTTATTTGTTTCAACCTGAACTTCTAACTGGCATTTCTATTTAATTAATTTCTGTGAATTATGGCAATTACACAAGGAAATTTAGGTATTGTAAAAAATAATTTGCAGTTGTATTATAATAGAGAAAGTGTCAAAAGTTTTAGGGGAGAAAGTACTACTAATCAAACAAATAATACTACTGATTTTACTGGGACATCATACGCTCAACAAACTGAATGGTCATCTGAGCCTACTAGATTTACAAAAAGTTATAATTCTTCTTTAATGACTCCGATAGGAGCTGGGGCGACATTAGTAACAGAATCTGGAACTACTGGATATCATCATTTGAGCAGATGGGGAGGAAGTGAATTAGGCGGAAATAGTTTATCTTGTTATGTTTATCCAATGACAGATAATGTTACAAATTTTGCTATTGGAATGTTAGGAGATAGTAATTCAACAGCTATTTTTAATTTAGTAACAGGCGCTTTAGTTTCTGCTGGAAGTAGAGTTTCTAATACATTTATCACTAAAGTTCCGGGTTGGAACGGCTGGTATAGAGTCGGAGCAAATATTGGCGGAAGAAGTGGCGGATGGGTTGGAGTGATAGGTTTAGATGTTCAGGCTTCTTATACTCCTTCAGGCCCTTACAGGTCGATGTATATAACTGGAGTACAATACGAAACTAAAAATTATTGTACACCGTTTGTCGTTAGTACTCGTTCTGCAAATACTTATGCTGGCGGCGGTGGTTTAATAGACTTAAGTGGAAATGGTTATACATCTGATTTGAATAGCGCGGCGGTCGCTTTTGATAGCGGCGGCTTTTATTTTAACGGCGACGCAGCGGGCGCATTAACTACTCCAGTAGCTAATTCTACATTAGATTCATTAAGTAATAATACTCATACTTATGAAGTTTGGTTTAAATTATTAGGAACTCCGCCCGGAAGTTCTGATGGATATTTTTTGGGTCGTCAAGGATATCATGAAGGTTTTGGTCATTATAAAGCTACTCCCGGAACAATTTTTACTATTACTTGGTATAGTGATAATACTGCAACAGGTTTAACGTATACAGCTTCTTTGAATACTTGGTATTATGGAGCATATGTTGTCAATGTAGAAACTGCCACAAGAAAATTATATATAAATGGATCATTAGTAGATAGTGGTACTTTGACAAAACAATTAAAACAATATACATCGCCATATTATGTTGGCGCAGCAAGTTCTTCTTATGCTGGTAATTGTATTGTATCAATTGCAAGAGCGCATAATAGAGAATTAACTGCCGCTGAAATTACTAGAAATTTTGAATCTCAAAGAAAGGCTTATGGTATATGAGTACTATAAATAGTGGGCCAAATATTTCGAAACAAGGATTAGTTCTTTGCTTGGACGCAGGAAATAATAAAAGTTATTCTACAAATAGACTTCAATCTTATGGATCAGGATTAGTAACAGAAAATGTGACATTTGCTATAAATGGAACTGGAACTTTTCAAAGAGTTGCTGCTGGAACTGTTATTGGTGGTTATACGGTCAAGCCTAATGACGTTGTTTATAGTTATGCTTTAGGAGGAACTGGTTGTCATTATCATGGAAATGGCGCGCCAGTTTTAGCTGGGAGTTATGCCACTTTTAGTTTTGATTATTTAGTTACTGGAGCAACAACTTATCCAATTGCAGATTATTTAGCTAATTTTGAAGGTGTCGCGAATGGATCTGTTGCAACTGCTAATTCATTACAAAATATTTGGCAAAGAAGAACTTTTACTGTTGGACCAATTAGTAGTTCTGGAAATTTGAATATGTATTTGTATCCGGGGGCTTGTGGTGGTTCTAGTAGATTAGCAGACAGTGGTACTATTTATTATAGAAATCCAAAAGTTGAATTCACTAATTCTGATACTGGATCTAGTGGTTATAGTTCTTCATCTAATATTGCTACTTGGTATGATATTAGTGGAAATGGAAATAATGGAACATTAACAAGTGGTCCAACTTCTAATGTTTCTAATAAAGGATTAATAACGCTTGATGGTATAGACGATTATGTATCAATCACAAATTCAAGTTCTTTAAAACCAACTAATGAATTAACTGTAGAAATGGTTATTCGCGCCGTAACAACAACGGCAGGCTGGAATCATTTGTATGGAATTTATCCTTATACTTCTTTAGGACCACTTATATTTTTAGAAACAGGAGGACAATTAATTCGAGCTTTGCACTTTGTCGGCGGAGTTGAATACAGATGCAACACAAGTGAAACTATTTCCACTTCTGTTTTTAAACATGTTGTTTTTACTTTTGCGCCGGGAGATGCAATAAGAAGTTATTTTAATGGAACTGCTTCTACTACAGCAGCGCTCCCAAATGGCACTTTAAGCTATCACGCTTCTAACGCTTTTTTAATCGCATATTCTGGCGCAAATTGGCCTAATATTCAATATGGATCAATTAGAGTTTATAATAGAGCTTTAACTCAAGCAGAAATATCTCAAAATTACCAAGCAACTAAAACAAGATTTGGATTATAATTATAAAGGAATAAAATGCTACAATACAGCCCCAAAATAGTAACTGATGGTTTAGTGATGTGTTTAGATGCATCACAAAATAAATCATATCCGACAGATTTACCCGTGAAGGACGGACTAGCTTTATGGTTAGATGCTGCGGATGATACTACTTTTAGTTATAGTTCTGGAACTACAGTAAGTCAATGGAGAGACAAAAGTGAGCAAAATAATCATGCAATAGTAATGGGTGGAAGCCCATCAAGATCAGTTGCTATAAATAGCCGAAAAGCTGTAAGTTTCACATCTACAACTTCATTTAAATGTTTGACTGGAGCATTTAGTTCTACTGCAACTCATATCGTTGTTTGTAGAGTAACTACAAGTTCTGCTACATATCAACGTGTTTATAATGGTGGTGCAAACTCGGATTATCGTGTTTTTATAGGAGGACGTGCAAATAATATCGCCACATTTTGGGGAAGTGGTCCTTCAGTTTGGTTTGATACTAGCGCAAATTCTCCATCAACGACTTTATTAAATACTCTAAGAATTATTTCCGCAGTTAATAATGGAACAACTGCAACTCCTTATTATGACGGAACATCAATGTCTACAAAGACAACCACAAACTCCGCTGCATATACTGGATACGAATTGAATACATATGGTAATGGTGTTACTAATCAAACATTAATAGGAGAGGTTTGTGAGATTATAGTTTATAACAAACAATTATCAGCTACAGAATTAAAACAAGTTCACACATATCTTGGTCAAAAATGGGGAATATCAAATACAGATAGAAGTATTATTGATTTAAGCGGCAATAATAATAATGGTTTATTAGGCGATGGAACAACGGCGGATATGCCATTATTTGATGTTTATAATAAAGGAGCTTTAAAACTAGATGGAAGCACTGATTATATAGCGGTTGCTAATGCAACTTCTTTAAATCCAGCAACTGTTACTGTATCCATTTGGGTAAAAAGAAATGGATATCAAAGTCAAACAGCTAATTATTTAAGAAGAAATTATAATGATGCATATGGAATTTTAGGAGATATAGCGTCGGATAATGTAAGATTTAGAATTCACAATGGAAGTACTTATCCAGAATCTCCAAATGCGACATTATCATTAAATGAATGGACGAATATAGTTGGGACATATGATTTAGCAAATATTAAAATTTATAGAAATGGTGTTTTTGTTAATCAAACCGCACATACTTCAGCAATTTCATACGCATCATCAAATACAACATTGACGATAGGCAGAGATGATCCTGTCGCAGGAAGATATATGAATGCAAATTATGGATCTGTATTAATATATAATAGAGCTTTAAGTGCTAACGAAATCCTTCAAAATTACGAAGCTCAAAAAAATAGATTTACAAATTCTATTGTTCATCAAGGTTTAATTTTAAATTTAGACGCTGGAAATCCATATAGTTATGCTGGAGCAGGTACAACTTGGTATGATGTAAGTGGAAATGCAATAAATGCATCTGCATATTTAACATCATATTATAGTACTTCGTATGGTGGAGTATTAAATTTTCCCGGAAATAGTAGTTATTATAATACATCAACAGTTTCTACATTTAATTTAGGAGCATCATCATTTAGTATTGAAGCTTGGGTTTATTTAGATGCGGGCACATCATCAGATAATGCTTATAGAGGAATAATAAGTTTAGGAACAAATTCAAGTAATTATGTTTATATTTCCAAATGGCGATCTGGTTTATATTCAGGATTATACGCACAATATGTTGCTGGCGGAGCTACTATTACAGGCGTATATCAAGCAAATGAATATAATCCAGTATCAAGATGGAGTCATGTAATAGCAACAAAGTCTAGTAATGTTTTGTCATTTTATGTAAATGGATCTTTAGTATATTCAGTGAACGATTTAAATAGAACATGTACTGGTAATAGTTCGGTTTTTGTAGCTCAAGCGCATGCGGGTGTAAATTCTTTAAATGGAAATATAGGAGAATCAAGAGTTTACAATATTGCTTTATCTGCTGCACAGGTATTACAAAATTACAATGCTACAAAAGGTAGATTTGGTTTATAATAAGTGTAAACTTCTGACCTTTATGTTCTATTTATATTATAATATTATA
>Ga0172376_10006808_pt1 | contig 12333 bp, 12 predicted proteins | sample Lak35m_FD_121114 | JGI IMG/M metagenome (GOLD analysis project Ga0172376, IMG submission 121114) | Freshwater microbial communities from Kabuno Bay, South-Kivu, Congo - kab_092012_35m | ecosystem: Environmental > Aquatic > Freshwater > Lake | place: Democratic Republic of the Congo: South-Kivu...
CGTGCTTCTTGTAGGCCGAAACAAGATCAGGTTCTGCTTCGAGCACCTGTTGGATGAATGGGTGTTTTTCCTCAAGCTCGTGAGAGAAGACAGGGAAAGCTCCACGTTCCTCGGCCAGCTTGATCGTAGACTTATAAGCCGAAAGACAAATAGCCTTGTAAATAGTTTCCGTCATTTCAATGGCCAAGTTGGTTCCATAGACAAATCCCATTGCCGCGATGGTGTCACCAATAGCAGTGACTCCTAGACCCGTACGACGACCACCAGACGTGGCTGTCTTAATCTTTTGCCATAAATTGATTTCGGCAGATTTGACGAAGTCAGATTCAGGATCGTTTTTAATCTTTTCTATAATCTTGTCGACTGCCTCGATCTCTAGATCGACAAGGTCGTCCATCAATCTTTGTGCCTTTTGAACAGTTTCCTTGAATCTATCGTTGTCAAAAGCAGCTGCAGATGTAAAAGGATTTTTTACGAATTTATAGACATTAACGAGAAGCAACCTACAAGAATCGTAAGGACTAAGAACGAGCTCGGCGCAAGGATTTGTTGAAACATTTCCATAACCTACAGACGCATAAGCTTCGGTCGGAGTTCGACGTTTTACTGTGTCCCAGAAAAGTAAACCAGGTTCTGCTGACGTCCACGCTGCATCGATGATTTGATCCCAGATTTGCTTGGCCTTGACTTGCTTGGTGACCTTGGCCTGTTCAAGCGGCACATCCACGGGCCATTGCAATGTAAAATCTGCGTCATCCTTGACCGCATGCATAAACTCATCAGTGAGACGAATTGAGATATTCGCTCCTGTCACCTTTTTCAAATCGCGCTTGATGTTGATGAAAGTCTCAATTTCTGGGTGGACAACTGATATAGTCTGCATCAGAGCTCCACGTCTTCCGCCTTGCGCGACCTCGCGGCAAGTGTTTGAAAATCTTTCCATAAAGACGCTGATTCCATCTGTGGTGCCAGCCGCATTTGCGGTGTTCATTCCCTTCGGACGAATCGTAGAAATATCGAAACCGACGCCACCGCGGCGCTTCATGATTTGAGCTTGTTCTTGATCTGCAAATAAGATACCTCCATATGAATCTTCCGGTGAAGATATCACAAAGCAGTTTGAAAGTGATTGTAGCTTATAGTCATTGCCGATTGCTGACATCGGTGAACCTTGGGGAACGACAGGTCCAAGGCCTCGTGATTCTTTAGCCAGCTCCTCAAGAGACATCACAGCTCTTTTTGAGATATCGATGTGCTCAACATCTGCTAAAAGACAGAAGATTTCTTTTTCCGACATAGGATTAGGATACTTAGCCTCAATGCGAGCAAACTCTTTTGCTAGACGCAAATGCATGTCAGATGGAGTTAGTTCTAGAAGATCTCCATTTGGAGATCTTAGAGCGTACTTATCAACGAAAACGTTTGCTGCAAGCTCGTCTCCGTTAAAATATTTTAAAGATGCCCTATATGCTTCATCTCTTGTGTGTGTCATGTGGATCTCTCGTTGAGGGGAAATTTAATTATATAACGTTAGCTTCTAAGTTGTTCGGTTTTTGAGTTGAAAATTCGCTCTTTAATTCGCGCCATTTTGCACGTAATGCTCTTTTTTGAGCCTCATCATCTGATGATGCAGTTACATCAGGTGCATCGGCAGCTCCGACAATTTCAAATTGTGATCTTGCGGTATTAATCTTTGCGGGAAACACTAATCCATCACGACCAGCACGATTCTTGGCGACATATAATCTTCCCCATCCAGAAGCTTTTTCATGCGATCGCCTGGACACTGAGATGATAAAATCACAAATCATCGCTTTACCGTAGGCTTCTGACATATTTGTCATGTCAATTACCTCTGCGTTAGCACCTTCCTTATTAGACTGTGATGCAGTCCAAATCGGGATACCATACTCCATCGCCAACCCACGCAACTCCTCATAAACAAGTTTCAATTCATGTCGTAATGAATCAAATTGTCTAGTAGATCTCATAATGTCAGCGTAATCAACAATGATGATATCAGGTTTGAATCCTTTTAAATCCAACCTTTCAATGTGTGATCGAACCGTGAAGATTGATGCGGTATTTGTAGGATATTCTTTGATAAATAATCTTCCTAAACCTTTGTTTTCATGATAGAATTTTTTGACTTCTTCCTTGCGGTCCATCACTTCATTTGAATCCATATTACAAAGATTTGAATCGTAACGAATTCCTACTGCGGTCTCAGACAATTCAAATGTGTAGTGAAGGACGTTTCTACCATTACGTAGTGCATTTGCACCGATCATGGTTAAGAAGTGTGATTTACCTGATCCTGATCCACCGACAACACATAACAGTTCTCCTTTTCCAGAACCGCCATTCAATAATTCTTTTTTATCTAGTTCAGGAATACCTGTCGGGATTGTGTCTCTTTTTAGACGAGTAAATCGTGCATCCATCTCATTAAAAAAGTCGTGACCGACAGACGGAGCAGTGCCTACTTGAACGGCCTTCTTAATCGACTCTACGATGGATTCATATTTGTCAGCCTGCATCTGATCGACTGCATTCTCAAGAGCAGCCTTAAGAGCTTGTTTTCGACAAAAATCAAGCGATTTTTCACGTACAAACTGAAGATCGCCTGAGTCTGGATTAGACTTCATCCTTTGAAGATAATCAATGATCTGATCGCGTAGAATGACGTCGGTTCCTGTCTTTAAGTCTTCCTTTATGATTGTTGCTAGAAGCTGTAGTGTCGGAAAGACTTTGTACTTTTTAGAGTAAGAAAAGTAACGATCTGCTAAAAATTGAAGGTACTTCAATTCAAAGTATGAAGAATTAAAAACCTCCGTCATTTGTTCTGCAAACTTCCAGTCAGTCAATAAAGCTTGCATGATCTTTTCTTGAAAAGATTTTCCGTACGTACCGAATGTCGGGGTAGAATTTTGCGTATTCATAAATCAATGATTGATAAGAGGCTTTAAATCGTAAAAAAAGCTTTCTGTATCAAAGCCTTCTATTCCTTCTTTAACCAGCGCTCGAATTAGTCCCATCCTATCCACCCGAGGAGTGAATGTATTGACGACATGTTGCACCTTTGAAACTTGGTCTGCAGATAACATACTTCCATCAAGATGAACCAATTTCCAATTTCTCTTTACGTCTTGTGCGCTTTCCACGATTCGTCGATAAATAATAGACTCGTCAATTCTGGATTGACAAAAGTCAAATACTTCCTGCAAAATTAGTTCTTGATCTCCTGATAAAATCGGTATTTTTGAAGAAACCTTTTTGAATCCAATTCCTTTCACACCGGGAACGTTGTCGCCAGGATCTCCGCAAATTGCTTTCGCAATCGCAAAATTATGCGTTTTTATCCTATACTCTTCAAAAATATCATCTGCATTTACAACTTTTTTCTTATGCAAACTATAAATCCTTGTCTTGTCATCTAATAGTTGATACATGTCTTTGTCGGATGAAACAATGATTTTGCATTCATTTCTAAAAGGACCAGTACACAGATGAGCGATTACATCATCACCTTCACAATCAGAAACATAGATCTGACATACAGGTATTGACTTTAGCATGTTTAGAAGAGTTATCAACTGATGTTTTCTATTCTCTTCAGAGTCAGGAATGTCATCTCCGTAAAATCTATTCAACTTTTCTGGTCGCCGACCTAGTTTATATTCAGAATACAGATTTCTTCTTCTTTGAGAACCTCCACCTTCCCATGCGACATATACCCTGGAGGGTTGAATCTCACGGCAAATACGTTGAAGAGATTTTAGAAAGCCGATACATCCGCCCATCGGCTCTCCATTTTTATTCATCGTCGGATACGCTGCCCAACTTCTTAAAAATAAGTTTTGGGCATCGACAATCAAGATCGGATGTTCAAAATTCAAGCTTAAACCCCCGTGCTACCGAATCCACCTTCTCCTCGTGCCGTTTCTGCAACCACCTTAGTTTTTTGAAAGATGGCTTGAAAAATAGGGAAAAATAACAGTTGTGCAATCCTATCGCCTTTTTTAACAATAAACTCTTCCTTACCTGCATTATGAAGAATGACCTTTACCTCCCCGCGGTAATCAGTATCAATCAATCCTGGGTCATTTAGCACTTGGATACCATTCTTCGCCGCTAAGCCTGAACGAGAACAAACCATTGCACCAAATCCATTTGGAATTTCAAGTTTGATCCCAGTACCGACAACGACCCTAGACCCAGAAGGAATGACAACGTCATCGGTCGATTTCAAATCGCTAGCCGCAGACCCATGAGTTTGATAAGCTGGTATTTGTGAGTCATCATCGGTTAATACTTTTACCCAAATAGGATTTGTAACACGTTCACTCATCTGTACCTCCATCATCAGTTATGTTATCGTCAGCGTCTGTTTCTGCTGCAGGACCGGTAGTTAGCGTCAAAGCGCAGTCGATCACTTCCATGATAAAAGGACCATGAACTTCGTCACGCATCAAAGATCCAAATTCAGATTTATAGAACTTCTTTTCTACAACGACTTCACCAGTCTTTTCATCTACAACGCTGAGCTCCTTCCATGCACCTTCACCAGAGATATTGATTGCATGACCCTTACGTTTGACAGGACCGTTCTCTTTGCAATGCGATCTACATTCATCAAAGAGATATTCGTCTTCGACGATTCCTTTACCGAAGATGATATCAAACTCCATCTTTCTGAATGGAGCAGCTACCTTGTTCTTCTTAATAGTAACCGTTGTGTGGATGCCAATAGGCATGCCGTTCTTGTCTTTGACTTGATTTCCGGAGCCGAGACGAATACGAACGGAAGAATGAAACGGAATTGCACGACCTCCAGGCGTTGTTAACGGATCTCCGTGCATCGTATTATGAGAAAGAACTTCATTGGAAAAATATGAATGTGTTCCTTCAACTTCGATGTCGAGGATATCAATCCTTCTACCTTTTTGCCATAAAACCTGAGCAGGAACCCATTCACCAGACTCATGATAAAGTTCAACATTTTCGCAATCAATCAAAGCCGTAGCTTCGATCCAGTGTGGTTCAGAACTGTCAACTTTTGCAAAAAATATGTGTAGAGGACTTACACTTAGGTCAAATTGAGGGACATAATACGCATCGGTCGAATCTTTTCGAATTATGCTTTTCACCAAAGACCAAGCTGGTTCACCATTTTTTGATGTTTTTACTTCATAACCTAAATGAGAAACATCAATAGACTTATTAACGTCCATCGTTAAGTAATCATATCCGAGAGTCGAAAACAGTTCTTTAATTGTTGTTTGATTTTCAGTCATTTTTTGTCTCAATGATGTTTGATTTAATCTTATTCAACAACCACTCTTTTGTTTTTTCAGGATTATCTTTTACGTTTTTTTCCCAAATCGTCACAAGATAGTATCCTTGTTTTGCTGCAAAGCTTTTTTTTGCAAAATCCCTTCTTATGTGAGATTTTTGCATTTGGTTAATCGGACCATTCTTGTAGACTTGTGGATTGCAATGCCAATAATCACCGTTAACTTCTATTAAAATGTTAGAATTTTTTATGTGACCATCGTACAAGAAATTTCCGATATGGAATTGTGTTTCAACTTGAAATTTTTTTTCTTTTATCCACGAAATAACTTCAAACTCGACTTTTGATGTTACACAGCTCCATGCATCAGGATTTTTTGTGTTTATTTGAAGTCCTAACTTCTTCATCACGGAATAAACTTGTTTTTTGCCGAACCCAAGGATCTTTGCAATTTGCTTAAACCATATCCTTTGATCGGCCAGCTCGAATAGTTTTTGATAATGCTCTGGATACCAATCAGACGGCATAAATTTTTTCTGATCATACTTGCAAAATTTCTTGAATAAATTTTCATAAATTCTACTTCTTCTAGATAGACCAGAAATTTCTTTTATCACTTTTGGACTCACATATGTTAAACTCCAAAGGTAATTTAAGGTTTTTAATAGTTCTTTATCAATTGGCTTTTGTTTTGAAAGCGATATGTTCTTTTTTCTTTCCGCTGTAAAAGGCTTTGAATTTCCTTTTGCAATCTTTTGTTTTGTTTCTTCTGAGTGGTTGTTGTAATCTTTCCTTGAAAAGTAACAAAATTTGTTACAAAAATTCTTGGTTTCAAAAATCTCTTTATGGCATGTATGACATGATTTGAAAATTTTAGACAATTTTCTCATACGCTCTCAATTCTGATGAATTGTTCACGTACATCTTCTGAAAACCCTGCAAGAAATCTACAAAATTCTCAGTTTGGGCAAACCATTTGCCCATGTGTCGTTTAGCTATGTTAGTAGCTGAATTTAGGTCTCTGTCAATTATCAATCCTTCTTCAAGCTCAACTTCCCTTATAGACAGGTCTGAACTTAAAGTTTTTATTCCGGTTAAGCAATTGAGCTGAGATGTATAACTTTCATCGACCAGATGAAAATCTATTCCTGCATTTCTTGCTTTGTAGTCAAGAAATGTTTTGAACCTAGACAAGGTGCCTTGGTTCTGCGTGGACTTGTTAAGTCCCTTGGAGGATCGTTTTCCTTTTGGCAACTTTTTTGTTTGAATGTCACCTACGATCAATGTTCCGATATTTTCTTTCAAGCACTTTTCAATTATAACTTTACTGGTTTTGTGCTGAAAATTCTTGTTTTTGTCAGCGTTCTTCTTTGACAATTTTTTATGAATTTGAGTTAATTTCTTCCATCGACTTGAACCCTTCATCTTCTTGTCTCGAAGGCTTTGGACATGCTCTTTTGTTCTTTCAACCTTCTTAAATTGATTATTTTGAATCGCAAAAGGTTTGGTTGCGTTTGAAAAGCACGTAGCGATTGAACTTATTCCTAAATCAATTGATAGAAAGTTTTCTTTTTTCAAATCTTTGTTTGATGGCTTTTCAGAATAAGTGAAAATTAAGAAGAGCTTATTTGATTCTTCTTTAATACTCATTGTCTTTACTGTTGAGTTATTCACTTCGCTGTGTTTGAAGTAGTCAGGCATATTGATGTTTAGTTTATGCCCATCAACCAAAGAAATCTGAATATTTCGTTCCTCAATCTTAAAACCACCACTTCCACCATTCCAGTGAAATTGAAACGTGCAAAATTGTTTGTAAGATTTGAACTTGTATGGAAATTTTGCAGAAGGATCTTTTTTCTTAAGCGCGTAAAAAGACTTGATCGAATCAAACAATCCTCTACACGTAGTTTGTGCTGGATGTGATAAGATCGTTAATCGGTTTTCATTTCTAAAATTCTTGTACCGCTGATTAAGCTGCTTGAAATCTTCTCCCTTTTTAGCAAATTCTAGCAAGTGATTGTAGAGAATTCTGTGCTCGTTTGAAAGCGTACGAATAACAATTTTCTGTTGTAAATTCGGAAAGATTCTAACCTTTAGAGATTTCATCTTTAATCTCCTCTAAGTTTTTGACGGATGCGCTAATTTTTTTCTTATAGTTCCTAGACCCATAGAGCTTCATACTAAAGTGATGAACGATTGAAATCAGATCCTCAGCAAATTCTTGCTCTTTTGTCTTGTCCGATTCAGAATCATCAATAACGATGATCTTGAAGCTGTTCATAGCGGACAGTTCTTCAAAGAGTTCAAATCCAAACCTGAGCAACCTATCTTTATAGTGAATGACCAAAGTTTCTACTTTATCATCCTTAATCAAGGACAGGAGTTCTAGTAACCCTTTGCGTTTGTAATTTAAAGCAGAACCAAACTCAGAGATGACCTTATCAATCTTAACTCCGTTTGCAATGCAAAAATCTTTTATTCTTTTTTCTTGTTCTCTTAAAGAGCTAGCCTGCTGCTGAGTAGATTCTCTACAGTAGATAACATTTAATCGAGGTTTTGATGTTACTCCAATGACTTGACGATAGTGGTCATCTGTATATCTTCTATGCCCAGATTTTAGGACAACAGGCTTTAAAGTTCCCTCTTCTTCCCATCGGTAAAGAGTTTTGCTTGTTAACCCACACATCTTTGCAAATTTTGTAATTGAATACATCTGCAAATAAGTATTATTCACAACTCAAATTGTCTAAATATTTTTCAATATGTCCAATATTGTTTGGATGGATTACATTATAACTTCATATGTCATAAGTATCAACCAGGTTTGAGTATTACTGTCGTTTTCTCACAGTTAGTTTAGTGTCAGGAGAAACGCACCCAATATTGTCTCTAATTTGATTAAGGCAAAGCAGAGTAACATTATTTTGACCAATTACACCAGTAATTTTGCGCATGCCTTTTGAGATGGCGCGGGCCTGAAGACCGATTGAATTTTGTTCGTATTCACCATCAAGCTCAGCTTTTGGTGATGTTGCTGCGACAGAATCCCAAATAACAAGAATAGGAACATTTTTTTCAACTATCTGCTTTGCTTTCAGAATCGTAGATTCAATGATGGAGAAGACTTCTTCAGTGCAATGTGAGTCGCAATAAACAAATCGCTTACGAACATCGATCCCCATGTCGGATAACTTTTGAACAGGTGTAGCATTTTCTGTATCAATATAAACAACAAGACCACCCATTCTTTGTGCAACGGCCGCGGCATGATATGCTAAGTGAGATTTACCAGATGAAGGAAGACCAGAAATTTCAATGATTCGACCTTCTGGATATCCTCCGCCAAGAGCATTTTTAATTGCATAATTTAGTTGAATAGACCCAGTATCGATCCAGCGTTTTACGACGGTCGGCGCATCCATTTCTGCAAGATTGTAAGCAATTCTAGTTCCAAATTCTTTATTGATATCACGAATTAGCTCTGCTGCAAAATCAACTTCATTGCTTTTTGATGATGTCTTTTCTTCTTTATTCTTGGCCATATGTCTTGTTATTATCTCCTATTATGTTCGAATAGTACAAACGCCGGAAACCTATTTGATTCCCGGCGTTTATTCATACGTTACTTATCATTCGTCATTCATTAGATCTGCAAAAGCATCATCCAATGATTGTTTCTTCGTGTCTTCTTCTTTCTTGGTCTTCTTTGCGGCTGGTTTTGAATCCGCTGTTGAAGACTTTACTTCTGCGACTAGATCATCAAGAGCGTCGGTCGTTGTAACCCCTCTTGACATTTCAGGAGTTGCATCTGCAGAAGAACCACCATTTAACCAATTATTAAGAACCGTTTCAATCTCTTGAGTCGACTTAAGACGATACATATCATCAATGTTTGGAATTGAATTCAACCATTGTTCAGCAGTCTTTGAATCCTCATGAAGCTTTGAAGGCCTGCGGGCAGGATCTACTGTCGTATCATTGAATTGCTTTCCTGGCTGTTTTGTAATAGAGACCTTCAAATCGAAGCCCTCTGTCGGAGACAGAATGTCACCAACCTCTTCATCAAGGAAGAACCCTAGCATTCGTTGATAGACTAGCTTTCCGAAAGCCCAAACTTGAACGCCCTTGTCTTCTTCTCCTCGAACAACGACTGGAGCGTAGCAACGCATTTTTGGTTGAAGCTTCTTTGCCAAGTTTCGATCGTCTGGCTTTCCGCTGCTGTACAACTTTTTAATCAAGTCGTTGATCGGATCTGGTTTACCGAATTGGTGCGGCGTAAGAATTCCAGCATTATCACCAATATAATAAAACCAACGCTCTGCAAATGGTTGTCCATCTGGAGCATTCTTCCATGGTAGACATCGAATCTTATGTTCACCTAGACTCGGCTTCCACAACTGAACCGATGATGTCTTCTTCACACCGCTGAGCTCTGCAACACGACGTTTAATTGCTTCTAGATCAATTGCCATAATATTTTTCCTTATCCTTTTCCGTTTCCTATTCCTAACCTATGGCAGGAATATTACCCCTGCACCATGCAGGTAGTTGTACCCTACCACATACCTTTATTTGTGTTCAACGACTTTAATTCACGACCAACTTGGGTTATTACGCTTTGGATTCTTCTTGCGCTTCTTTGATCCCCTAATCGGTGAATCAGGGCTCATACCAAGAGGTAACGTAAACCCTTGGATGGCACCAACTCCGCTAAACTCTTGAATCTCTTCATCCTCTTCCGCATCCTTTTTCTTTAACGATCTTTTACCATGATCTTGGCGGACTAGCTGCTGAGCAGCAGGTCGATTCTCTTCTAAAATTTCGGCGATGAGAAGCTTAATGTAAGAGCGTAACTTTTCGTCCATGACGATTAAATATTGTCAAGGCGTCCAAGATCCGCCAACTTTTTCCTGCATAGTCGAAATATAATCAGCGGTCATCACTGTAAAAACCAAGGGACTCGTCTTTAAACAATAAGGCTTGTTCTCGTCCAATACGAATCCATCGTTGAGTAAGATAGAAAGATATTCATCTGTCTTCAGCTTAAGGCCAAATGCTTGACACATATTGACGCTGCGTTGAGGAGTTGACATATACTGCATCTCCTTGTTGTGTTTGTAGAACTCGCCTAACTTCTCACGGTGCCATTCTGAATCTTGTGTAACGTAATAATCTGTCACAGATCCGTCATCATTTGCTAGACCGACCTTACCAATATCATGAAAGAGACAGCTGATGATCAATGACTCTTTTGGAACATCCCATCCGTATGCCTTGACAAGCTTCATTGAGTTGGAAAGAACTCGAAGAGAATGCTCGACGAGGCCCCCGGCGTAGGCTGCGTGATAATCTTTCCTGCTAGAAGCAGGACACATGGCCAACTTTTCTCCCAATGCATCGACCATGGACAATGCAGCGCTTGATCGATCTCCAAGCTTCTCGCACAATGAACGAAACTTATCAAAGTTAGCAACGATATCTTCTGGACTTAGTGACATAATGTCTCATATTAATTCTAGAAAAACTTGTGTACAAGTTTTTACCTTGAAATTTCTTCTATTTTTATAGGAAACGCCTGATCATATCCAGGGACATTTACCTTGGATATGTCAGCAACATCTTGTAACCTGTCTGGATGGACGTCTAAAATCAAGGCATCGTGTAGGACGAATATGGGTCTGATGCCATTGGTTCCTAGCTGTTCTAGGATCTTTCCAAATCCAATCAACGATACATCTACTCCTGTAGACTGTGCGTAGTAATTGATGAAGATGTTGTCCTGAACCCTGTCTATGTTGATCTTTCTGCCGAACTTATTGGTGATGCAGCCTTCTGATTTGTGCTGTTGTTTCAGCTTCTTCAATAAGATTTTTGTGTCGATGTAGTCTTCAATCTGTCGAATCAACGTTGATATTTTTTCTTCCGTCGTTCCTAAATGTAGCGCTACCATTCCCTTAGACGACCCGTATAAAACAGACAATACTGCTGCCTTGACCATCGCTCGTGGAAGGCCACCAAACTGTCTCGCAAGCATTTCATATAAGTCAAATTCTTCACAGTTTTTTCCTGATTCATACAACAATATCCTAGCCTCCAATGAAGAAAAATCCATTGAAATAATACGTCCATCTGCGTGTGAAGGTTTAAGGATTTTCCTGTAATCTTTCTTTAGAAGCAAGATGTTTGGACCAGAATCAACAATCAATCGTCCAGTCACCGTGCCAAATCGATCGTAAGAAACAGGCTGGGCATAACCTCCGGCGCGAGGTCTGAAAGACTCAACAACTTGTGAATTAATCGCAGATGAACCACAGATTTCATTGATCTTGATTGCATCAGTCTTTACTGGCTTTATCAGGTTTAAAACCTTGTTTCCATGAACAAATGCATCAGTATAGTAACCTGTAGAAATGCTTTTATTCTTTTTTACAAAAGAAACGATTTCATCAAAAAACGTTTTGTATTGAGCCCTTGGAAGAATCATCGACCACGGAGGGTTTCCTTCCATGAGCAAGGACATGGATTTTTTATATTTTTCAGGAACCGATGGAACGTCTGTTATGTTGTGTAAACGAAGTGCTGTATCGAAGCAACGGTCATTGATTCGTTTGATGTCTCCAGAAAAATTCCAAGCGTCGTTTTGAATCCTGTCTGTCCATGTTGCTCCGTCATCAGACAACAATAAATTCTTCTTTGAACCTAGAACCGAAGAAGAAATTGTAACTTCCATAGCAATCTATAACATAACAAACTTTTTTTATTTTTACACTACATATAAAAATGACTTTTAATTCTACTTTTTTGCAGGTTTTGCAGGAAACTGAGGTTTTTGTTGGATGCCTGTAGATTCTGCAGCTTTTCTTCTTAACGTTTCTGCAATTGCTTTCATTTGTTCCATATACTTTTGTGGGCTTTCATATTTTCCGTATGCATCTGCAAACGTAAACTGTATTTCTGACGTAAATCCTCCAGGAGAAAGGCTATGGGTCAATCCCGTGATGTTATATAAGTTGTCTATTGTTGTACCTGTTCCTAAA
>Ga0172376_10006809_pt1 | contig 12330 bp, 8 predicted proteins | sample Lak35m_FD_121114 | JGI IMG/M metagenome (GOLD analysis project Ga0172376, IMG submission 121114) | Freshwater microbial communities from Kabuno Bay, South-Kivu, Congo - kab_092012_35m | ecosystem: Environmental > Aquatic > Freshwater > Lake | place: Democratic Republic of the Congo: South-Kivu...
CCGGAGGGAAGGCCTCGCGGAACGCCGCCGACATCTCCCGGGTGTTGTGCAGGTGGGCGTCGCGCTGGGTGACGACCTGCGAGACGAGGACCGCGTCGGCCTTCTCGACCCGTGCACGCTCCACGAGGTCGGGCACCGACACCTGCGCCCCGAGGTTGACCACCTTGATCTCGCGGTAGTACTCCAGGCCCTTCTCCCCCGCCCAGCCCTTGACGTTGAGGATCGCGTCGATGCCGACCGTGTGCGCATCGGTGCCGATGCAGCCGCCGACGACGACCATGCGCCGACGCAGCCCCTTGCGGAGCGCGAGGTTGGCCTCCTTCGGCGTCAGCAGCGGGTAGTCGCGCTCCACCACCTCGACGGCGTCGAGGTCGACGAGGTGGGACACGCGGCCGTAGACGACGAAGAACGTGAAGTCGGGCCCCATCGGCTTGCTGTGCACGACGAGGGCCGGGTCGAGCCCCATCTTCGCGGCGAGCTGGGCGGCGGCGCCCTCGGCGCGCTTGGAGTGCGGGACGGGGAGCGTGAAGGACAGCTGCACCATGCCGTCGCCGGTGGTGTCGCCGTACGGGCGGACGAGCGTGGTCATCGGGGCTCCTCGAGGAGGTCGAGCGCAGGGTTGGCGTAGTCCGGGGCACGGCGTGCGACACCGTCGAGGCCGCGGCCACCGTCGGCGGGGCGCTTCATCAGCCCGAAGGTGCCGTCGGCGATCGCGTCCAGGAGTCCGCCCGGGTGCTGCTCACGGTCGGTGATCCGGTCGAGCAGGTCGACGGCCTCCCCCAGCACCCGGTGCGCGCGCTGCGCGATGAAGCCGTCGGGAGCCGGTCGCAGGTCCTCGCCCAGGTTGCCGGCCGCGTCCAGGACGTAACGGACGTTCTGCAGGGCGAGGTCGCGGTCGGAGAGCCAGGGGGTCACGACGGCCTCCGTCATCATCCCGACCAGAAGGATGCCCTGCCCGGTCACGGCGCCGGCGAGGTTGAAGAAGGCGTCGAGGAGGTAGCCGCGGAAGATGTCGCCGCTCATGTGGCGGGTCGGGGGCATCCACTTCAGCGGCGCCTTCGGGAAGAGCTCGCGTGCGAGGAGCGCATGGGCGAGCTCGAGGCGGAAGGAGTCGGGCACCTCGGGGTCGATCTCGAAGGCGTGGCCGAGTCCGAGCTGCCAGTCCTCGAGGCCGGCCTCCTTGGCGAAGTACTCGTTGAGCAGCTGGCTGACGGTGACGGTATGCGCGGCGTCGACGGCATCAGCGGTGGTGAGGTAGTTGTCCTCGCCGGTGTTGATGATGATGCCGGCGCGGGCGTGGACCTGCCGGCTGAAGCGCTGGTCGACGAAGGTCCGGACCGGGTTGATGTCGCGGAAGAGGATGCCGTACATCGAGTCGTTGAGCATCATGTCGAGGCGCTCGAGACCGGCGAGGACCGCGATCTCGGGCATGCACAGCCCCGAGGCGTAGTTGGTCAGCCGGACGTAGCGGCCGAGCTCCTTGCTCGACTCGTCGAGCGCGGCGCGCATGAGGCGGAAGTTCTCGCGCGTGGCGTACGTCCCGGCGTACCCCTCGCGCGTCGCCCCCTCAGGCACGTAGTCGAGCAGCGACTGACCCGTGGAGCGGATCACCGCGATGACGTCAGCGCCCGCGCGGGCCGCGGCCTGGGCCTGCGGAATGTCCTCGTGGATGTCCCCGGTCGCGACGATGAGGTAGATCCACGGCGTCCGGGGGGCGTCGCCCCAGCGGCGGATCAGGCGCTCGCGCTCCGTACGGCGCCGGTCGACCTGGCGCAGCCCGGCGGTGACCTGGCGACGGGCGAGGGCAGCCGCACGGGTGCGGTCGCGACCCTCCGGCATGCGGAAGCGGACCGAGCCGACCGCGGCCTTCTGGGCCAGCTCGTCGAGGTCGGAGGCCTCGCCGCGCACGAGGGCGTCGTAGGCCGGGAGCGTCACCCCGTGCGCCAGGTCGACGTCCCCGCGGATGGCGTCGACCAGACGGTTGCTCCAGGGGATGCCGTCGACGTCCGCCCCGCCGAGACCGGCCAGCCGCAGGGTGGCGCGCTCCACCGAGACGGTCGTGTGCTCGCGCGCCATCCGCACGATCGGGGCGCCGGCCTTGCGGGCGAGGCGTCGCGCCGTCCGGACCGTGGCCGGGTCGAGAGGGACCCGCGGACGGGTCGAGGGACGGGTCGTGGTCATCGCAGGGCTCCGGGGTGCTCGTGGGCGATCCGCCCGTGGACCAGGGTCAGCAGGCAGGCGGGCAGAGGACTCCCCCACTCCAGGTCGGGCAGCGCGGTCACGTCCCACACCGCCAGGGAGCCCGGCTCCCCCGGTACGAGCCGGCCGCCCTGCCGCCCGGCGGCCCGCCAGCCGGCCGCGGTGTGGGCGGTGAAGGCGGCGGCGGCGGCGATCCGCTGCTCGGGGGTGTGGTGGTGGACGGCCGCGCGGACCGCGGCCCACGGGCCGAGATCGGTGACCGGCGCGTCCGAGCCGAAGGCCACGGTCACCCCGGCCCGGACCAGCGTCCCGATCGCGTTCATCGTGGCGGCCCGCTCGATCCCGACCCGCTGGGCGTACAACGACGACTCCCCGCCCCACAGCGCGTCGAAGACCGGCTGCATGCTCGCCGCGACGCCCCACTCGGCCAGGCGCGGCGCCCACACGGGGTCGATCATCTCCACGTGCTCGAGCCGGTGGCCGGCCGCGCGGACCGCGGGGACGCCGAGGATCTCCACCGCGGCCGCGAACCCCTCGAGCACCGTGTCGGCCGCACGGTCGCCGATCATGTGGAACCCCGCCTGGACACCCGCGCGGGTGCAGGCCACGACGTGGTCTCGGACCTCGTCGGAGGAGAGGTAGAGCGCGCCCGTGGTCTCCGCGTCGGCGTACGGCTCGCGGAGCGCCGAGGTCCGCGACCCGAGCGCGCCGTCGGCGCAGAGGTCGCCGGCGAGGCCCGCGCAGCGGTGGGCGCGCGCCTCCGCCAGCGCGTCCGGGCCGTGCGCGCCCCAGTAGCGCACGACCTCCGGCAGCGCGCCGCCGTGCGCGACGTCGAGCGCGTCGAGCCGGACGAAGTCGTCGAGCGGCGAGAGGTGCGGAGCGCCCATCTCGTGCACCTGGGCGATGCCCTGCGCGGCGGCCGCACGCAGCGCCGCCAGCAGCGCGTCGGCCCGCATGGAGCCGGGCAGCACCTCGAAGAGGCGGCGCCGAGCGGTGTCGTGCGCGTCCTGCCGCAACCATCCGGAAGCCGCGTACCCGGGACGACCGGTCAGGTCGCCGGCCAGGTCGAGGTAGGCCGAGGACACCACCGCCGAGTGCGCATCCACCCGGGCGAGGTAGGCGGGTCGGCCCCCGGTCGCCCGGTCGACCTCCTCGCGGGTGAACGGGCGCTGCTCGGGCCACAGGCTCTCGTCCCAGCCGTGGCCCAGCACGACGGCGTGGGTGTCGGTGCGCGCGTGGGCGGCGAGCGCGTCGAGCGCCGCCACGAGGGTCGGCGCCGCGAGGTCGGCGCTGACGTCGGCGAGCCCGGTCTGGGCGAGGTGGACGTGACTGTCGACGAAGGCGGGCGTCACGAGCCGCCCCTCGAGCCGCCACACCGTCACCCCGGGGTCCGCCCACGCGTCCGCCTCGGCCTCGTCGCCGACGAAGGCGACCACGCCGTCGACCACCCCGACCGCCGTGGCGTCGGGTCGGTGCGGCGCCAGCACGCGACCCGCGCGCAGCAGCAGGCGGGTCATGGCGCGGCCGTCTCGAGCCGCTGCTCGAAGAGCGCCCGGACAGCGGGTGTGGTCCGCAGGAGGTCGAGGGCGAGCTCGGCGTGGCCGGGGACGTAGCCGTTGCCGACGAGCATCGTCACGTCGGCGGCGAGCCCCTCGGCGCCGAGCGCCGCGGCGCTGAAGGAGGTGGCCATGGAGAAGAACACCACCGTGCCGCCGTCAGCGGTGGCGAGGATCGAGCCGCCCTCGCACCCGGCGACGTCGACGCAGACCACGGTGACGTCGGCCGGGCCACCGGCCGAGGCGACGGCGTCCCGCATCGCCAGCGGGTCGCGCGCGTCGGCGATCACCACCGCGTCGGCGAGGCCGCTGTCGCGCAGGGTCGTCGCCTCGCCCTCGTGGGGCACGACGCCGATCGTGCGCCGGGCCCCGTGGGCGGCCGCCGCGGCCAGGGCCAGGGAGCCGGACTTCCCCGCTCCCCCGACGACCGCGACCACCGGTGCGTCGTAGGACCTGCAGACCCGCGCGACGAGTGCCGGCGCGCCGCAGACGTCCATGACGGCCAGCGCGAGCTCCTCGGGCAGGTCGTCGGGCAGCCGCGCGGCGATGGAGCGGCCGAAGAGGACGGCGAAGCCGTCGCAGGGCACCTGCTCGCTCTGGCCGTCCCACTCGCGCAGCCCGTCCTCGATCACCAGCGGGGTGAGCGTGAGCGAGACGAGGGTCGCCACACGGTCGCCCACGCGCAGGCCCAGCGGCGCCTCGGGCCCGACCTCCTCGACGGTGCCGATGAGCATCCCGCCCGACCCGGTGACCGGGTTCTGCATCTTGCCGCGCGCCGCGACGATGTCGAGCACCGCGGCGCGCACGGCGTCGCCGTCGCCCCGGTGCGCCTCGGCCAGCTGGCGGAAGGAGGCGGCGTCGAGGTTCAGCCGGGAGACCCGGATGCGGGTCTCGTCGGGCCACAGCTCGGGGCGGACGTCGAGCCGGTCGGCCGCCTGCGGCAGCGCGCCGACCGGAGCCAGGACGCGATGCCGGCCGGTCGGATCGGCGGGAGCGGGCACAGAATTCTCCTCGGGAGCGGACGATGGCCGGAAATCTTCCGGCCTGTCGATGGACCTGCCGGATGATCGCATCGTACGCTGATCGACGTGAGCATCCAGACATCCATCGGTCTCGGGACCGGTCAGCCCTACACCTACCACCGTCGCGAGCTCGTCGAGCCCGACTGGACGCGGTTGCCGGCGTGGCGCGACGTGACCGAGGAGGAGTGGCGCTCCGTCCAGTGGCAGCGTGCGCACTGCGTGAAGAACGTCGCCCAGCTGCGGGAGGTCTGGGGCGAACTGGTCGACGACCGGTTCTACGAGGACCTCGAGCGCGACCAGCGCGAGCGAGCGACCATGTCGATGCTGGTCCCGCCGCAGATGATCAACACGATCGCGCCGTACGTCACCACCGCTGCTCCGGGCTCGTGGACCGAGGCGGTCTACGCCGACCCGATCCGGAACTACATGATCCCGGTGTTCTCCGACCGGCGCACCGACTGGCCCTCGCACCCGTACGCGCAGCGCGACTCGCTGCACGAGCACGACATGTGGGTCGCCGAGGGGCTCACGCACCGCTACCCCACCAAGGTGCTGGCCGAGCTGCTGCCCACCTGTCCGCAGTACTGCGGCCACTGCACGCGGATGGACCTCGTCGGCAACTCGACGCCGACGGTCGACAAGCTGAAGTTCGACCTCAAGCCGGTCGACCGGCACGCCGCGATGCTGGACTACCTGCGTGCCACCCCGTCGGTCCGGGACGTGGTGGTCTCCGGCGGCGACGTGGCCAACCTGCCGTGGCCGCGCCTGGAGCAGTTCCTGAGCCGGCTGCTCGAGATCGAGAACATCCGCGACATCCGCCTCGCCTCGAAGGCGCTGGTCGGCCTGCCGCAGCACTGGGCCTCCGACGACGTCCGCCGGGGCATGGAGCGCGTCGCCGGCCTCGCCCGGGCGCGGGGGGTGTCGCTGGCGATCCACACCCACGCCAACCACGCGCAGTCGGTGACCCCGCTGGTCGCCGAGGCGACCCGGGCGATGCTCGAGGCCGGCGTCCGCGACGTCCGCAACCAGGGCGTGCTCCTCGACGGCGTCAACGCCGACCCGCACGCGCTGCTCGACCTGTGCTTCGCCCTCCTCGACGGCGCCGGGATCATGCCCTACTACTTCTACATGTGCGACATGATCCCCGCCGCCGAGCACTGGCGGGTCTCGGTCGCCGACGCGCAGCGGCTCCAGCACCACATCATGGGCTACCTCCCGGGCTTCGCCACGCCACGGATCGTGTGCGACGTGCCGTTCGTCGGCAAGCGCTGGGTCCACCAGCTCGCCGAGTACGACCGCGAGCGCGGGATCTCGTACTGGACCAAGAACTACCGCACCTCCATCGAGGGCGAGGACGTCGACGTCCAGGACCAGCGCTACACCTACTACGACCCGATCCACACCCTCTCCCCCGCCGGCCAGGAGCACTGGCGCTCCCTCCCCGCCGACGCCGCGCCCGTCCCCGCCCCCTGAGGGTCGCCGGGCTCTTCGGAGTCACCGCTCGGGCGGTGACTTGACCAGGTGGATGCCGATTCCGACGGCGTGTCTCGCGGAGTTGGCATCCAGGTACGGCCCGCCCAGCGTCCCCTGACCCACTCGACACGGCGTCGTCCACATCCTTGGACTGATCGCTGCGGCGTACGAGTCGGGTCGGGGACGGTCCCGGCATGACCGAACACCGACGTGCCGCCCTGCCCTACCGCGTCGCGCTGCGCCGCCACCTCGTCGCGGAGGGGTGGACCGACGCCTCGATCCGCGCTGCCGTAGGGAGCGGCGTCCTCGTACGCCTGCGCTGGGGCGGCTACGTCTTCGCATGCGGTGACACCGTGGCCGAGCGGGACCTCCACCGGCTGCGGGCTCACGCCGTCTGGGAGGCCTCGCGCGCGGACACCGTGCTGTCCCACACCAGCGCACTGGCCGAGCTCGACGTCGGTCTGTGGGACCTGCCGTGGGATGACGTGCACGTGACCCGGCGCGACGGGCGCTCGGGACGCCGGCTCTCCGGCGTCGTCCGCCACCGGGGGCTCCTCGACGACAGCGAGATCGAGAAGACTAGCGGGGGTGCCGTGATGACCACGCCTGCACGGGCGGCGATCGACACGGCGCGCTTGGTCGATGTCGAGCACGCGATGGTGATGTTCGACGCCCTGCTCGGGGCGAGGATCGTGACCCGGGACGACCTCCAGGCGGCCTACAGCCGCAGTGAGGTGTGGCGCGATTCTCGTCATATCCGCATTGCGCTGATGCTCGCCGCCGTGGGTGCGGGATCGGTCGGGGAGTCGCGACTGCGGTTCCTCTGCTTCCGGTTCGGCCTGCCCAAGCCGGAGCTGCAGTACGAGGTACGCGACTCGTCGGGCCATCTGATCGGCTACGTCGACCTGGCCTGGCCCGAGCTCGGCGTCCTGATCGAGTTCGACGGCAAGGAGAAGTACTCGAAGTACGCCCGCCCGGGCGAGAGCCCGGCCGACGTCGTGTTCCGCGAGAAGGTGCGGGAGGACCGGCTGCGCGAGCTCGGGTACGTGGTTGTGCGGGTGACCTGGGCGGACCTTCGCCGGCCCGACGCCGTCGCCCAGCGGCTCCGACGCGCCATCGCCGTCGCGGCTAGTACCCGGCGGTGAGGGCGTACATGGACGCCAACTACTCGCGACACGCCGTCGGAGTTGGCATCCACCTGGTCAAGTCACCGCTCGGGCGGTGACTCCGACGCTCCCACCACGCGGTTCTCGAAGGCGGTGGAGAGGACGATGGTGGTGCGGGTGGCGACGTTGGCAGCGGCGCGGATGCGGGCGAGGAGGGTCTCGAGCTCGGCGGGGGTGGCGACGCGGGTCTTGAGGATGTACGACTCCGTGCCGGCCACGGACCAGCAGCTCTCGATCTCGGGCAGCGGCCGCAGTCGCTCGGGGTAGTCGTCGGGCTCGGAGGGGTCGATCGGCGTCACGGAGATGAAGGCCGTCAACGGCTTGCCGAGCTGGTCGTAGTCGACCGTCGCGCCGTAGCCGCGGATCACGCCGCGCGCCTCGAGCCGCTTCACGCGCTGGTGCACCGCGGAGGTGGAGAGGCCGGTCGCCCTGCCGAGGTCGGTGTAGGACATGCGGCCGTCCGCGGCCAGCAGCCGCAGGATCAGCTGATCGGTCTCCTCCACGAGCAGCCACCCTAGTCCCGGAGCCGACCACCCGCCCTAGGCTGCTCGCATGTCGCACGCCGCCCGGCCCGATCGGCTCCTCCTCCTCGACACCGCGTCGCTCTACTTCCGCGCGTTCTTCGGGGGGCCGGGCGCCCTGCGCGCCCCGGACGGGACCCCCGTCAACGCCGTGCGGGGGCTGAGGGACTTCATCAGCCGGCTGGTGGGCGAGTACGAGCCGACGCACCTAGCCTGCTGCTGGGACGAGGACTGGCGGCCGCAGTGGCGCGTCGACCTGCTGCCGAGCTACAAGGCCCACCGGGTCGTCGAGGAGGTGCCGGGCGACACCGACGTCGAGGAGGTCCCCGACCCGCTCGAGGTCCAGATCCCGATCATCCTCGACGCCCTCCGCGCGTGGGGCCTGCCCGTCGTGGGGGCGGCCGAGCACGAGGCCGACGACGTCATCGGCACGCTGGCCACCGGCGCGGGCATGCCCGTGGACATCGTCACCGGGGACCGCGACCTCTTCCAGCTCGTCGACGACGCGGCGCAGGTGCGCGTCCTCTACACCGCGCGCGGGGTGGGCCGCCACGAGCGCGTCGACGCCGCGTGGGTGGTCGGGAAGTACGGCGTCCTCCCCGAGCAGTACGCCGACTTCGCCACGCTCCGCGGCGACACCTCCGACGGGCTGCCGGGGGTGCCCGGCGTCGGGGAGAAGACAGCGGCGACGCTCCTCCAGCGGTTCGGCGACCTGCGCGGCATCCGCGACGCGGCGGAGGACCCGAGCGCCGACATGGCCCCGGGCGTACGCCGCAAGGTGCGCGACGCGGCCGCCTACCTCGACGTCGCGCCGCGCGTGGTCGCGGTGGTGCGCGACCTCGACCTGGGCACGCCGGACCTCCGGCTGCGCGGGGTCGCGGACGCGGAGCGCGCCGCGGAGCTGACGCAGCGGTGGGACCTCGGCACCTCGGCCGAGCGGCTCGACGCGGTCCTCGCGCCCTACTCCCCCGCGCCCTGATAGTCGACGATCCCCCGCCGCAGCAGCCCGGCGGCCTCGCGCGCGGTCCGGCGCACCGGTGACTCGCCTGCGGCGTTCGTGACCTGGCCCAGCAGGTCGAGCAGCTGCTTCATCCACCGCACGAAATCGCCGGCGGGCAGGTCGACCGCACGCAGCACGTCGTCGAGGTCGTCGCCCTCGGCCCAGCGGTACGCCGCCCACGCGAAGCCGGCGTCCGGCGCGCGCAGGAAGTCCAGGCGGTGGCTGCGCTCGAGCTCCTCGAGGTCGCGCCACAGCCGCTCGGTCTCCTCGAGCGCCCGCTGCACCCGGCCCCCCGGCACACGCGGAGCCGCGTCGGCGTCGGGGCGCCGCGCCTCGAAGACCAGCGCCGAGAGCGCGGAGGCCAGCTCGCTCGGGCCGAGGTCGTCCCACAGTCCCTCGCGCAGCGCCTCGGCCGCGACCAGGTCTAGGTCGCTGTAGAGCCGCATCAGCCGCTCGCCCCGCGGCGTCACCACCGTCTCCTCGTCCACGACCTCGAGGTAGCCGAGCTCGGTCAGCACGTCGCAGACGCGGTCGAACTGTCGCGCGATGGTGTTGGTGCGCTGCTCGATGCGACGCGCGAGCGTGCGGGCGTCCCGATCAAGCTTGGCGTGCCGCTCCGCCCAGCGCGCGTGGTCCTCGCGCTCGTGGCAGGCGTGGCACGGGTGGGCCCGCAGCTGCCGTCGCAGCTCGTCGATCTCGGTGCCGGCGTCGCCGACGGGGTCGCCGGCCGGTCCGGAGTCCCCCCGGAACCGCCGGTGCGGCGGCGCGACGCCCTGCGTCCGCGCCTTGAGTGCGGAGGCCAGGTCACGTCGCTGCTGCGGGTTGCGACCGTCGAACGCCTTCGGCACGCGGAGCCGGGTGAAGGCCTCCACCGGCGTCGGGAAGTCGGCGAGGTTCAGGCGCCGCGCCTGGCGGTCGAGCGTGAGGACGTACGGCCGGGGCTCCTCGTCGCGACGGCTGGTGCCGGGGTCGATGACCACGGCGAGGCCGGCGAACTTGCCGGCCGGCACCTCGATGACATCGCCGCGCTGGAGGTCGACCAGCGACCGGACGACCTCGCGTCGCCGGTCGTGCCGACGGGCCTTGGCCTGGCGGCCCTCGACGTCGGAGAGCCGCCGGCGCAGGGCGGCGTACTCCATGAAGTCGCCGAGGTGGCACTGCGCCGCCTCGGCGTACCCCTCGAGGGCGTCCTCGGCCTTGCGCAGCTGCCGGGCGAGCCCGACCACGGCCCGGTCGGCCTGGAACTGGGCGAACGACGACTCCAGCACCTCGCGCGCCGTACTGCGCCCGAGCTGGCGGACCAGGTTGACCGCCATGTTGTACGACGGGCGGAAGGAGGAGGTGAGCGGATAGGTCCGCGTGGAGGCGAGTCCGGCCAGCCGCTTGGGGTCCAGGCCCTGCTGCCACAGCACGATCCCGTGGCCCTCGACGTCGATGCCGCGGCGACCGGCGCGACCGGTCAGCTGGGTGTACTCCCCCGGCGTGATGTCGGCGTGGGTCTCGCCGTTCCACTTCGACAGCCGCTCGATGACGACCGACCGCGCCGGCATGTTGATGCCGAGCGCGAGCGTCTCCGTGGCGAAGACGACCCGGCACAGCCCCCGCAGGAACAGCTGCTCCACGATCTCCTTGAAGGCGGGGAGCAGCCCGGCGTGGTGCGCGGCGATGCCGCGCGACAACCCGTCGAGGAAGTCGTGGTAGCCCAGCACCTCGCGGTCCTCGCGGGGCAGGTCGGAGCAGGCAGCCTCCACGTACGCCGTGATCTCCTCGCGCTCCTCGGGCGTCGTGAGCCGCAGGTTGGCATCGAGGCACTGCTGCACGGCGGCGTCACAGCCGGCGCGACTGAAGACGAAGACGATCGCCGGCAGCAGCGCGGCCTGTTCGAGTCGGACCACGACCTCGGGCCGGCTCGGCACCCAGACGCGGCGCCCGTTGCCGACGTTGCGACCGCGCCCCGGGTCACGACCGCGACCGCGGCGGTCCTTCGGGGTCCGGCGGTCGCGGATGCGGGTGCTGGCCCAGTCGTCCCGAGCGATGCGCACCAGCTCCGGGTTGACCGGGGTGCCCTCCTTGGCGAACCCCGCCTCGCCCGGGTCGTCGGTCGCGGCGAAGAGGTCGTGCAGGCGTCGGCCGACCATGACGTGCTGGAACAGCGGCACCGGCCGGCGCTCCTCGACGATCGTGGTCACCTCACCGCGCACCTCCGCCAGCCAGTCGCCGAACTCCTCCGCGTTGGAGACGGTCGCCGAGAGCGAGATCAGGGACACCGACTCCGGGAGGTGGATGATCACCTCCTCCCAGACCGCGCCGCGGTTGCGGTCGGCGAGGTAGTGCACCTCGTCCATCACGACGAACCCGAGACCGGCGAGGGTCGGCGAGCCGGCGTAGAGCATGTTGCGCAGCACCTCGGTGGTCATCACCACCACCGGCGCCTCGCCGTTGATCGAGTGGTCCCCGGTCAGCAGACCGACCTGCTCGGGGCCGTAGCGACGGACGAGGTCGGCGTACTTCTGGTTCGACAGCGCCTTGATCGGCGTGGTGTAGAACGCCTTGCGGCCCTGGTGCAGCGCGAGGTGGATCGCGAACTCGCCGACGATCGTCTTGCCGGACCCGGTCGGGGCCGCGACGAGGACGCCGCGCCCCTCCTCGACCTCCCGGCACGCCCGCTCCTGGAAGTCGTCGAGACCGAACTCCTGGAGCCCACGGAACTCTCCCAGGACCGGGTGGGTACGGCGCGCGCGGTAGGCGGCGTACCGCTCGGCGGGCGTGGCGTCGTCGGCGGTCATCGTGGGCCCCAGACGGTGAGCGCTCCGGGGAGCGTGCGGACGGTCAGCGGCAGCGGGCCGATGCGCTCGCCGTCGGCGTAGGCGACGATGCCGGGCGCGGCCACAGTGACCTCCCGGGCCCGGAAGTGCTGGTACGCCGGGTGGTCGACGTGGGTGCCGCGGAACAGCTTCGGGTAGGTGCGCACCAGGTCGGGCCGACTGATGGGACCGATCACGACCACGTCGAGCAGCCCGTCCTGGAGGTCGGCCCCCTCGGTGATGCGCAGACCACCCCCGAAGGACGGCCCGTTGCCCACCGCGACCACCACGGCCGACGTGCGGACGGTGCGACCGTCGAGCTCGAGGACGTACGGCACGGGTGCGAGCACTCCGAGCTCGGCGACCGTGGCCAGGGTGTAGCGCGACTGGCCCCGAGGCCGGCGCATGCGGTTGGCCCGCTCGTTGACCTTGGCGTCGAAGCCGGCCGCCACCACGGTGGCGAACCGCCTCCCCGCGACCTCTCCCAGGTCGATCCGGCGTGTCCGGCCCGAGCTGATCACCGCGGCCGCCGCGACCGGATCGCGACGGGGCAGGTCGAGGTAGCGGGCCACGTCGTTGCCGGTCCCGG
>Ga0172376_10006812_pt1 | contig 12329 bp, 8 predicted proteins | sample Lak35m_FD_121114 | JGI IMG/M metagenome (GOLD analysis project Ga0172376, IMG submission 121114) | Freshwater microbial communities from Kabuno Bay, South-Kivu, Congo - kab_092012_35m | ecosystem: Environmental > Aquatic > Freshwater > Lake | place: Democratic Republic of the Congo: South-Kivu...
AGAAAACGCCCAACGAATGTTTCGCTGGGCGTCGGGTTACCGGAATTGGCGTGAATCGGGTGCCGGATCAGTAGGTGAACCGGTCCATGGTGCTGCGCCACAGGGAACGCTTGGGGAACAGCAGGTCACAGGCGACCGCGGCCGAGGCGTTCTGGAAATGTGCGTTGCCGGAGAGGACGAGGGACTCGATCGATTCCTGACCGAAGGCGAGCTGAATCAGGGATTTGTCGTTGAGCGTGATCGATTTGCGACCACTGCGGCCTGATTCGACCGACATGGGCAGTTTGTCGTCCCACCGCAAAGTCCAACGGTGAGAACCGATCGAAAGCCCCAGTTCGCCGGAATTCTGACCCGCCGCCCGGACACGCCTGTCCAGCTCGGGCGCAATCTGGTTCAGGAACATTCCGATATTCGTCAGACGCATCATCAGGCAATTCGGCTGATCCGGACCGATCGAACGGCCCGGACGCCCCACAGCGGGCCAATCGGCCAGATGCGACAGCACCGGATGGTCCGACGGAACGTCAAGGAGAATCTCGGGATAAGCACGTTCGAGGCTCTCGGCCCGAATCCGGCCGAGGAGCATCTTGAAGACATCCTGCGAGTCTTCGTCCGATCCGATTTCCAGGACGTGGTGATCCTTGACGAACGCGTAACCCTTAACGTGATCGCCCCGGCAGGCGACCCACACGGCATGTGCCATCCGCATGCCGACGATCCAGCGCCAGTACGATTCGGTACGCACGACGGAAGCGACATGGGTACCTTCCATCTGGCGTTCGTAAATTCGCATCAGATCGCCAAGCTCGACCTGCCGCCATGGTCGGACCGTCCAACCGCCGCGGGCCGCTTCGATCTGCATCGTTTCTTCGGTGGGCAGGTGCCGGGGCGAAACCGCCAGCGGCCGGGATTGTCCGACTTTCACCCAGCCCAGTCGTTCGTAGTGTTCCGGCGTACGCGTCGTCAGGCCCATCAGGGCGACACCGGCGTTGTCCGATTTTCTCACGGTCTGGCGAATCAAATACTCAGCGAGACCAAGGCCACGAAATTCGGGAACCGTTCCCAGCCAGATCAGACCGCTGATCGGAACCTGCACCGAGTCGATGCGAACGCGCCGGCGGGTCATCAGAACATGGCCGGCCAGTCGGCCGCCCACGCGGGCGAGAAGTCGATGTTCCGGACGATAGTCAGGATCGATCAGAGAGGTGTGAAACCGCTCCCTGTCGAGATTTCGCAATGTGTTGACGAGCATCTGGCCGACTTCGTCATGATCACCTTCGGAGGCTTCGAGAAAATGGGCGGCGGGAATGCGTTTGCTGATCGCTTGTCGTTCCGTCACTGAGCCCGTTCTCATGGAATTGAACCTCTCTGATGTGAAGCCAAAACGCCAGGATCGCCCATCGCCCGCTCAGGAAGCCGCAGGAATGCGACGGATCATCGAATTATATCAAATCGAAATCGTGAAAAAAAGAACCAAATGACACTTGACAAAATCCGGGTGGAGAAACTAGCGCGACTTTGCCGATTCCGCACCTTTCTCACCGGCCAGCCCACGTATGATTCCGGCCAGCCGTTGCAGGCGGGTTTCGGAATGAAGCAGAATCGAATACTCCCGGGATCGGACGATCGCTTCGGATTCCGTTTTCTGGCTCATCCGTTCGATACGAGCGTCCGTATCGCTGATGTCGGCCTCAAGAACTTTCCCGATCTCACGGTTGACGCGACGAAGCTGGGATGCCCGTAACCGCCGGTCTGACCGCTCCTTGTGCGGATACGCCAGCCAGGCCCGCTTGCGTTCGAAAAGCTCCTGAATTCCGGGCTCGTCAGGCCGGATTCGCTCGGCCTGCCAGCGGAGCCAGCGACTGGCCCGAATCTGAGCGTCGCGTTCCGCCCGGGCCTGCGAGGACGGAAAGTCCTGAAGCCGAAGCGTCGCCGTCAGAACCGCGTAACGCGGCATCGCCATCCCGAAAAACTCACCGAACACCGCATCGCCCAGAACGTCGTAAATGGCCCCGCCAATGCCGTGCACGAACAAGTCGGTGAGCAGAATCCGGCACAGCGCGGTCGTGACGAGCGCCCTGGGACGAATTCTCACGCCTTCCGCGGAAAGACTCTTCCATCGATCGATCGACCGATCGTCGATTCGGCCACCCTCGAATGCGAACGTCGCCAGTTCCGCTTGCTCACCTTCGATCCGAAAAACCAGCTTCCCCCCACCGTCAAGGTGGCGAACCCAGAATTTCTTCCGCAGCGGGGCCGCGTCTCGCCAGACCCAGAATGGGGCCTCCCACCATTCGCCGTCGCGCGTCAGATCCGCGACCGGGTGATTCCGGCTGTGAATCTTGCGTTCCCGGCGATAAGCCGTCAGCTTTTCCTGGTGAACGGCATGAAACTTCGGCAGATCCTTGAGAATCGCAAGAAAAAGCCGCGCCACGCTTTCGGTTTCCGACCAGAGCCCCATGGGCGATTCGACAAGGCCGAAGCCCCAGGATTTTTCGATCTCGCTGCGGGCGATGGTGAACCGCCTGGATCCCGATTCCGAGTCGATCGAGCAGGCTTTCGGCCAGAACGTATCCAGCAGGGGATCGGGAGGCAGGGCGACGTCCGCCGAACGGACGGAGTCGGCAAACGCGCGGAAGATCGGCTCGTCGCGCACTTTCCAGGCCTCGAACGGTCGTCCGTCGTCGACCGCGTCGAACGGTACCTGAACGATTCTTGGTGTTTCCAACGATCCGGAAACCACCCTCACGGAGCTGGACTTGATCTGGTCCGTGTCGGCGACCAGATTGCCGCCCAGCCCGCCATGAGCCCGCGCGATCGCGGAGACGGCGAGATTCTTGGCCCAGACGCCCGGGTGATAAAGCTCCGGCTGATGCCCGGTCATGAACCAGAGCAGGTCGGATGTGTGCGAGACATCTTTAGTCCCAGGGCCGCAACCGAATGCCGCTGAGGTTTCGAGAAAATCGGCACGTGCCCGTCGGCGCAATTCCGGCACGCGGACGCCACCGATCGAAACGCCCTGGTGGCGCATCAGCCGAGCGTTCGATCGGGCCAATTCCCCCCATTGCGACATCGAAGGGCTGGCGAGCACTCCGAAATCTTCCGCCGGGGCTCGTGGGGCCGAATGCTCCGTCATGGGGTCGACTTCCCGCCGGGGCTATCCGCGGCAGAGCGGCTCAACGCGTTGTCGAAAACCTTGCGGTAATGCCGAAGCCGAAAGTCCGAATCGTCGAGCGAACCGCCGAAGGAACGGCTGGCGTCCAGATAAATGAGCGGAACTGGCATTTCCACGATTTTCATTCGGGCTCGAACCGCCTGCACCCAGACTTCCAGCGGCATGGCATAGCCTAGATCGTGAATCCGGAACGTCTCGAGGATCGACGCCCGATACGTCTTGAATCCGCAAAATGCATCGGTCAATTCCAGAGACAGCTCATTCCTCAGCCAGCCCAGGACAGTCATGTTGATCCTGCGCCGGTCTTCCGGCGGTGGCTGGTTCGGGTCGTAAGTGTCCAGATAGCGACTGCCGCTGACGATGTCGGCCTTGCGGTCCCGCAGTTCCCGTATCAAGTGGGGGATGAGCTGGGGCTCGTGCTGGCCGTCGCAGTCGATCGTCACCAGGGCGTCGTAGCCGCCACGCAGCGTTTCCTGAAATGCCGTGACGAGGGCCGCCCCATAGCCCATGTTGCGCGGGTGTCTGACGGTTCGCACGTCGGTTCGCCGTTTGAGGATTTCGGGCGTCGCGTCCGAAGATCCGTCGTCGATCACGAGCACGTCGCCGGCATTGCTCACCACCCGGGGCAGAACGTCGTCGAGATACTTTTCTTCGTTGTAAACCGGAAGCGCCGTCAGATATCGCATGGGAGTGCTCGAAAGCGGATCGTTCGCGATCCGGCAGGTGGGAACTTCTTGATATCGCGGGCACTACACCGGATCGTGCGGTCGCGTGCGTTCGCCTTTCGGACGTTCCGGAATTCCGGCGAACCGGACTCGATCGTGTACAGGCGGATCGGAATCCGGATTTCCGGATCCCGATTCCCCTGGTCATTCATTGTGGATGAGGGATTTCCGGCTTGTCAACGCCGGAAAGACTCGTCATCACGGCGCCGGGGTTCGGCTCCCGCGGAATATGTCGGTCACGCCTGATTCCTTGCCCGTCGCACTCGATTTCGAGACCTCGATTTCGATCGTGTGGCCCGATGGTCCCGATTTTTTCTATCGAAAGTTACCCGTGCCGCATCCGGATCCGAGGCCTTCGAAAAATCGAATATCGATCGATCCCGCGAAACGGGAACGTCGACTTGACCGAATCGCAGGATCGCTGACCCTTTGCCCGTTGACTCGCCTCGCGTCTATACTCAAGTTCGTAATACTATCGTCCTGAAGTTCGGAAGGACCGCTTCGGAACATTGAAGTACCAGGCGAGGCCGACTTGCCCGGCCCATGGAGCCGATCGAAACAATGCGCATCCTGCACGTGACGCTGCCCCTGATCCTCATCGGCTTGAACACGACCGCCGTCAAGGCCGACCGCGTGGCCGTCGAAATGAAAGGCGGAGGCCGGATTATCGGTCAGCTTCTCTCCGAAAAATCGGATGCCTTGTTCGTCGACCTGGGACATGACGTGATCCGCGTACCGAAAGACCAAATCCTCAAGCGTTCCGCCGCGGACGAAACCTCTCAACCCGCGAATGCGGTCGTGGGTCAGCCCGAGGACACCCTGGGCGGGTTCTACATCACCGGCGGTGTCGACGGGCAATCGGTCAAGCAACTCGTCGACCGCTTCGGCGAAGGGGTCATCTCCATCGACACGCCCTCGGGCAAAGGATCTGGCTTCATCCTCAACGAAGACGGCAACGCGATCACGAATCACCACGTCATCGCCGGCGAAACGAGAATTTCCGCGACACTTTACAAGAAGACGGCCAATGGCGGCCTTCAGCGAATGCGGGTCGAGGATGTCGAGATCCTGGCCATGAACCCGCTTATGGATTTGGCCCTGATTCGTCTTCCCAAACGTGATGATGTCACGTATAGTCCATGTCATTTGTCGGTCGACGAACTTTCCGCCGGTGACGGCGTCTTCGCGGTCGGCAATCCGCTGGGGCTGGAACGCAGCGTCAGCCAAGGCATCGTCAGCACCAGGAACCGCAACTTCGATGGACTCGTCTACATCCAGACCGACGCTGCCATCAATCCTGGCAATTCCGGCGGCCCGCTGTTCAACCTCAAAGGTGAGGTCGTCGGCGTGACCAACATGAAAGCCACGGCGGGCGACAATCTCGGCTTTGCGATTCCGGCCCGCTACGTCAAGGATTTTTTGAGGAACCGTGAAGCGTTCGGATACGACAAGACGAACCCCAACGCCGGTTATCGATATCTCGACGCGCCGCGACGCAAGAAACCTCGCGAGGCGTCCTCGAACGCTGACAAACCCGCCTCGCGCTGAATCCGCAAGGATTCGCGCCTCGCGGCCCTCGGAGTACGTACGTTCTGATCGGATTCGGATCTCGTGATTTCGCGGACTTCCCAGGAAGCGCCGTGCACACCTGAAGGAGTGGAAAAGTGATGCGTGGAACGATCGGCTGGAAGAGGCTCGGGCGACGAGTCGTGATGCTCGGCCTGCTCCTGGCGACTGGCAGCGCCATGGGTCGCGCGGCCTCGGTGGAAGAATCGCTGCCCAAGAACACTCTGGTTTTCGCCAGAGTCGTCAATGCCGCGGCCATGGGAAAGGCGTTCGACCAGACGTCCCTGGGCCGGATGATCAAGGACCCGGCCCTCAAGGACGTGATCGAAGACGTCGAAAAGAACCTCAAGAAATTCTCCGAAGACGTGAAGCAGGCCGCCGGAATCACGCTCAAGGAACTCCTCAACCTGCCGACAGGCGAAATGAACATCGCCGTTCTGCCGACCGCGGATCCGAAAATCCCGGCTGGGTTTTATGCCTCCTGCGACGCCGGTACCAATGACGCCGCTTTCTCCGACGCCATGAAGAAGCTCATCGACTTCGGTGCCCAGAAGGGCTCCAAGGTCACGAGCGAGGAATTCGAAGGCGTCACCATCCGGAAGATCGAAAGCGAAATCAAGGACGATGACGGCGAGTCGGTGAAAATGACCTTCGCCGTCGCGAAAACCGCCACCGTCTACCACGTCGCTTCGACACCCGAGATCCTCAAATCGGTCATCAAGGGTTCCGCGGCCGACAATCTCGCCAGTCTCGGCGAATTCCGCAAGGCGACCTCCAAGTTCCGCAAGGGCTCGCAGCTTCAGCTTTTCGCGAACGTCCCTTCGATTCTCAAGGTCGGCATTCAGGGTGCCGCGGCGAACGTCGACAACGCCCAGGTCGACGCCCAGCAGATCGAAACCATCGTCAACATGCTCGGCATCGGCGGCGTCAAGGCGATCGCTTCGTCCGTCACGATGAACGATCCGGAATTCGACGTGGTCACGACCAACTCTCTGATCCTCGAAAAGCCGGTCGAAGGCCTGCTCAAGGTCTTCAAGCTCCAGCCCTCCAAGATGGAACCCGAACCCTGGGTGCCCGCTGAAGTCGTCAGCTACCAGACCATGGGCTGGGATTTCGACTCCGCCTACAACGGCATCAACGACATCGTGAACATGTTCAACCCGGGATTCCTCAACGTTCTGGAACAGCAGCTCGTCGGCCCCAACGGCGGCGAACCGCTGAGCCTGCAGAAAGACGTCTTCGGCCCCCTCGGCAACCGTGTCACGATCATCTCCGACATCACCAAGCCGGTGAAGGAAGACAGCCAGCGAACTCTGTTCGCCGTCGGCCTGGACGACCCCACCGCATTCGCGAAGACCCTCGAAAAACTCTTCGAACTCGCGGAACTTCAGCCCAAGAAGCGAGAATTCCAGGGCACGACGATCTACGACATCGAACCTGACCTGGCCGCCGCCGTGAACGTCGAAGCCGGCACGATGTCCCTGGCCATCGCCAAGAACACCCTGTTCGTCACGGCGAACGTCACGCTTCTCGAAACCGTCCTGCGTGGCGGATCCTCGAAGCTGGCCGACTCGCCGGCCTACAAGTCGGTCGCCCGCCACTTCCCGGCTTCGACCACTTCGATCAGCTTCTCCGCCGCCGAAGAAGCCACGCGGGCCACGTACGAAATGCTCAAGCAGGGTCAGCTTGACGAAGCCCTCGACGCCGCCGCCCAACAGGCCGGCCGGGGCGACGCCCCCGAACTCGGTCAGCTCTTCGACCCGAAGAAGCTTCCCGATTTCTCCATCTTCGCCAAGTACATGTCCAACGGCGGCGGCTATTCCGTCCTGGACGATGACGGCGTGACCCAGGTCCAGTTCATGCTGAACAAGGAAAACCCCTGATCCGAACTCGTCTTCCGGATCACGCCCGGCGTGTTCCGAAGCGATGACGATCGTTCCGAATTTGACGAGGGCCACGACCGTTCCGGTCGTGGCCCTACCTTTTTCCGATTTCCGGCGAACACGCGCCGCTCAGGCCGTCGAAAAAAAATGGAGTGACAAGACTTGACGGGGTGGGTATAGTTGCATGGATGCATGCATGTACTCAAACGTGCCAAAGGGAGGGATGATCCGATGGACCCGCTCGGACGAATTCGGAATATTTTCGGTACGCAACGCGACACCGGGCGAAGTTCGAAGCGTCGTCATCTGATCGTCGACACCTATGCCGCGTTCCTCGAACGCCGTGACGTGCCCGCCACGATCGGACCGCTGCCCAACGTCTCCATACCGGCCAACACCGGTATGCCGATCACGATCACCGGCGGCACCAACCCCCAGTCCTACACCGTCACTTCCAGCAACCCGCTGATCGCTCCTTCGATCGTCCAGGGCGAGTTCCTGACCTTCAACCTGACGCATAACTCCAGCGGCGTGAACGACCCGCAGATCACCAACCAGACGATGACCTATCAGCTCTTCGATCAGCTGACGCCCCTCACGACGTCGCGCATCAAGGAACTGGTCAACAGCGGTTTCTACACCGGCAAAATCTTCCACCGTGTCGCCAACGGCTTCCCGGACATCAACGGCTATATCATTCAGGGCGGCTCCGTCAATGGCGACGGCACCGGCGAAGTCAATCGGCCCGGTTTCCCCTTCGAAGACGAATTCGTCCAGCCCCTCATCTTCGACGGCAAGTACCAGCTGGCTATGGCCAATGCCGGTCCCGACACCAACAGCAGCCAGTTCTTCGTCACGACCGGCCAGCCCCAGTTCCTGAACTACAAGCACACGATTTTCGGCCAGCTCGTCCAGGGCTCGACGCTCGTCGATCAGCTCACGACCGTCGCCCTCAACGGCACCACGCCGATAAACCCCATCACCATCAATTCGGCGACGCTCTCAAGCGCCAACAACAACGCAGTGCTTCTGCTTGACGCCACGAACTCCCTCACAGGACAAACCGCGACGATCACCGTGAACGCGACCGACCTCGTGGACGGCTCCACGACCTCGCAGACCTTCCTGGTCAACATGATCAACAGCCCGGTCGTCAACCGGCCCTTCCTCAAACCGGTCGTACTTCAGCCCAGCTACAAGACCGACACCACCGCCAGCTTCTTCCTCGAAGTCTCCAACGTACAGGCAGGCTCGGTCTACAGTTACGTCGTCGCCAGCGGGATCCAGTTCAACCCGGTCACGGGCCAGCAGGAGTTCATCCCGGTCACCAACGCCACCGTCAACATCAACCAGGCCACCGGCGAAGTCCAGATCACGCCGCAAGCTGGCTTCACAGGCCCATTGAACTTGCTCGTCGGGGTGCGTGACGGTGTCGACCGCTCAGGCACAGGCAACCTGAATAACCCCTCGAACTACGACCGTCAGAACATCACGCTGAATTTCTCGAACGACGCGCCGACGCCGCCGCTGGCCCAACCGCTCAATATCGACCGTTCGCCCTATCAGGAATTCGTCGATATTCAACTCGTCGGCACGCCCGCCAATCCGAACGTTCCGACGACCCTGACATATGCCATTCGCACCCAGCCGGCCAACGGCACCCTTTCGAACTTCAACGCAACCACCGGCACTGTCCGTTACACCGTGAACAACGGCTTCATCGGCTCCGACACGTTCACTTACACCGTGACCGACGCTTCGGGCCTGGTCAGCTCGCCAGCGACTGTGACGATCCGGGACGTCGGGCAAAATACGTTCGCCGTGCGGCTGCAGAACGACGTTCTTGTCGTCACCCCTCCGCCAGGACGTGCCAGCAACACCATCGAACTGCTTTCCGTCGGCAACGGCATGATCCGCGTCATCGTCAACGGAATCGCGGACGACCAGCAGCCCTTCGAATCGAACATCCGCCGCATCGTCCTGTTCGGATCCAAGAACAACGACCATTTCGCCATCGATCCTTCGATCACCGTGCCCGCCACGATCAGCGGCGGCATGGGCGGGACGAACACCCTGAAAGCTGGCGGCGGCCGCACCATCCTCCAGGGCTGGTTCGGCAAACGGAATACCCTCAAGGGCGGATCCCAGCGTGACATCCTGACCGGCAGGGCCGGCAAGGTGCACTTCGTGAAGTCCGAAGGGAAGGACGTCATGTTCGTCGGAGCCTCCGGTTCGCCTCAGACCGGCCTGAAGGGCACCTTCTACCGTTGGGCCGGCAACCGTCTTGTGCCCGTGCGACAGGTCAGATGACGCAAGATCGCCGATTGCCTTTCGCACATCGGCGATGCGGAACCGAAAAACCGGAAGCGATCGACCGAGCGTATCAATTTTGGGGGCGCTCGCCGATCGCTTTCGCTTTCTTTTCCAGTCGCGACCGAAACCGGTCGACGTGAATCACGGCCCGCCTGTGCACGCCTCGGGCCAGCGGCTCGATGTCGTCGAACGCCTCGACCGCGAACGTCACGAACGGCGGCCGCACCAATATCACTTTCGCCCGGCAAGTCACCCGGTCGCCCACCGGCGCTGGGGCCAGATGCTCGATATCGACCGTGACGCCCACACTTCGCTCGTCCGGCTGAAGATAAGGCGCAATCGCCTTGCGTGCGGCATATTCCATATGGGCAATCAGCCAGGGTGTCGCCAGAACGGGCGGCATCCGGTCATCGGCGAAAATGATCTGGTTATCGGGACCGACCACCAGGTGCTCGTGGTAAGTCAGCCCGGCCTTGATCGCCGGGTGCAATGTCTGCGGCGTCTTCATGCGGTCGACACTTTGTTCCAGGGCGCACCGTTCCTGCTGGCCAGGTTCACTTGACCAGCTTCACATTGCGGATTTCGCAAACGACATCCTGAAAATCGTCGTTCGTCGAATACTCCCATCCGATCAGATAGGCGTTCGGCACGATCTTGCCCGTTTTGATGTCCTTGAGCGGATAGATCATGGCCTTGTACGGCTGCTTCGCCAGCCGGGCGTTCACGGCTTTGACCACGGCCGGCTCGGAAAAAGCGCCGCCGTCATTCAGGCCGTCGTTCGAAACCCAGACGCCGAAAGGAGCGTCGCCAGGATCGAACTCCAGCCGCGAGCCGGCCTGGAGTGGCGGCGGCAGGTTTCGTTCGTTTTCCAGGTCCGCCGTGGTGTTCTTGAACGTGTAGACCCAGGTGACGACCTTCTGTGGTTCCGAAAGCTTTTCGCCCACGCGGTACCAGCCGCCCCGATTCGTCGTTTCGAGCCCCAGGGCGATCACGGGGGCGTACGTCACCGGCCCATCGCCCGCCTTGACGAATTTGCCCGCGACCGCTTCTGGAGCTGTTTCGACCGGATTGAGCAGATCGGCGTACATGTCGAGGCCATATCGGGTTTTCAGGACGACGGCCCAGTCCGGCTCGTTCGGCCCGGGGGCGATTTTCGGCTGCTTCGGCGTCTGTGACCGAACTGACAGGGGATGTAGGACAAGCGACAAAAAGGCCGCACGTAAGATGACGGACCCGATCTTCATGACTTTCGAACCTCGTGAGCGCCTTCCGGTGAGCGGTTTCAGGCCATTCTAGGCCGCCGGTCACGCGGCCACAAGTCCGGCGAGCCTCCAGGGCAAGCGTCAGGAAGCTGACCTGCCCCGTGACCGCACCAGGCCAAGACCCGAAAGTACAGCCACGATCGCCAGAGTGCCACACGAAATCAACCCGCCAAGCCGAAACGAATCCGGCTCATAAGCATAAACGAGCTTGTGTGTGCCTGAAGGCACGAGCGCCCCCCGCATCATACGATTGGCTCGCACGATTTCCTTCGGCTGGCCGTCAACCGTCAGTTTCCAGCCAGGGTAGAACACGTCGGCCAGAATTACCAGCCCGGGCCGTTCGAGCGTGGCCATCATTTCCACTCGTTGCGGCTCGTATTTTTCGATCGTAACCTTTTCGTCGCTGCCGGGTCGAACCCGCCCTGTCATGAACGGAGCGACCCGCTCCTGATCCGCCGCGTCGATCCAGCTCAGCAGCTTCGGGTCGAACACTTCGCGGCCGGCGTCGAACCAGAACGGATCCGACGGGAACAGGATTTCCGTCATCACCGGTTCCCGATCCCGCCGCGACAAGCCGTGGACAGTCGGATAGACCCGCATTTCGTGAACGATCCAGGCCCTCGGAAACGCCGCCTTGTTCCGGAAAATCTGAACGTCTTCCTCTTTGGCCCAAAGGTCCGTTTCGGCCTTCGAGGCTGCGTCCTTGCGTCGCTCGGGATCCGGGTAAATCGGTTCGGATTCGTCGATGAACGAAGCGAAACTCCGCTTGTCGTCCTTCCAGTCGCCCGGCCAGCCAGGCACGATGAAATAGCGGGTATTCCACATGTCATACCCGCGGCGTGGATGATAGGCCAGTTCCGCGCCCGGTGTCGCGTTGAGCGCCTGCGCCGTCTCCGCCGTGAATTTGCGGAAAAACGGCCCGAAAAACCACCAGTAGTCGTAAAGCTCCGTCGTGCCTTCCGTGATCGTGTACTGAACGCCCTCCGTAATGCCGTATTTCGGCTGAATCGTCGCCCGTTCCCAGCGAACGAAGTCGCGCACCCGGTCGGGCGAACCGCTGGAATACCAGCCAGGCGGATTCCAGAGCGGCATCCGGTGGATACGGTACATCCCGCCAGGCGTCGGCGACCGCTTTTCGGCTTCCTCGATCAGCTCAAGGACTTTCGGCTTCCCTTCGAAAAGCGCTTGCGGAACCATCCGCACATATCGGGCGTTGCCCAGGGCAAGATCGCCGGCCATCACCAGCAGAATCGCCGGAACGGCCCAGCGGGCATGCTCGCCCTGCTTCAGAATCGCCCGGCCCAGAACCAGTACCACAAGCACCTGAACCAGGCCCAGGAAGGTCTCCAGCCAGGCCTCTTCGACGATCAGAGGCCCATAAACCGACGATGCCGCCCCGGGCTGC
>Ga0172376_10006813_pt1 | contig 12328 bp, 8 predicted proteins | sample Lak35m_FD_121114 | JGI IMG/M metagenome (GOLD analysis project Ga0172376, IMG submission 121114) | Freshwater microbial communities from Kabuno Bay, South-Kivu, Congo - kab_092012_35m | ecosystem: Environmental > Aquatic > Freshwater > Lake | place: Democratic Republic of the Congo: South-Kivu...
AATCTAGGATTGAATTCAGTTATGGCCTTGGACTCTGCATCCTTAGTCCATTCAGCCCCCGGGTATTCCCTAAGCCAAGCGCTGTAGGATATCGCTGTCTTTAATGATTCGTCAGTAGCTATGTCTGTGTTTAGTCGTTTGGCAATCTCTGCTTTAACTCCGTCTTCGTCTACAGCCCCGGTGTAATATCCTTTAGCGCCGACGAACTCCTTGGTTCTAAAATTTTCTATCCTTGGCCCCATGTCTTTGATGACCGCGTCGGAGTACAACTGAGGAGTGTACTTTACCTCATCGCCTTGGATCGGCGGTATAAACAGGCCGCTCTCCTGAAGCTGCTGCTGCCAACCGTTTCTAGACAGCGTATTGCTATTCCATTGACTGTATAGTTGCTTGGCTTCCTCTGTGGTTCCAGACAGTCCTGAAAAGGAGTCAAGCTGTATTTTTATTATGGTCTCGTTGTTCTTCTTGGAGTACTGCTCTGCTTGGACTACAAACTCCTCGTACTCCTGTTTGAGTTCCCTGTATTTATTAACGGCCGTAGCGTTAGATGGATCTAGCTTTGCTTGCGTTGCGGCGGCGGTTAGTTCCGAGAGTATCTCTTGAGCGGGCTGTGCAAACTTCTCGTTAAGCGTCTTGGGAACAATAGCGGGTAATGGTTGGTCTAGTCCAATTTCCTTAACGGATTTATCGATGGCTTTCTGCTTCTCAGCGGCCATCAACGTCAACGCCTGTCCTGCGTGACCAATGGCCTGAGCTACGGCGTCTCCAGAGCTGGTTTGCGGCGTGTATGCTCCACCAACGTATCTTGTTTTGTACTGTCCCATTTATTTCTCAAATTTAGCAACAAGTTTCCGAACGTAACGCCTAAGTTTTTCAGGGTCTCCGTTTACCATGGCTTTTATTGTTGATGCTTGTTCTGGATTCAGTATGTATTCGCCGCCCGTCACCTCAGCGACTTTCTTTCCATCGTCATCGATAACATGTAGCGGGTTGTCTTTGTGACTAAACTTACCCGGGGTCTTGCGGACTTTCATTCCGCGTTTCCCAGTGATCGCACCCCCCAGCATGCCGCCAGTGTATGCTCCAACCACAGCGCTAGCCACCCCGCCAGCTATGTTTCCTATGGCTGCGCGGCGCATGTCTTTAGCCTGCATCTCCATAATCTGTCCTTGATATACGCCCTCTTCGGCGGCGGCTCTTTCATCATAAGCATATGACAGATCTCTTGATGTGCGTTGTTCTTTAAGCTGTTGTTCAGTTTGTTGGGCCGCCGCTAAATACCTCAAGGCCTCAAGTTCTCTGGCTTGCTGCTGTTCGGCTATAGACATCTCAGCCGCGGTCGCTTGACCCTGTGCTGCGATAACGGCTCCAAGCCCCCTGCTTCCGTAGCGCTGTGCCGCTTCTGCTGTGGTTGCAAACGATCTAGCGATAGACTCTCGCTTCATTCCTGCAATCCTGTCGTCGAAGGCTTTGTTAACCATTTCGTAATACGTCGATGGCGTGTCTAGCGACGGCTGAGCCGCCCTTATCCTTTTGAGGTCGGACTCGGCTTGTGTCAGCCGGCCAGACCACAGGCTCTGAAGCTGCTCTGCTTGTTGTTGCATGTCATTGGCTCCAAACAGGCTAGAAACGCCCCCCATTATTTGGCCGACGCCTTGTAGGCCTATGCCTACGCCCTGCATTTGCTGCGGAGACAGGCCGGATCGATTAGACCCTCCTCCACTGTTGGATCCGTCACTGTTTTGATCGTATTGGTCAACCATGTTGAGTTTTAATTAACTTGTTGATTGTGTAGTTGTGACGTCTCAAAGATAGCGTTTACGGCGTAAAGCTCTCGCTTGTCTGTAGCCGATGTCTGCAACTTTATCCTCATGTAATAGTCTCTCATTGAGTCGCCCGAGTAGTACGGGTCACTAACCGCCATAATCACGTCGCCTTGCGTAATTGATGACGCGTCTCCAGAAACAAGTATTGAATTCCTCGACAACACGGAAGCTATCGCAGCTCCAGTGACGGTGTCGTCAGACCTTAATAACGGAGCCCCTATCTGAAACGGCGCATCACTGATTCTGTTTTGAAACACAACCGTTTGGTTAGTAACAGACGCCACTACTCCAAGCACTACCTTGTTACTCGTGGATCCTCCTTGAAAGTCTTTAAGCACGTTGCTGTAGAACATACCCTCTCTGTCGATGAATTTGTATGACGGCACAGATGTTAACTGATCATCCGTGCTGACAATCGCAGGCCATGCGTGGCTACCCTCTATCGATAGTGCCTTGTACGTTTTTACCATTGACGGGTTTAACTTAGAAACGATTTCGATAACCGCAGGAAATTGCTGCCCATAAAAGTTGCTTCGTATATCAGAGGCGTTATGCCTGTACAAGAACCCGTTGTAAAACGTAAACAGCCTGTCATGAAGCCTAGCATACATCTCCGGAACAAAACTGTACCTAGTCAGCCAAAACGCAGCTGAAGTATGATATGCTAAAGTCTCACCGTAGTACTCAGCCACAACATGCGGTGGCGGCGTACTTGGTGGCAACGAAATCTCTGGGTCGTCCTCTATCGGAGGGGTTGTTTCTATGGGGGGTGTACTCGGTGGTGGTGGCGTTGACACCCCGTACTGCACGGCTATCTCTGTTGGTATCCATACCTGAGACAACGACGGAGCAACGGCACCTATGCCGAGAACCTGTCCTGAAGATGTTTTGATCTGGGCAGGGATTTCAGACAGTGACGCTCCTTTTTCTACGAATACCGCGGGCCTGTCCCCTATGAGGTCTATGTATATCACCGCTTGCAAGTACTCGTCAATGGCCTCCTCGAGTTCATCTATGACGCCGGCGTCGAAATTGATCTTTCCGATGTCCTCGGTCATCTCAGTAATCTCTGTCTCCACAACTACCAATCCGCCTTCAGCTCCTGAGGATTGTTCCTCTTCTATGAAGTACTGACACCACGATACCAGTAGTTCGTTGTTCAGTGGGTCAAAGCCGCACGGCACCTTAATGTCTTGCGGAAGCTCGGCAAGTTTGGACTCGAAGAAGCTGTCCATCTTCTTTTCTGAGATCAGCTCAATGCCATTGCCGCCGAGTTGAACTACTTTACCCGACTGAGTATCGACCAAGTAGATCCTGCCCATGGCTTCAACAACGGACTCGGGATGTTTGCCCGGGCCGTGGTCTCCGGCGTAATAATTTTCTGATCCCAAGACGTTCTGAGACGTTACAAGCAAGCCGTCCGCCCCCGTTTCAATTAAGGTTCTGTTGATGGGTTGCTGGCAGATTCTGTGCTCTTGCATAACCACTACCGCTTCACCTCCATCATGCAAGTATGTTATAGCCCCGTGTTTAGAGTTATAATCTTTGTATGGGAATAGAGAAGGGTTGAAGCTTGACAAGGAAAGAACAGCTGAATCAAAAGCATAAGGATCGCTGTATGTTACAGATGACGGTCTGAGTATCTCTCTTTGGTCTGGAGTCTCGATGTGAGGGCGGCCTATAGACGTAGCTTTAGAATCAAAGAAGTCACTAACAGTGTCTGATTCAATTAAGAAGGTATCATATTCTTGCAAGTCTGGTTTAGCCTTGTTAAACTTAAAAGTCTGACCAGCTTGAACGTAATCATTGCTTTCTGGGTTTACAAGTTGTTCTCTAAGTCTTAAATAGGCGTCTCCGTTTTTAAGTGTAACAACACCAGCGAAAAGCCCATTAAGCCCTGCTGCTTGAACATTTGCCTGAGTAGTTATCCCTAAATTTATAAATTCTTGAGAAGGAAATTCATTTATGTTGTATGAATATACACTACCTCCAAGTGGAGCGATAGAATGCACGAAAACATACCCGTCTTGGTTTTGACCAGATATCAATACTTTATCCCCAACATAAAGTCTTTGCCCTGAGGAAAACGAATATCCACCAGTTATTGTTATGTTAAAGTCTGGTATTGATTGATTGTCTCTGTCCCCTCCGTGAGTCTTTCCAAAAGGCGTATCTATAATAGGGTGTATAGATCCAATTTCAAAGTATGGGACTTTTTCAGTGTTCTTTTTAGGAGAGAAAATTTCAACAAGGCACTTCTGGGAAAAGAAGTCTGTTCCAACATTAACAGCCTCTTGATTAAATCCACTAATGCCCTCATCTCTTATGCCTAAGAACCAACCAGTTCTTCTGTAGTTGTCTTCATCTGCGGTTGTTGTATTTGTTAGCAGTATTGGGTTTTTCTCGTCATCTTGAAAGTAATGATGCCCAGTAATTACAAACTCATGAAGCGGTCGAATTGTGTTTCCGTTTTGATCCATGTACTGGAGAATCCTAACTTTATCTCCCGGAATAAATGAATACTTCAAGTCTGCCCCTTTAAATTCTTTATAGCTTTCGTTCTTGCCTTCAAGCCCTCTTAATGATAAGAATATAGTTCCCTTGTCGCTTCCATCAAGAGCTTGTATGATTGGCCTATCACCACCTGACGGCGATAAAATATCGGCATACACTGTTTCATTACCCGTGCACGCCTCAGCTATAGTGACTTGAAGATATTTATCATATGTCAAGTTCTTACTATAAACGGGAGCCCAATACTTTGACCAGTGTGGCGGAGTATGGCCCAGTCTTAAATCTATTTCAGTCCTTCCGTTTTTACCATATCTGTTTTCACTTCCAAAATGAGACACAGAAACATTTGAATTTATTCTTTGAACTCCACACGCTCTCATTCTGTGGTCAAAATAAACTATACCAAAATCATGTCCTCCACCAGCTTTAAATGTGGTGTTTATTAACTCGTTGTTCTGTATTATTGATATTGTGCTTTTTGACACTATTGGATTGACATATGCAGTTCTAACAGAAAACTGACCATTTATCCTATCTGAAAAGTCAAAGCCAAGTGCATTAGTTGTTAACGTTGTTATTGATCCTTGTATTTCAGAAGAAGAAACATATACTAAACTCCCCTGCTCATTTGTTTTTTTAAATTGATTTGAAGCCGTATAATATGTTCCATTGCCGTCAAGGAATTTTGGGCCTGCATTTGTAATTTCTATTCTTTGACCTTTTGTAAATAATGCAGCAGAAACATTTAAATCTGCTCCATTCCTAACAACTCTACACTTAACAGCAGATCCATTGTTTATTTCTTCTGCTTGTTCAATGCCAAAATTTAAAGTCCCATTAAGGTATAAAAAAGCATTGTTATATGTTAATGATTGTTGATTTCCAACAGTTGGATAAAAAATGTTTGATGGCGAAGCAACACAAGAAATGCCATAGTTTTGTTTTGTGTAAGTAGATGCGTGTTCTATTATGTTTCCAAGACCGTCTGTCGATAATTTGTAATCATCAACCTCATGAGAATATATCATGCCTGTTGATTGATCTCCTTGAATTTTTATAAAATTGTATGATCCCGGATTCATTTGCAAGCTTGACACACTGCAGTTGCCATTCACCTGTTGAACTAACTCTGATAAAAGTATTTGATTTAATTGTGGTCTTGATGTATTAGCAGGAACAAAAACACTTAAATTGAACTCAATATCAGAAACTGGAAACAGTTGTAATGACCTCAAGTTCAACCCAGCTCCATTGATATTTCCATCCATGTCGTATGATTCATATATTCTTCTATTTGAATCATTTTGAAATGGGGCACTTGGAGTGCATACATATAGTGTTTCTGAATAATGTTGAGTTCCGTCAATAATCCTTGTTACTTGAATTGGGAATCGCATATTTAACGACTCTTGATCGTTTATGTATTGTGCTGGCGTTGTTGTTCCTATTCCTATTTGACTGCAAGATATTCTAACATTTATTGCTATTGTTGAATCTGTAAACAGACCGTCTATTGGATATTCTGACGTGTCAATTATAAATGACATCCCATCTCCTTCTCCGTATACAGCAATACTATATGAGTCATCGCCTCCGCTACCTGCTTGTTCCCATATGTTGCCATCTGTTTTTGGCCCTTGTAGCAGAGCAGGATAATATGTCAAATTGCCTAATTGTCTTTTTTTATTAAACAAGTAAAACCAATCCCATCCTGACGGAGAATTAGTAAACCTATTCCAAGAAGTTGAGCTTATGTCTTCAAAAAAATTGTTTTCTGTTACTACGTTAAAAAATAGCTCTGTGTATGATGGTATGTTTTGAAGATAAACCTCTACATCAGCATCTGCATATTCTTTTTCTGAGTGATATACAGGATAAGCATAAACGCTTGTTTCTATGTTGTCAAACCCTTCCTTATAGTTCCCGTAGAACAATCTATTATTACTAAATGCTTCTGCCTTAGCAGTGCGAGGGACAGAATCAAATAACTTATTTATCTCTTCTTCGCTCAAGAATACATACGTCCCATCGTTCTTAAACAAGAAAGACTGAATAGAGTTAGGATCGTTGTCAGCTACTACATTGTTAAGCTCTACAACCTTAAAGAAAGCCCCATCATTATTTCTCCTTGCGAATACCCGTATCTTATTTACAGGCCCGTCAGAGTTCATTACCGTAATCTTCAGCTCATTATTTTCAGAACTAAACGTACTTCTACTTAAGCTGTTATAAGCCAAGTTAGTGCTTGACACGGCTAAGGCAGAGTAAGGAGAAAGCGCAGAAATCTCTCCGTCATCGTATACATATTGGTAGCAAAACTGAAAAACATTCTCCTTGAGGTGGTTAGCGCGGAGCGTAGTATTGGTCTGGAATTCAAATACAGGAGGAAACACAGGAGGGCGCTTTGCCACTGTGAAGAAAAGCTCCTTTTGCTCCGTGGTTCCCGAGTTGATTGTTTCATCGTACTGGTTCAGCTCGAGTTTCGTAGCGTTTATCTTCCTCGGCTCGTTTACGCCGTCTGTCCAATATAGAAGGCTTTCTCCGTATTGATTAATTATAAGATCCGCCTTGATAAAAGATCTGCGATTGAACGCCAAGTGAGAACTCTCGTAGAGCTTCTTGTAGCTGTTGTTGGCGTAGCTATACCGATATATTCCATGCCTACCAGTACTGTTGTACAGGAAGTAATACACGCTGTCCTGCGCCTTTGTTTCTACACAACCAAGAACCCTGTTATAGCCTGTCAGCGGGATCTCGTCTGTAGGAGTTGCAGGAGCCACCATGAGGTTGCCGGGGATGTTCTTAGCCACAGAGCCATTGCCGTCAGAGGCCGCAGACACCCTGATATTAAGAGCGTCCACCATCTCCACTGACGACACCACTCTTTCGTCGTCGTCCTTATTGAGGTACTGCGGAATCAGCTTGTCTATAGCCATGTCAATACTTTGGAGACTGCTTGAAATTCTTTCTGATTACCCTGAGGGCGTCTTCTTTGGAGAACGCATTCATTCTGGATTTAGCGATGCGCTTGGACTCGAACCACTCGTGACGAGCCTGCTGCTTTTCTACGGCCGGCACATTTGACTTGCGCTTCAGTAGTTGCCAGTAGATGTAGTTCTGTATCGCTTCTTCTGCGTAGGCGTGAATAACTGGATTAGACGATCTGGCTTCGTCGGCGATGTACTCGATGACTACCTCCCCTGCGTCTCCGCTGATTTCGAGTCTGTTCTGTTCTTTATTGATTCTGTACTCTCCCATGTAGAACCCGCCTCCGAGACCGTATAGCTGTCCTACGTTGCCTTGATAAATGTAATTCGTAAACACCACTGAATCATCGCCTCCGAATACCCCGCTTTGTACGCTCCCTGATTTTGCGTCCTCACGATCATACACTCCATCGCCATCGCTGTCAACCGGATTATCGTTGCCGTCGAGTACGTATCTCTGACTGATATTGATGTTGTCATTTACGCCATAGACGTGCAACAGTCCATCGGCACCCACTACCCCGACCTTAATGAGGTCAACGAAGTCATCGGGGAGTTCAACGGTTTGATTAGCCCCCGTAGTCAGCCTTAACGACTTCACCCGCTGAGACACATCAAACCCAAAATCTCTTATGCCACGCAATGCGAAATGCCTTATAATAGTGTCTCCTGCGTCGTTGACGTAGTCGCTGCTATCCATGGACAGCACGAAGTCGTTGACTATCTGATCGACGGTTATTAGATTTCTTGCCATTAGGTGTTAGCTGCTTTTGTTTGTTGTGCGGTGGCGTACTGAAACACATCAGAGTCTCTGAGGTTTATACCAATCATCGCAGCGAGTTCCGTGACTATCTCCGGTACATAGTGCTCCGGTAGTTCGAAGTCCACTGATGTAAGTGGGTCGTACACCTCAGCCGCTCCGACGACTGTAAACCCGAACTTCGGCAGGGCTGCTGTCCTTGCTCCCGTGGTGGCGAGTAGTCCCTCGGGCTGTTTGTAGTACCTCAGCGATATTTTATTGATCTGCGTTGGGTAAACCCTGATGCCATCGTCTAGGAAGGCCACTGGACAGCTTTCTTTCGGTGCTGAGACATCGGAACTGAGTACATAGTGAAGCTTGCCCTCGTCGTAGATGACGTCAATTGGAGTCGAGGTGTTTTGATCCAAGACCTGTGCACCTGCGGTAGACAGCGAGATAATCTTTGCGAGATCCGCTGGCTTTGCAAAGCTACCGCCCTGCTTTGAGATCGTGACCGTCTTGGAGAACAACGACAGATCTTCTTTGATCTGCTTTAGCCTAGACTTGTCTCTAGCGCTATCAATGTTTCGCCTCCTGAGGTTTTAGATCTTGGTGATGTCCTTGAACATGTTGTTGAACACCGTGGCCTGAGCCACCGCCGCCAAGCTATTGAACTCCACAGGCGTTATAAACCCCCGCTGATCTTTGTTAGCGATGTCCCTAAGGGACTGATATACTTCTCTGACGGACGCCATTAACCCACTAGATTATCAGCAAATATACGAAAAACAAACGGGGGTGTTTAGCCCCCGAGTGTTAACTGCCTTGTGGATTAGGTCACGCTATTCCGTCGAGCTGTCTGTTTATCTCTGATAACACAGGAGCACCGTTGTCGGTCATGCAAAATCTCGTCATAACCTCCTCTTTGTCCTGCCCTACAGGGACTGATACTATCATCTTCCTAGTGTCTGTCCATACCACCGCTCCGCCGTGCATGGAAACGATATTGAAGTCGAAGGCCTGACGCACGTTTGCTCTGGCTTTGACCATCGGAGAACTCAACGTACTCATGAACTTCTCAGGGTTTTGCTTAGCCGCTCTTACGAGTCCGTGCTTAATACCTCTGTCGTTCTGATCCACGCTGACACCAAGAGCATAAGCCACCGGTATGAGTTCGTCGATTGACGTCTTCTTGATGACCTCAATAGCGTCGGCAACGAGGAATTCGTTGTCTAGGTTTTCCTCCACCTGCTTTCCGGGCTGCACCAATTCGAACTGCGTTCCGCCGTTGGAGACGTTGTCTGGATGAAGTTTCAAGAACTTAATGAGGTTTGGCTTGGTTTGAGGAACCACGAGGTTCTTGTCTCTGAATACCACGTGTTCACGAATACTGTCCTTGAACTGCTCGTCAAGCCAGACGCTGTTTTCACCCGGGCAGTAACGCATGGTTCGGATCTTGTTGGTCTCTTTGTCGAAGATGTTGAGGTTGTTTGACCTGACCTTATACCAAGCGCCTCCTCTGCTGTTCACCATTCTGAACCACGCAGGTCTGGAGTCCTCGTCTTTGATGTTCCTTTTGAATGTCTGCTTAGCCTTTGTCGTGGCGTCTGAGACGCTAACCCTTGGCGATGCTTGTGGCGGTTTTGAGAAGGCCGCCGCCCTTCCGCTCTGTTCTGACATTGTCTTGTATTAAATTAGTTCCTGATTTGAAGTAAAGCCAGCCACCAACACTTGGTTAGCGGCTGGCTTTGTTGTTAGTAGGTCATTGCTTAGGCATTAGCCGCAGCAAGCGAAGGCGTGGCAGCCGTCACAAACGAACTGATGGCCTCGGTCGTCACGGCATCAAACAACACGATCATCATGCTGTTCCTGTATGCGTTAGTCCTTTGATCCGATAGCGAGTCAGCAATAGCCTGAAGCACTTGCTTGTGCTTGTTGGTGGTTACCGTCAGCGTAACCTTGTCTGAAGCGCCCTCAGTTGTTGCTGAATCGGCAGCTAGACCCCAGTTGATGCGCTGATTAAAGTACAACACGAGTTCCGTGTCTGACGTGGCTTCAGCGCCCTTGAAAGCGCTTACCGGAAACAGGTTAGACCCGTTTACGTTGTCGTCGTCATTGGCTAGTGTGGAGTCCTTCCGGACGTAAAAATACTTCTCCATGTTTGTCTGTTGTTAATGGTTAGATGCCTTTGATGAGAACGTGTTGATTGGCGGCACGAGTTACCAAACAAACCTCGCTGCGGTAGTGGAACGAAGCCAAGTCTTGGGTATCGTTGGTGTATCCGAGAACACCACCACCAGTAACCCAGTGCTCCATTTCGCGGCTGTAACCGCCAGCTGCTTTGTAACACATTTCCAAGGCCGGAGATTTAACACCAGTCTTTGGGTCGGTCACCTTAGCAAGAGGGATGGCTGCGCCGGCGACGAGGTTCTGAGCCACATCGGTGTTGCCGAGCAGCGTGGGATCGTTAAGCAGTTTCCAGCTGTGCTTGTGGAAAGTGTAGCCGCCTCGACTGAACGACTTAAACCCGAGGTTCAGCGCCATGTTCTTGTCGTTGTTAAACGCCCCGAAGGCATCGGCCACACCAGCGGCGGTTCCGTAGCCATTGGCGATCATGTCGTCAATCAACAAGTCCTGATTGGTGTTGACATAAAGCGCGTACTCCGAAGGGCAGCCGTTTTTGTCCATCTCCTTAATAAGTGCGTCGATGTCAGAGAAGCCTCCAGTGGTGCTACCTAAGAGGTCGGACGTAACCATTCCGCGATCCTCGAGTGCAGCGAAGTATCCCTCGGTTCCATCGATGTCTGACGTGAGGTTGGTGGTGTTAGTAATTTTCTGACCCAACAACAACGTCATCTCGCGCTTATCCATGAAGCGTTGACGCGTGTCCGTCTCGCCCTTGATGTAAAAGCGGTAGTCGCCGTTACCAAGATCGATGTAGCCGATGTTAGTGGCTTGAGAGCCGCTTACCTTGTACACCTCTTTTACGATAGCGTATGGGTTAGTGCGCTTCACTACGTTGGACTGCAAGAAACGAGAAGGTTGATCTGATCCCTGTTCGAAATAATTACCAACGATCGGCATGTCATAAACAGCAGTTGCTGTAAGAGCTGCTCCAAGCGCGGTCAATGGGATAGCGGTAAACTCGTGGTTAGTGGTGTCAATAGCGCTTACATAAAGACGGTAAGCACCGTTTACCAAGAGAATGTCACCGGGGCGCACGATAAGCGGATACCTTTCGATGCCGTCGCCGTCGGTGTCTTCTACCTCGGTGCCAAACGTAGCGTCTTCGGTTTCGATGGTGTACTCAAAGGTAACGGCCTGAACAGTGTCGGCACTAGTCTTGCAACGAGCACGTTGGATCTGATGGAGACGAGCCTCTTCAAACCACTCCACATTGTCTGCGGTGCCGGCGTTTTTTACAGCGCCAGTCATGGTTAGGAATCCGGTGATGCCTTGGTTGCCGAAAGTCTTGATGAGCTCCTTCCGGATGTCGGGAGCGTTTACCTCGTTTAAGAAGTCGTACAACGACGCATACTTAGCAGGCGTTGCGAGGCTATAGAGGTTGTTGTTTATGCCTTTAGGCCCTGAAAAGCCGCCGGCTGATTGTGAAACAGTGATCGCCATTTCTTTTTGTTGTTAGTGATTAAACATTAAATGTTACCATGTCGGTTTGCAGGATGTTCTTGATTTGCTCATTGACCATCGCTGAAGCCGCTGGGGTGTGCGGTACTTGTCGAGGGTTGGCTTGACTTACGTTGGCTTGCTGAACCACGACGCCGCGCTGTCCAGCGCTGATGCCTTGGTTATAAGCCGCGGAAACAATGTTTTCGATGTTGTCCATAACTACCCTGTGGGCGTTTAACTTCTCGAAATTCCACTGTCCGTTCTCAACATATTGGTCAAAGAACTTCTCGATTTGCTTGTTGCTTTCGATGAGCTTCGGCCTGTAGGTTTCGTCTATACCGAAAGAGAATTTCTCTCCGCTCGGTAATGCGAACTCCAAGGCTTCGATCTCCTTAGCATTGGCTTCCATGGCCGACACCCACTCGCTATTAAACGGTGAGCTGTCGTCTCTCTTAGTTGGCGCAGCAAATTGATCCCGTACCTTTTGGATCTTTTTTCTTGCGTCTTCGGCATTGATTCTGAGATTGAGTTTGTAGACCTCAAGCTCGTCCTCGGCAAGGATTGACTCGTCTTGAAAACCATACTTGCTTTTCGCAAGGATGTCGATCTCCTTAACTCCTAAATCCGGGTGCTCT
>Ga0172376_10006818_pt1 | contig 12321 bp, 9 predicted proteins | sample Lak35m_FD_121114 | JGI IMG/M metagenome (GOLD analysis project Ga0172376, IMG submission 121114) | Freshwater microbial communities from Kabuno Bay, South-Kivu, Congo - kab_092012_35m | ecosystem: Environmental > Aquatic > Freshwater > Lake | place: Democratic Republic of the Congo: South-Kivu...
ACCATGACCATCTCCGCGCCCCTGACCGTTGCCCAGTCCGAGTTCCTGTCGGATCTTGGCGGCCTCGTCAGCCTTTCCGGCAACCATCAGGTTGTGCATTTCAGTGAACCTGGAAAAATTTTCCTGCGTGACCACTCTGGTCGCACCCTTGTCTCCCATGAGGCTCTTCCACGCCGCATAGTCGTTGTTCGCAAATGCCTGTGTCATCTGCGTATGCCGTTCGGAAGAATAATTCGGCCCGTACCGACCCGTATCACCGTCCTGGGCGAACGCTCCACCCGCGAGTACCGCACCTCCGAGCACCGACAGACCCAAGACCCCCAGTATCGTATTCTTTTTCATACGTTTTTTCCGATTCGATGATTATTGACCGACTGCCGCGGCACACCATAGAACGGATATCGCGTATGATGTTTTCATCTGTCCGTCCGTCCATGACGCCTCGCGCCATTGTCACCAGTCTCTCCGTCTCCGAGACCCTGACCGGAACCGTTTCCGTCCGCGGGCCCCTTCCCGACCCAGGGGCGGATCTCAGTCGCTCGGAAATCATGCTCACCGACCCGGGTCCCCATGACCTTGATCATCTCCCCCGGAGACAGTGTCACCGAAGGCTTGACAACCGTCTCCGCGTCCATGGCGATATCCCACCGTCGTTCGGAAAGGTCGATCAATCCGATCGCCGAACCCGAATATCCGTCTATCGTTCCGGAAAGCAGACCCCGGTCCGGCTGCATCCATTGCGACTCCTTGGTCACGACGAGATGTCGGCCATAATACGGGAAATCCTTCGCCATTGTCGTGCCGAGCATCTCCCCTATCCCGAAGAACGACATCACCGCGCCGAGAACCGCGACGCTTCCGACGATCGAAAGCGAGATTTTCGACCGACTGAACCGGTATCCGGTCTCGGTCCTCCGGATATCGGCGAACGCGACCACAAGGAGCGTTCCGATCAGTATCGCCCAGAAATACGGAAAGATGGACAGCGAATATGTGACGGGATCCAGCCGCATGAAACGGTACAGATCCCAATCCAGACCGGAAAGAAGAAAATACGCGACGGAAAAGGATAACGCGCCGGAAACGATCACGATGCCGAGCGCGGCCCATACGAGGTACTTCCGCATCAGATATGCGGATCGCGGCTCGGGAACGATTCTCCGATCCCTTATTTTGGCGACGGTGTCGCGAATGATGTTTTCCATAGGCTTAGTGACAATCGATATGTTCCTCCTTCAGGCGCTTCAACAGGATTTTCTTTCCCCGGGCTATCAGGGTCGCGACGGACCCTTTCGGTTTTCGCAGGATATCCATGATTTCCTCGTACTCCTTTTCCTCGATGAATCTCAGGATAAGGACCTCCCGATACCTGATGGGAAGCTCCCTGATGGCGGTCTTTATCTTTGCCACGCAATCCGCGTCCGTCAGCTCCTTTTCGATGTCGACGCTTCCCGCAATGAGCCGCTCCCATTCCGCGTCGTCGAGCGCGTCCGCCTTCGGTCTGGCATTCAATCTGCGGAAATGATCGATGATGTGGTTATGGGCGATCCGATACGCCCAGCTTGAGAATTTCAACACCTCGGTATATTCGTTCAGTTTCCGATACATCTTTATGAACACCTCCTGCAACAGGTCTTCCGTTTCCTCGTCGGCGAACCTTCCCATCCTTCGGATATAGTGAAAGAGCGGTCCCCGATACCGCTCCATCAAAAGCCCGAACATTTCGGGATCCCTGCGGGACAACTCTATAAGTTCGGCATCCGTCCGGATTTCCGTTTCGATCATATTTTCTTCGTGACCATCATAGGACGGATTCCGAGACATTTGTTTTCACTCTTTTCCGTATCCATCGATGACGGTCCTGAAGTCTTCCGTCTCCAAGACGGCTCCTTCCGCATTTTTCAGATCGTATTTCGGACCGATCTCATTGAGTTTGAGCGACGTGTCGACCCCTTCCGGCAGGCCCAATTCGTCCCGGAATACGCGGAGCGGGACACCCGTCTTCTCGATCACGTGATTCAGCGTATTGCTCCCGCGTATGTCCGCCACGTTGATATTCCCGACCGCATCGACGATATTGGACGGGGCCTTCGTCTGCCATATCGGCGTCATCACGACGATCCCGAGCGGGACGAAGAATGCCATGGCGATGATCAGGCTGAACGCCTTCTTGGAAATATCCCTTCCGAAAACCGTCGCCGTCAGGCTTCCCTTGGGGCAGGTCTTCACACACTGAAGACAGCTGATGCAGTCCGAAGAATTCACTTCCGAGACATCGCTCACGTCGAGACCGGCGGGACATGACCGGTCGCACGCGCCACATCCGACACACGACCGTTCGTTCCTCCGGATACGGAACGGACTCATCCTTCTCACGATGCCGAGCGTCGCCCCAAGCGGGCAAAGATACCGGCACCACCAGTTTTTCGTGAACAGCGACGAAAACAGCACCAGTGCCAAAACCGAGTATCCGACGATCTTCTCGTCCACTTCGTTGCCGAGATGCATCAGCGCGTTGAACGGATCGTATCCCCGGAAGACGAGATCGCCGGTCCTGTATGAAAAATAGACTATCGCGACCAGGATCGCGTATTTCAGGTACCGGGCATACCGGTCGACCGACTTCGACAGCTCGATGTCCTTCCGGATTCCGAGCTTCCGACCCAAGGCCCGAACCCATTCCTGAAGCGCGCCCAGAGGACACAGATGCGAACAGAATACCCGTCCGAACGCTATCGTCGACACGAGTACGATCCCGAACAGGATGAACGAGCTCGTATAGACCCTCTTCAGGTACTCCCCGGTGAATACGTATGTCAGGAAACTCTCCACCGCGCCGAACGGACAGTACGCGTCTATCGGCGCCGCCTGTTCGATCCCATACCGCAGATGACGGATCGTAAGGAACAGCACGAGACCGACGACGATGCCCTGCGAAATCCTCCTGACCGTGAAAATATTCCTCATATTCGTTTTTACCTGTTAGTCGTCAGAATAAAGAACGACAAATCGTGATATTGTTTTCGTTTCAAAAAGAAACGGCCGACACGGCCGTTTCTCGGAACGTACGATCGACGGTTTGTCCGCGGATCAGGCTTTCGCGAGCGCGGCATGGATGCTCCTCGCGGCGATGGCGCCTTCCGCGGCCGCGGTGATCACCTGCCGGAACTTCGCCGAACCGTCCGTGATATCGCCCGCGGCGAAGATGCCGGGAACGGAGGTCGACATGTCGGCCGCGACCCGTATGAATCCGCCCTCGTCCGTCGCGACACCGAGGTCGCGCGCGAAATCCGCGTTCGGATCGGAGCCGATTTCGATGAAGAGCCCGTCCGTCGGAAGTGTGTCCGATCCTTCGTATGTGCGGTCAAGTTTCACCGCCGTAAGCGTTTCCTCGCCGACAAGCGAAACGACATTCGTACCGAGGACGATCTCGACGTTCGGATGCGCGCGGAGCGTTTTCAGGACATGCTCTTCCGCACGGAGTTTCTCGCCGCGATAGACGAGATACACCTTGGACGCGATACCGGAGAGGTATACGGCGGCACCGGCCGCACTGTTGTTGCCGCCGATCACGACCACGGTCCGGCCGCGATAGAAGAATCCGTCGCAGGTCGCGCAATAGGACACGCCGCGACCGAGAAAGTCGGCTTCGCGCTCGAGTCCGAGCGTACGCCGTTTCGTCCCGGTGGCGAGGAGTATCATCCGGCTCCGGATTTCCGATCCGCCGTCGAGCGTCGTCACGAATCCGCCGTCTTCCCTCGCGATTTTCTTCACCATCCGGTTCTCGATCGGCGCGCCGAATTTCCTCGCGTGCGCCACGAGCGACTCAGCGAATTCGAACCCTCCGGCGGCATCGACGCCGGGATAATTGTCGATCTCATGCGTCTCGGAAATCTGCCCGCCGGGAAGGTGGCCGATCACGACGTGTCCGACCCCGTAGCGCGAAGCGTATATGGATGCCGAAAGCCCGGCAGGCCCCGCACCGATGATGGCGAGCGGGTATGTCTTGTCCGTGTTCATCATCCCGAGTTTACTGGAGTTCCTTGCCGAGCTCGACCTCGAGCACGTCCTTCGGACGGAATCCGACGAAGTCCTTGACGACCGCGCCCCCCTTGAAGAGCTTGAGTGCCGGAATACTCTGGATACGGTACTGCATGGCGATCGGCTGATGCGCCGCCTCGTCGACATCGAGCTTGGCGACCTTCAGTTTCCCGTCGAGCGATTCGGAAAGCTCCTCGAGCACGGGTGCCATCATCCGGCACGGCCCGCACCACGGCGCCCAGAAGTCCACGAGGACCGGCATTTCCGACTTGAGCACCTCCGCCTCGAAATTCCCGTCAGTCAGAATGACCACCTTGCTCATACGTTTTTCGGGACGGCACGCCTCGGTTCCGCCGAGTCACGCCAGCCCCTGCCTGATTACATGTATGATTGATTATACTCCTTCGGAACCGAACTGTCACACCATCACCGCGATCAAAACGCGATGTGTCTTCCCCGTAGAATGAAAACCTGTACCAACGAAAAACGATCCCTTCGGGATCGTTCTCTGCGGACCGGACGAGACTCGAACTCGCGACCTCCGCCGTGACAGGGCGGCGCTCTAACCAACTGAGCTACCGGTCCAACTTTTTCCGATATTCCGTCCCGCGCCGACCATGTACCAGGGGAGAGATTCGAACTCTCGACCCCGGGCTTATGAGTCCCGTGCTCTAACCAACTGAGCTACCCTGGCAAAAGGACGGCGTGGGGCGGAACGATAACCGCTCCGATCCTTTCGGAATCGGATTCCATGCAAGGATAACCGAATTCGGCCGTTCCGTCAAACGTGCGGGAAAAGAGGGAATATTCAGGCCTCCGATCCGTTGTCCGCGTCCTCCTCGATAAATCCACCGGTCTGTCGGGCCCAGAGCGAAGCATAATGCCCGCCCTTCGAAAGGAGCTCCTCATGCGTCCCTTCCTCCTCGATCGTCCCGTCCCCGCCGAGGACGACGATGCGATCCATCCGCCGGATGGTCGAGAGCCGGTGTGCGATGACGATCGCGGTCTTCCCCTTCATGAGTTCGGCAAGCGCCTCCTGGATCGCATGTTCGCTTTCCGAATCGAGCGCACTCGTCGCCTCGTCGAGAACGAGGATCGGCGCATCCTTGAGTATCGCCCGGGCGATGGCGACGCGCTGGCGCTGACCGCCGGAAAGTTTCACGCCGCGCTCGCCGACGAGTGTCCCGTATCCGTCGGAAAGCCGCGAGATGAAATCGTCCGCGTGTGCCCTTCTCGACGCCGAAAGGACGGCCTCCTCCGACGCGTCCGGATCGCCATAGGCGATGTTCTCGCGAAGCGACCGGTGAAACAGGAGCGGATCCTGCGGGACATACGCGATTTTCCCACGGAGATCGTCCTGTCGTATCGAACGGATATCCTGTCCATCGACAAGCACCACGCCCTCCTGCGGATCGGCGAATCGCAGAAGCAGTTTGGTCACGGTGGACTTTCCTCCGCCGGACGGCCCTACGAGACCGACCTTCTCCCCCGCCCGGACGGAGAAAGAGAAATGGGAGAAGACGGCATCGCCTCCGGCATACCGGAACGTCACGTCGCGGAATTCTATGGAGCCTTCCGATATGCGGCAGTCCTCCGGATGTTCCGGATCGGAAAGGTCCGTCGGAAGCTCGAAAATCTCGACCATCTCGGACGCGTTCGCGAACGCCTTGAGCATGCGCGAGACCGCGTTCGAGATATCCCACACGATACCCCAGATTCCCGCCAGATATGTCTGTACAAGCACGACGGTACCCGCGGTGATCTCGCCGCGGAACCAGGCAAACAATGCGTAGGCGAACATTCCGATCTGGAACGAGGTGGACAGGCCGTTCTGTACCGCGCTGAAACGGATGAACGCCATCCACGACCTTCTCCTTGCCCGTTCCTCCCGTTCGGTATACTCGCGATACGCGTCCTGCTCGGTATCGGAAGCCGCGAACATCTTCACATTGAGGATGTTCGACACGACATCGGAAAAGCGGCCGGTCACTTTGGTTCCTTCCTCGGCCTCTTCCGCATCGCGCCGTTGCTGGGCGCGGAGGAGCGGCATCGCCGCCGAAGAGACGAGAACGATGGAAAGGAAGAACATGAATCCGAGGAAAGGCAGAAAGAACGCGAGAACAACCAGCATACTCGCGAGACGGATCCCGGAAAGCCAGAGGGACCAGACGGCCGTATCTTCGATCGTCGAGAACGCATCGAGAAACCTCCTTGACTGCGAGACGAGACTTCCTGAAAAACGGTTCGAGAAAAATTCGTAGGAGTGCCGCTGAAGCCGGGCGAACATGAACCGGGACAGGTCCCGAAGGGAACGGCTCTGCGAAGTTCCGAACAGGACGTCCCCGACACGGAACAGGAGGTATTGCGCGGACTGGAACCCGGCAAGAACGAGAAGCCACTTCCAGATTTCCTCACGGGAGGTTTCCGGTCCGCCGGAAACGATATCGATGATGCGCTTGTAAACGACGGGCATCCCGGCATTCGAGAAGACCGAACCGACCCCGTACGCCAAAAGGACGCCGAGAAAAATGAAACGGTACTTCCGGACGACCCTCCAGTACCAGGAGAGAATCTTCTTCGCGGGAAGTTTCGATGCGGATTTTTCCGTTTTTTGTGGCATATCGTTCTCTTTTACGAATGAAGAAAGCCGCTTGCGCGGCTTCCTCGTTCCTTGTTGCGGGGGTGGGAGAAATTCCCTCCCAGGGAATCTCTCTCCTGCGGGCCGGGGATTTCTTACGAAATCCCTTCTCATCCCACCGAACGCCAAATCGTTGGCGTTCTCCCCTTCACTACGCTTCGCTTGTTGCGGGGGTGGGATTCCCCTGCGGGCCGGGGATTTCTTACGAAATCCCTTCTCATCCCACCGAACGCCAAATCGTTGGCGTTCTCCCCTTCACTACGCTTCGCTTGTTGCGGGGGTGGGATTCGAACCCACGACCTCCTGGTTATGAGCCAGACGAGCTGCCAGACTGCTCTACCCCGCTATATATGCGTGTGCCGCCAAAGACGACAGTGTGGGCGATCCAAGATTCGAACTTGGGACCTCGTCATTATCAGTGACGCGCTCTAACCAACTGAGCTAATCGCCCGACGAATCGGCTCGAAATACGAAGAGCACACCCTCGAAAAACGAGGTCCCTTCGAGAATAGCACGGTTCCAGAAAAGAATCAAGGGGAGCCGCATGAATCACGAATAAAGAATCACGAATCAGGCAAAAACACTCCTTTCCGACGCCCTTTACCTCACCAAAGCCCCGACGAAAGCGGACTGCTTTTCATTTTTCATTTTTCATTTTGAACTTTTTTTGGCAGATATCCGCGAGGACGCATTTCCCGCATTTCGGATTCCGGGGCGAACAGACCGCCCGACCATGCGTGATGAGATATTCGTTCACAACCAGGTAATCCTTCCTCGGGAAAAGAGCCCCAAGCTCGCGCGACATCTTCTCGGGAGTATTCGCCTCCGACCAGCCGAGTCGTGACGCGAGCCGGAAGACATGCGTGTCAACGGCAAGCCCTTCCATCTTTCCGAACGCCTTGGCGAGCACGATATAGGCCGTCTTGTTCGAGATGCCCGGAAGCAAGAGGAGGCCTTCGAGCGTATCCGGAACCTCCCCGCCGTACCGCTCGACCAGCACTTTTCCCATACCGCGGAGATTCTTCGCCTTGTTGCGAAAGAAACCGGTCGAATAGATCCCCTTCTCCAAGACACCCTGATCCGCCTCGGCATAGTCACCCGCCGTCTTGTACTTCTTGAACAGCTCACGCGTGACCATATTCACCCGCTCGTCCGTACACTGTGCCGAAAGGGCCGTCCCAACGACCAACTCAAGCGGGTTCGACCATTCCACGAACGGTCCCGTCACCGGATATGTCTTCCGAAGCCGTTTCAACGCCTCCCGTGCGAGCTTCTTTTTTGTCTCGACATTCATAAGAGCGGACCCTGCCGGATTCGAACCCCGCCTCTTCCGAGAGGCGGGACAGGCCGGTGACCTCCGGGAAACATTGTCCCGATGGATTATGGTGGACCCTACCGGATTCGAACCGGTGACCTCCGAGAAACATTGTCCCGGCAAATCTTGTGGACCGTGCCGGATTCGAACCGGCGACCTCCGCATTGCAAATGCGGCGCTCTAACCAACTGAGCTAACGGCCCATAAACATAATCATGAGCTGAAACACGGAATGTCAATGAACTTATAACTCCTTCGCCGGTCCACAATGATTTTCCGAGGATTCTCGATTTCTTTTTGCTATGTATTCTTCGACCTTACTCCTCCTTTTCCATGATTTCAACTGTCGTTCTCTTACAGTTGCCTCTGATCTTGTTTGAAAAGTCTCGCTCGCCATCAGCTCCCACGGCGCGAACACCTTAGTCGACCTCACCGCTCCGCTGTTATGTTGCTTCAGCCTGACGTCGATATTCTCACAGCTACCGATATAATACCTGCCATTACTCATCGAGCAGAGCACGTAGCAATGATACATAGCAAAAGAAATCGGAACAAATGCGGCGCTCTAACCAACCCCGCCTGCAACGTTGAATGCGTAGCACTGCGGGCAGGTGAGCTAAGGGCCCAATACTAGGGAAACTAACAACTCACAACGAACAACTTACAACTCAGGGAATGCCGACTCATAATCTTACCCAATCCTAGCGAAAGGCGCGGGATTTGTCTATGATGAAAGAAACTGACAACCCACAACTCATAACTGGCAACAAAACGGATTACCGTTTATATCTTCTTATGATGCCGGGTTATAAGTTATCGTCAATTGTAAGTGATTTGTTTCGAAAATGAGTTGTCCGTCGTAAATGGCAAGTTGCTTGCTGTAAGTTGTCAGTCATAAGTTGTAAGTTGAATAGAATGGAACATTCTATTTATTGGCATTGCTTCCGGAAAATCCCCGGGATCGGACAGACAAGGCTCCGCTCGCTCATGGCGTCTTTCGCGACCGGCGAGGAGGCATGGCACGCCGATATCCCGTCCCTGAAGCGGACCGGAATGTCCGAAGACACGATGCACGCGATTCTCTCCGGCCGGAATACGCTCGATCCCGTACGGGAATCGGAATCGCTTGCGCGTGACGGGATCCGGATCTTCCTCTCGTCCGACGACGGATTCCCTTCACTCCTCCGCGAAGCGCCGTTCCCGATATCCCTCTTATATGTACGCGGTACCTTCGACGATTGGAACCGCCCCGCGGTCGCCATCGTCGGATCGCGCCGGCACACCGCATATGGCCGACAGGCCGCGGAACGGATCGCCGAGGATCTGTCGCGTGCCGGCATCATCGTCGTATCCGGCCTCGCCTACGGCATCGACTCGGTCGCACACGGCGCGACACTCCGGACGGACGGAGCCACGATCGCCGTCCTGGGCGACGGACTCGACGACGCCTCCATCCATCCCAAGGACCACCTTCCCCTCGCGAAACGCGTCATGGAATCGGGAGCGCTCCTTTCGGAATACCCGCCGGGCACCGCGGCCGGACGGGGGACATTTCCCGCACGCAACCGGATCATCGCCGCACTCTCACTCGGCGTAGTCGTCGTGGAAGCCGCCGAAAAAAGCGGCTCCCTCATCACCGCCCTCCACGCCCTCGAATGCGGCCGAGAAGTGTTTTCCGTTCCCGGCTCGATCTTCTCCCCCGCATCGACCGGCACACACCGACTCATCCGCGACGGGGCTAAGCTCGTCCGCGGCATCGGCGACATCCTCGAGGAACTCCCGCTCCGCGAAACCGGGACGCCGTCGACGGCGACAGGAAAATCGGAACCGAAACCGATACCGGGAAACCTTCCCGAAGAAGAACGGAAAGTCCTTTCCATCCTCTCGCACGAAGCGATGCAAGTTGACGAAATCATCAAATCGTCGCATCTTGAAACAAGCGTCGCCGGCTCCGCCCTTACGATGCTCGAGCTGAAAGGCCTCGTGAAAAACATCGGCGGAATGAACTACATACGATACTAACCAAAAACTGACAACGAACAACTCACGACTGTATTCAGCCAGATTTGTCAGGGAGATGTTACTGTTGTAAGTTGTCAGTTGTAAGTTATAAGTTCGAGAATCATGCCCCTCCTCATCGTCGAGTCCCCATCGAAGGCCAAGACCATCGGCAAGTACCTCGGAAAGGACTATACGGTCGTCGCGTCCGTCGGTCATGTCCGCGATCTTCCCAAATCCAACAAGAACGCCATCGACATCGAGGGAGGATTCGTGGCGAAGTATCAGACGATTCCCGGAAAGGAAAGCGTTATCGGCAGCATCAGAAGCCTCGCGAAAAAAAGCGACGATATCCTGCTCGCGACCGACCCCGACCGCGAAGGCGAGGCGATCGCCTGGCACCTCGTGGAAGCCTGCGGCCTGAAGGATCCGAAACGCGTACTCTTCCATGAGATCACCGAGGCCGGAATAAAGGAAGCACTCAAGAACCCGAGACTCATCGACCAGAACCTCCGCCGGGCGCAGGAGGCCCGACGCGTCCTCGACCGGCTCGTCGGCTACGACCTGTCCGGACTCATCTGGAAGAAGGTCCGGTACGGACTCTCCGCGGGCCGCGTCCAGTCCCCCGCGCTCCACATCATCGCGGAACGCGAACGCGAGATAGGCGCGTTCATCCCCGAAACCTTCTGGAGACTCTCCGGAACATTCCTCACGGAAAAGAAGGAAGTCCTCGAGCTCCTCTGCTCCGAGGAACCCCGCGAACGGGAACGGACCGACGAGATCCTTTCGATCGCCCGAGCCAAAGACTGGGAAGTCGTCGAAGTGAAAGAGACCGAGGTCGTCCGGAACCCTCTCCCGCCGTTCACCACCTCGACCCTGCAACAGACGGCGAGCTCGCGTCTCGGGTTCTCCCCGAGCAATACGATGCGTCTCGCGCAGAGACTCTACGAGGCGGGACACATCACCTATATGCGTACCGACAGCGTCGCCCTTTCCGAAGAGGCGATCGGACATATCGCGGCCGCGGTGAAATCCGCCTTCGGCGACGAGGCGCTCATGATCCGCCGGTTCAAGACCAAATCCAAGAACGCCCAGGAGGCACACGAAGCCATCCGGCCGACCTCCTTCGGCAAGCTTCCGAAGCTTCCCGACGACCAGCTGAAACTCTACCGGCTCATCCGCACCCGTACGATGGCCTCGCAGATGAAGCCGGCCGAACTCCTTCGGACCAAGGTCTCCGCGAACACGACCGATCGCGCCCTCCCGGATTTCTCCGTGACCGGATCACGCCTCATCACCCCGGGATGGCTCTCTGCCGACCCCGACGCGCGCAAGGACGATGTCGAACTGCCGAAGCTTCATCCGGGTGAGCCCCTCGCGCTCCAAGAGATCCGCGACGAGGAAAAGAGCACCGAACCGCCGAAGCGTTATTCCGAAGCGGGACTCGTGAAAGAGCTCGAAAAGCGCGGACTCGGTCGGCCGTCGACCTACGCGTCCATCATCAAGACGCTCCTCGACCGGCAATACGTCGAGAAGGAAGGGCGATCGCTCAAGGCGACCGAGACGGGCGAGGTCGTGGACGGATTCCTGTCCGAACACTTCCCCGACGTCGTGTCCGACACGCTCACCGCGGAGATGGAAAACGAGCTCGACGAAATCGCGGACGGCAAACGCGAATATGCGAAGACCCTTGCCGACTTCTACGGCCCGTTCGCGAGGGAAGTGAAAGCCAAAGACAAAGCTACCGGAAAAGCCACGCACCTCGGCGAGGCCGACGATATGCACAAGTGTCCAAAATGCGGGGCCTCGATGGTCATCAAGCTCGGCCGCTCCGGCAAGTTCCTCTCCTGTTCGAAATATCCGGAGTGCGACGGCGCGCTCACCATGGAAGGAAAGGAGATCGAGGGACCGAAGCCGACCGGGGAAAAATGCCCCGATTGCGGAAGCGACCTTGTGGAGCGACAGGGCCGCTACGGGAAATTCGTCTCCTGCTCGAACTATCCGAAATGCAAGTACATCAAGAAGGACGAGAGCGGGCAGAACGGAACCGGCGTGAAATGCCCCACATGCGGAAAAGGCGAGATGACCGAGAAGCGCGGGCGATTCGGAGTCTTCTATTCCTGCTCGAACTATCCCGACTGCAAGCACGCCATCAAAGCCAAGCCGACCGGGGCGCTCTGCCCAACCTGCGGCGCCCTCATGATGCAAGGGACCAAGACCATACCCGACCGCTGTTCGGATAAGACGTGCCCGAATCATAATCCGCACAAGCTGGACAAGTAGTCCCGCAGTCCGCCTCTGGCGGGGAAGGGACCAAGACCATACCCGA
>Ga0172376_10006819_pt1 | contig 12320 bp, 10 predicted proteins | sample Lak35m_FD_121114 | JGI IMG/M metagenome (GOLD analysis project Ga0172376, IMG submission 121114) | Freshwater microbial communities from Kabuno Bay, South-Kivu, Congo - kab_092012_35m | ecosystem: Environmental > Aquatic > Freshwater > Lake | place: Democratic Republic of the Congo: South-Kivu...
GCCAGGATCAAACTCTCATGTTTTACCTATTCCTTACGAAATAGAAAACTTAACGGTTCTCACAAAGCTCTTGACTCTATCTAATAAAAAATAAGAGACCTTTACTCAGTGAAACCTATACTTTGTCCCACTGACCCTCTTACCTTCCACATCTTCTTCAATTGTCAATCATCATACGCGACCTTTGCCGCGTCTGCATAACTTAGTCACTTCCCCCTCTTTTGTCAACGCATTTTAACAAAAAATTAACAATATTTTTTGTTGGGCCCCACACAATGCTGCAGCACTGTTTAAAGCAATGCGATATATAACAAAGCAGAATTGTTCACTGGATCCTGTCCTTCGACGGAAGGACTGAGAAGAGAAATCTCTACAAAGCTGCTCATGCTACGAGAACAGAGCGTTGGGATCTCATCAACTTTTTCTTAAAAGTTATCGTTTAGGCTAACGCTAAGGGTTTAATTTGGGTGGTTTTTCATGAAAAAGTTGTTGGTGTGTTTGATCATGTTGATGGGTATAGGGCAGGTTTTTGGGCCAATTATCACTAAGTCATTCGAAATCTTGGAAGAGGCGTTTCTTTCTTTACAAGTACGTTCACAAAATATTAGTACTGTGCTAAGAGCTGAAGCTCAATTACGCGAAGGAAGACTGGACATAAGCTCTGTTACAGGTTCATCAAGAATTGCAGGAACGTTACTATCTCATTTTAGAGATAGTGAAGGTAGAGATCAAAACCCACGCAGCGCAACAACCATTGCCGAAGTACTAGAAGCAAGGCCTGATATTGAGGCAGGATACTTAACCCTCGACGAAAGTGGAAACGACATAGATCGTCATGAATGTTTACGCTCCGTATGCAGAAATATTGCAAGCACTATATCTGAGGAAAGAAATCGCGCTTTAGTTACACTAATACGTGACACAGTTGCCGATAGTGCATATAAGCTATATGTTTTTCATGATTTGCTGCTGCTTGCAAATTATTATCCATCTGTTGAAGAAGCAACTACAGCTTTTTCAACGGCCTCAAAATCTTTTTCACAAACTGGTCTAGATCGCACATTAGATACCGAAGCCTTGATGGAATCGTTAGGGCTGGTTGTAATTCCTCATGGGCGCTCTCTGTTTGTTAAAGGAGAAATGCCTATTGTGAAAAAGAGTGATGCAGGAACGCGCGATATACTAAAAAAGCAAGAAGAGGAATTTGAACAAACTATCATAAAACAGGCAAGGGAAGAAGTTCGCAAATGGGAAGAAACAAAAGGCGCAGGAAAAATTCCTTTGTGCACAGAAAGCTTAACTAGCCCTGATCTTGCATTATCTAAGCGAATGGCAGAACCCATAGGTAAGCTAAATGAAAATTACACCCCGGCCCGCGGAATACTTGTTACTGAAGGAGAATACCGATCATCCCTCGAAAAAGACAAACGCAAACGGATAGTAGATATAGATACCCTCTATCAATTAGAAAGAGAAATATATGGAGATATAATAGACTTTGATTCTCTTATAAAATTACGTTCATTGGCAAAACTTGCTTTGCAACGTGAAACTGAACAACAAAAAAGCGCTGAAGAACAGGTCGCTGAACGACAAAAAGCTAAAGCTCTTGCCACAGATCTTTTAAAGCAGATAGAAAGCATTCCACAGATAACGTTTAATGGATTAAATCTAGTAGATGGCAGCTTTAGCGCATCAACGAGAGACAGCTCGTCTGATGCTCTCGGCTCAGGTAAAGGTGAGGAATATCTTGCTGGTAAGTAGATTTAATATCGATAACGCATTGGGTCCCGTTCTTCAACGGGAAGACTAAGGAAGAAAACTCTACAAAGCCTCAGGGTAATGGCGCAGCATTATTCACTGGATCCCGTCCTTCGCCGGGAAGACTAAGGAAAAAATGCTACTGCACGGCTCAAGATGGCGTGAATAATAAAAGCGGAATTATTCACTGGATCCCATCCTTCGATGGGAAGACTAAGGATGAGACTACAAAACTCAAGATGAAGAAGAGGCCTGTGCAGCTTTTTGGCTTTTTAAGAATTGTAGATACTTGCTGTAAACCAAAGGCAAAGAAGCCACGTAGACAAGAATCGCGGCGCTTAAAGTTGGCCAAGGCTCGCTATAGAGGCAACCAAGCAAAATAACAACCATTAACATCACCGGAATGGTGTGGTGCTGTTTGAAAGGAAGCTTTTTCAAGGAAAGAGTTGGAATGCGACTTACCATCAGCCATCCCACCGCGATCATAACAAAAGCAACCCCCACCTCATTGAAATGCCCCGAAAAGGATTTTTCAAAAATGAGCGGGCTAAGGCACAAAAGTGCTGCTGCGGGAGCCGGTGCCCCTACGGAAAAGTGCTTTCCCCAGATTGGCATTTTCGTTTCATCATGCGCCATAACGTTGAACCGAGCTAAACGCAAGACCATGCAGACGCTGAAGAATAAAACAATAGCCCAACCAGGGTTACCTAAGCTGTGCAACGAAAAGAAATACATGACAAAAGCCGGTGCGATGCCAAAATTAATGACATCTGCAAAAGAATCAAGCTCAGCACCGAAATGGCTTGAGGTACCAAGTAAACGTGCCAGTCTGCCATCTACTCCATCAAGAAAAGCTGCGAACAAAATAGCAAAAATAGCAGCTTCCCAGTTTTCTTGTTGGGCAAAGCGAATGCCGGTTATGCCTGAGCAAAGCGCCGTAACCGTAATGATATGCGGCAAAAGAGCTGCAAAGGGCTCAGCTTTTATACGGCGTTCTTTTAATCTTTTGCGCAAACTCCCTTTCAAAAGCCCTTTTCGTTTTTGCCCTGATTCTTTTTTACGGAGTGCCATTAACGCTTGACTCCACGACGCGCTGGCTCAGGGTTATTTAGATCAAGCAAAATTGTTTCACCCGCTATCATGCGCTGTCCTTCCACAACAAGTGGCTCCATACCTTCTGGTAAAAAGACATCCATGCGGCTACCAAAACGTATCAGACCGAATACTTGACCTGTTTCCACTGCTTCATGCGCTGAAACATCACAACGAATACGCCTTGCTATAAGACCCGCAATCTGGGTAAAAGCTACACGTTCACCGGAAGCTGTATCCACAACTATTGTATTACGTTCGTTTTTATCACTCGCTTTATCGAATGAAGCGTTCAAAAATTGCCCTTCATGATAAATAACTTTACGCACTGTTCCACCAATTGGAACACGGTTTACATGTACATCAAATACATTAAGAAAAATGCTAACGCGCGTGCGCTCCTTTTTACCAAGCTCATATTCAGCAGGCGGCACAATAGAGGCGATTTGACAGACAATTCCATCAGCTGGACTAACGATTAGCCCTTCACTTATAGGCACAACCCTTGGAGGATTTCTAAAGAAATACATACACCATACGGTCAATACAGCACCAACCCATCCAAGGTTGGGGTTAATCATCGCCATGACAAAAGCAACGGCTGCAAAAATGGCAATAAATCTCCAGCCATCGATATGAATCATTTGCAAAATATTCGGCATTTTTAAACTTGTTTTAATTTCCTGCCCACTACAGTGCCGTGATTGCGCTAAATGTTCAAGAGGGAGAAATTAAAATTGAAAGAAAAAATAAAAATTTGAATTATTAAAATAAATAAAATTCAGATTAATTATTATTTAATAAATAAATACTATATTTATATTTGAATCTACAATAAATATATTGAAAATTTTTATGAGCAGAAGTTCCTTCCTAAAAATCTTTACCATAGGCGCACTGGCTATTTATAGCAGTTGCGCCTATGCGAAGATTGGGATTGTTTTTTTGCATGGTCTTGGTGGCAATGCCCAAAGTTGCAAAGAATGGATTAACTTTGCTTTAAAAAGTGGCATTCGTACTAGCGCTGAGCAATGCGCTGTATATATTCCAGAAGCAAAAAATAATTCTTGGTTTGATGTAAACTCTCTACTGCCAGATCTTATTCGTATTTCTGACCCTTCTAACCAAACGCCGGAAAATATTGGTTCGCTTTTGAACAAAATCAAAGATATGGCTCCTCAATTCAGGCATCTAAAAAGTGAAATCCAGCATTTTATGAAACGTGAAGGAATAAGCATAGAAAACTTGCATTTTGTTGGCTACTCACAAGGTGGAATTTTGGCACAATTGTTAGCGTACTCACTCCCTGAATCATGCGGAAGCTTGTGTTTTGCTGGCTGCCCATGGATTTGGATGCCTGGTGAAAAAATTCAAAAACCTTTGTCTATTGTAATGGCCATCAATAAAGATGATCCGTACTTCGGCAATGTATACTCCTACTCACGCAATATGTTTATGCAAAAAGTAGGCGCGATATGGTTTAGGAATGCAGTGCATGAAGTTATTAGCCAAGAAGGCGGCCATGAAATTTCTCATGCTGCTATGGTCGCGGGCACTCAGCATTTCAAAGAGATTCTCAAACTTGATTCTTAAACATGCATTTCAAAAATTGAGCCTTAATGATAAATAACTTAGCCGCATACAGCCAAGTTTCATGAAAATAATAAATTTAATAATGCTTACATAATTAATACTATCCAACAGTGCAGCGATGCAAATCAATGCGTAGCTGATGCATCAACCTTTTGTTGAGCTTTAGGTGCTAGCCAAATGGCGGAAGCTGCAAAAATGAACGTAAAGGCCACAATCATAAATAGGTGGTTGGTCGCCAGCATCACGGCTTGATCTTGCAAGGTACGATCAAGCATCTGGAGAGGTACTGCCGCATCCAACACAGGAGACTGCAGCGCAGCAATATCGGGCACATTTAGTTTATCGACAAAGTCATGCCGTAACACGTTTGTATGATCTTCCCATGCGGTTGTAATCACCGATGTTGCTAGCGCTCCTGCCAGCGTGCGCACGAAGCTCATAAGACCAGCAGCAGACGCCATTTCTTCGGGCTTAACACTTGCAAGGGCCAGTGCTGTTAGCGGCACAAAGAAGAACGGCATTCCAGCACCTTGAAATAACATGCGTAAAGTAACTTGAAGTTGCGTCATATCGGTTGATCCAAATGACCTGTAAAGGGTAAGAAGGCCTAGCCACCCTACCCCGCAAAAGACAAGGATACGGTGATCGTATTTTGTGGTTAGGTTGGCAGCAATAGGGGCTGCGCAAACAGCAAAAATTCCTAGCGCTGCGGTGGTAAACCCTGACCAACCTGCGGTATAACCCATAAAATTTTGCAGCCATAAGGGCGTAAGGACGATGGAACAGTTAAAAGCACCAAACGCGAGACACAAGGTAAGCACACTTATGGAATAGCCTCGATGCCGAAAAACACGAAGATCAACAATAGGATGGGAATGGGTGAGTTCCCAAATTAAAAAGCAGGCAAAACCAATTAAGAAAACAATGAAGAGGCCCCAAATAAAATTGGAGCCAAACCAATCATAGTTTTTGCCTTCATCGAGCATGATCTGCAGTGCTGCTACCCACACGATAAGTAATCCAAGACCGATGAAATCTACTTTGTGTTTAAAAATGGTTGATTCATAAGGTTTAAGAATATTCATTAAGACAAGGCTGCACACGATGGCTAAAGGAATATTGATAAAGAAAATAAAGCCCCAGCCCCAATTATCGCAAATATACCCACCCACGACAGGGCCTAAAACAGGCGCTACGAGTGTTGTCATCGCCCAAATACCCAAAGCAGCGCTTTTTTTCTCCTTAGGAAAGATTTGCATGAGAAGGGTTTGGGATAGAGGCATAAGCGGACCGCCAGCTAGGCCTTGGAGCACGCGCCCACTTACGAGCATACTGAGGCTATCCGCAAAACCGCAAAGAGCTGAAAATACCCCGAATAACAACATACATAAGGTAAAGACACGCACCGTACCAAAACGCATAGCTAACCAGCCAGTTAAAGGTACACTGATAGCTTCGGCTACTGCGTAAGACGTAATCACGTAGGTGCCTTCGGATAGGGAGACGGCGAGGCCCCCAGCAATGTCGGATACCGACACGTTGGCAACAGTCATGTCTAAGACGACAATAAAATTGGCAAAAGCCAGCAATAAAGCAGCAATGAGAAGAAGTGGGCCTTCTAGAGGTTTGGGGATGAGAGCGTCTTTCATACGCATGCTCCTCCTGTGAATATGGACCCCGCGATCAAGTCGCGGGGCGTCGGTGGAGGTGTCGTATCGTGGCTTGGCAGAAGAAATGACGTGCCGCGGCTTGACCGCGGTATCCAGGAATTATTCACCACATGGATTGGTGTACGTTGATGGATCCCCGGACTGCCGCATGCACCCCCCGCCTTGCCAGGGATGACATACTCATTCTTTGCTTTTTTTGCTTTTTTCAAGAGCATCTCCTGAATACCATTATTCTTTTAATCCGACACATCGATATCAACAAGCATAGATAGGCCTACTTGGAGTGGATATTTTTTTAATTCTTCAGGGTCGAGTTCAATTCTTACCGGCAGACGCTGCACGACTTTTATCCAGTTGCCTGTGGCGTTTTGTGCTGGAATCACGGCAAAGGCAGCACCTGTACCACCGGCAATGCCAGCAACCTTTCCATGATATTTAACGGACGAGCCGTAAAAATACGCCATGAGCTTGACAGGTTGCCCCACTTTGACTTTGCGAAGCTGTACTTCTTTAAAGTTGGCGTTAACATACAATTCAAGACTTGGAACCACAGAAAGCAGCATAAAACCTGGTTGAACACGCTGCCCTAGCTGCACTTGGCGTTTTGCCACGACCCCATCAACGGGAGAACGTACGATGGTGCGGGCTAAGTCAACTTGCGCTTGCTTAAAAACAGCTTCTGCAGCCTGAAATACGGCTTTCGTTGCACTGAAAGCATTTTTTGCATTGGTAATTTCTTCTGCTGAAACTGACCCAGTTTTTACAAGCGCTAGGCGGCGTTCATAGTCAATTTTTGCGCGCTCACAATCGGTTTGCGCTTTATCAAGTTCAGCTTGAGCTCGAATAAAAGCAAGCTTGGCGTCGGTATCATCGATGGTTACAAGGACATCGCCGGCTTTGACCACATCAGTATCTTTGCAGTGGACTTCTTTTATAGTGCCAGCAACAGCTGCTGAAATTTGGGCGATATCACCTGCCACGTAGGCGTTGTCGGTTGTAATGTGTTTTGAGCCAATTAAAACATAGTAGAGCAATACAAGAACAGTTATACCAGCAATGGAAGCACCCAATAGATGAAAAAGAAGTTTACGTTTTTCTTCAGGTCCTGCTTTTTGAAACTGCTGTTTTTTTTGGTGCAGCCCTTTTAGCAATTTGCCTTTCATTACGCTCATTTCTTTAAGTGTACGATTTTGCATTATAGAACCTCTGCCTTTGTTTTAGAGCCTTCCACTGGAATAGCTGCAATTTTGAATCCGCCCCCAAGCGCTTTAATGAGAGCTACATCGAGGATAAAGGCGCGAGCTTTGATTTGAGCCATGGCACGCCGCGCTGTAATTAAGCCGTCTTCAGCGCGAAGTACTTCTAAATAAGTTGAAAGTCCACCGTCGTAGCGACTTTTGGCAATTTTATGGGCTTTTTCTGCAGCTATAATTGCTGCTTTTATTTTTGATGTGGGCGTAGCTAAGGCTTTATGGCTGGTAATAGCATCAGCTACCTCACGTAAAGCTTTAAGAATAGCTGATTCATACGTAGCAAGCGTTGCATGGTAATCAGCATAAGATGCCATGTAAGCACTTTCAACACGCCTTTTATCGAAAATAGGTAAATAAATGGCCGGTCCAAACGAGCCGATGGTTGAATCACTGCTTAAAAACGTTCCAAGACCAAGGGATTGATGCCCTATATAACCAGTGAGATTGATATTTGGGTAATATCCAGCTTCCGCGATATTGATTTGGCTTGCTGCAGCTTTGACCATATATTCAGCAGCAATAAGATCTGGTCGCCTGCTTATTAAATCAGCGGGAATTACTGTTGGCACGCCCTGAGGCACAAGGCTTGATAAATTGGGCGAAGTAATTGTTACTGCACGATCAGGAGTTGCCCCCACTAACACAACGAGTGCATTTTTGGTGAGATGAACGCGTTCATCTAATGAGGCATGCTCAGCTTCTGCCATTGCTAAATTGGATCGCGCTTGCTGAACTGTGCTTTCATTTTCCAGACCGTTTTTATTCCTTTTTTCAAATAAATCGAGCGTTTGTGCGCGCACCGACATAGTTTCTTGGGCGACTTCAAGTTCTTCAGAGTACTGCGCCAGATTTGCATAGGCCTCAGCAATGGCCGTGCTTAGGATAATTTTTGCTTGTTCAAACATGAGCTTTGCCGCTTCCACATTTGAAACAGCAGCGTTCAGCGTATCGGTGTTTTTACCCCAAAAATCGAGCTCATAAGAGAAATTCGCGTTTAGCATACCTAAATCACGAAAGCCCTTTGGCACAAAGTTTTTTGGCACGCCCATGTTGTAGCTTTGGCGAAATTTTGTAAGCGAGCCATCAATGAATGCTGAAGGAAGATACGAAGCGCCAGCTTTGATAGCTATTGCGTTGGCATTTTGTACGCGCGCCATGGCTTCCGTAATGCTTGGAGAATTTTCTAGTCCCTCCTCGATGAGCGTTGTTAGTTGCGTATCTTGGTAATCCTTCCACCAGTTATGGTTGGGATAGCTAACATTGTTACTTCCCTGCTTATAGGTGATAAGATCTTTGCGCAGTTCTGCCTTGGGCCCTAAATCGGGAGGAACCATACAGCCACTCAAAAAAAGCACTAGAATTAGGCTTAGAAAAAAAGAATGGCTCACTGTTCCCCTATTTTTTGATACATACTCACACTTAGCCTACACTATTAAATGTTTACAAGATATTAATCTTGGCATTTTTCACGTAAGAGATTTTTGATGCTAATTCTTGAAATATGATAACGAAATATATACATTATAAAGCAAATATTAGGTGGCATATTTCGGCCATATGAGCCTCGCAGTGATGACAAGAGAAAGCTTGCGAGAATAATTTTTTGGATCCCGCGGTCAGGCCGCGGGACGTCAGTTTTCTAAGTCGTAGGACACCAACTTTTACTAATACCCCACCCGCACACCTAAGTCTTGAGTGCCTTCAGTGGCAACGCCAGTTAGCACATCGAGTAATTTTGCTGCATTAAAGTACTGCAAATTATCACTTAAGCTAGAGGAGCCATTAACCATCGCGATAGGCACTTCAGAGTTCCAGGCAAGTCTTATCGGCAAACTTAAGGAACCTGCTAAATCAAGCTTACTGAGAATCAAATGACGCACACCATATCGCCTAATAAACTGCGTGTATTGATTTGCGAGACTTACACACCCATCACAAGGAACGACTAAGAGGGGATCGAATACAAGTTTTTCCACATAGGGGGTAATCCAGTCGATGTCTTTTGAGGAGCTTAGGTTTATTCCTTGGGTATCGATAAGTTTAATGATATCTGTTTGCGTACGAATGTTATCTTGTAAGGTTTTCCAACCTTCTTTACCAAAGTAATATGGCACATCTAGCTTAGCGGCATACGCTTGCAATAGACCCTGTCCTGAAGTTTTCAGGGTGTCCATATTGTAGATTTCAACAGGTCGTCCAGCTGCCTTTAAAAGAGCTGCGACTTTGGCTAAAATTTGGGTTTTTCCTACGCCATATGAGCCTAAAAAGACAACGGGTTTTATGGATAAAATTTTTCGCATCCATTGCGGCTCAAAATTTACGCATTCTGATAAAGATTCAGCGATGTTAATACCTGTGAGCGTTAAATAGGGGGAAAGTCTCTTTAGCCAGAAATCTTGAAAGTCTTGCCCTAAATAGTGATCAGTACAAATCTCTTCGACAATTTTAACGGCAGATAAAGGGTTATCGATAAGATTTTGGTCTTCTTTATTTTTTAGAGAAGGAATAATAATGGGTTTATCCCCATCAAATAGAGCAATGGTTACACGAACCTGATCCTTCATTTCTTCTGTGCGCTCAATGGCAACATCATCACCATAGCGTTTTTTGACTTCTGAGAGAGCCTCCTTTAAGGTAGGAGCCGTAATTGTAATTTTTTGCATATGTAAACCAAAATTTTACCGGTTGTGCGTTATCATGCTAATAATACTAAGTATAAGAGTTATTTGATGAGTTTTACAATACGTTTGCTAATTTGGTTTAAAAGTCGGCTTGTAGGGCAAGATAGCTTTGGCAATCGTTATTATGAGGAAAGAGCCGATAAGGTTCCTGCTGGTAATAGACAAAGACGCTGGGTTGTCTATAAAGGGCATCATGAAGCAAGTAAAGTTCCTCCTGAGTGGCATGCATGCCTGCATTATAGAGCGGAGCAGCCACTACATGGTGAAGTGTATGCTTGGCAAAAACCGCATCAGCCTAACTTTACAGGCACACCTTTAGCGCACACCCAAGAAAAACGAGAAGCAAAAATACTGAAATTAACCCCCAAAGCAAAACGTTCGTACGAACCTTGGAATCCCAATGGATGAAGAACATTACGACGTAACCGCAGAGAAACATCATCAAGGGATTCGTCTTGATAAATTTTTAAGCCTTACCACACCTTTGAGTAGAACTCGTATTCAAGATTTATTAGAAAAAAATGCTATTACTGTTAATCCATTAAAGCCTTTCGATGCTAGTTCAAAGGTTAAAAGGGGGGAATGTTATACAATTAAAGTGCCTACAGCTATTGAAGCTGAACCTAGTGCGCAAAATATTCCTTTAAATATTGTTTTTGAAGATGAACATCTTTTAGTGATTAATAAGCCGGCAGATTTTGTGGTACATCCAGCGCCAGGACATGCAGATGGAACGCTGGTGAATGCGTTGCTTCATCATTGTGGAGCTAGTTTATCAGGGATTGGTGGCGTGAAGCGCCCTGGGATTGTGCACCGACTTGATAAAGATACAAGTGGCCTTTTAGTTATTGCTAAGAATGATAAAGCGCATCACAAGCTATCGCAACAGTTTCATGATCGAGAAGATCACCTAGAAAAGCTATATTGGGCGATTGTGTGGGGAGCGCCCTACCCGGCATCGGGCACTATTGATGCCCCTATCGGGCGCCATCCCAAAGATCGCCAAAAGATGGGGATTGTTAAAAATGGTAAGAACGCTCAAACGAGCTATAAAGTTTTAAAAACTTTTTGTTCATTAAAGGATGCTCAGTATAAAATTAGTCTTATAGAATGTAAGCTGCATACAGGGCGCACCCATCAGATTCGTGTGCATCTGCACCATCTAGGCACACCTATCATTGGAGATAATGTGTATGGCAAGAAGCCAAAGTCTGGGGTGTGGCCAGAGGATGCATATGATTTCCCTCGACAAGCTCTGCACGCCTATTCACTGACTTTCCTGCACCCCATATCGCAAACAAAACTTTCATTTCAGGCGCCATTAGCTGAAGATATGGAAAATTTATTAAATGCTTTAACTTAATTATTAAAATTAACTTTTTATTTATACTATTAGTTTAAGCTAAGTCCATAAAAATATATTTTAGATTTATTTTATGAAAATACTTAGCTTAATCTTTTTGTGTCTTTGTTATATTAATTCCCTGGATGTATATAGCGCAACGTCGGGAAGCCGAAACAAATCTTCAAGACAGGCTAAAGGCAAACAAAATAAAAATAAACAAGCTTACAAAAGCAATCATCAAAATCTAAAAAACAAATCAAATGCAGGGAAGACAGCTCTTCCTCGAGAATGTCAAGGCGGCACAAAAGCAAAAAATAGCGCAAAATGTAAAAAAGCTCTAGCGCGCCAACAACAAACGGCTATGACGAATAAACGTTCAGGCAACAATAAAAAAGCTACTCAACAAGCAGCAAGTCAATCGAAAAGTAAAAGCATGTTCGGTGGATTATTGGGCGGAAGCAAATCGAAAACCACGAAAGCACCTGCAAACGCTCAGAAAAAACAAAGCAGCAGCTTTATGAGCAAACTTGGTTTTGGCGGAAGCAAATCGAAAACCGCGAAAACACCTGCAAATGCTCAGAAAAAACAAAGCGGCAGCTTTATGAGCAAACTTGGTTTTGGCGGAAGCAAATCGAAAACCACGAAAGCACCTGCAAACGCTCAGAAAAAACAAAGCAGCAGCTTTATGAGCAAACTTGGTTTTGGCGGAAGCAAAGCCCAACAACAAGACGATGGCGACATGGATGATGGCCAAACTGATGGCGATGATCAAAGCGATATGGGCGATGACCAAGGTGGCGACGACATGGGCGATGACCAAGGTGGCGACGATATGGGCGATGACCAAGGTGGCGACGATATGGGCGATGACCAAGGTGGCGACGATATGGGCGATGACCAAGGTGATGGCGATATGGGCGATGAC
>Ga0172376_10006821_pt1 | contig 12319 bp, 6 predicted proteins | sample Lak35m_FD_121114 | JGI IMG/M metagenome (GOLD analysis project Ga0172376, IMG submission 121114) | Freshwater microbial communities from Kabuno Bay, South-Kivu, Congo - kab_092012_35m | ecosystem: Environmental > Aquatic > Freshwater > Lake | place: Democratic Republic of the Congo: South-Kivu...
AACGGGCCTGCCCAACCCTTGCAAGACCAGCCGTGGGGCCAGCCGCCGGAGGTGAGCGGCCCACCCCGGCTACGCCGGGGTGGGGGTGCCGAGGGTTTTACACCACTCGAGGGGACGCCAGCATGTTGGCGGCTTCAGCTTTGGCCTGGAGAAAGCCGGTGCCACGATTCGCTACTCGTCAGATGCCAATGAAATTGTTGTTGATATTAGTGGACGCCTGCAGATTGGGCTGGACAATCTGTTCCCGGTGGAGGGTAGTTTCTCGGTAAGTGTTGATCTGGATACGGGTGATCTTGCCCTGCGCAATCTGTCACTGCTGCTGACGCCCGACAACCAACCTGTGGACCTGGGCCTGATTCGCTTGGATCCAGGCACCCAGTTGCGCTTCGCGAACAATACCCTGAGCCTCAGCGCCGATCTGGCCGTTAACTCCAATCTGCTGAATGCTGCCGCCACACCAATCTTTGATTTCATCAATGACATTTCCCCGGCTGTCAAGCCAATTGTGGATGGGCTTGCCTATCAGCAAAAGCTGGATGGCTTTGCCACCGATCCCGTACAAATTAAGATCCCTGCCATACAGATTCCAGAGGTCTACATAACGGGTTACAGAAAGATCTTCGGTATCAGGGTACCGCGGTTCGGGGTTCGTCTGAAAGAGATTATCCCTGAGCAGACAATTCAGTTGCTGCCCAAAATTGATTTTGGCAAGATCGCATTGGGTTTCTTTGAAGACTTTCCCAGCAACCCCTACCGCGGCAACGGTGGTCTTGAAGTAATTGAGGTGATCGATAAGGTTGGCTCGATTGTCTTCAAGATCAATCAGACCCTTGCCCGGGCAGGCTTGGGCGATGCCTTTGCCCCCTATGTGGCTCTCTACGGCAAGCGCGCTCTGACCATGGACTACATGCCACTGGCTCCCTTTGTGAAAACGGTGGCAACCCTGCTGGAGATCGCCGACAAGGGAATCACGCTACCCGCCGATGGCTGGCTCGAACTGCCAGCACTGCAACTGAGCTTGAATGCGCTCACCAGCCAGACCAGCTTTGTTTCCGCCGATGGCAAGGATGCCATGGCATCGCTGCTCAACAGCCTTGGCTCCTTTGGTGATCTCTATACTCTTTCCAACAACAATCCCTATGTTCCCAGCAACCAGCCGGAGCCGCTGACCAACAGCATAAATGGCTTTATCGATCGATCCAGCCTGCGGGTTCCAATCATCGACGACTTTGCCAAAACCATACTGAACATTCTTACCGGCAAGAACGTTGACCTCTTTGAATACAACATTAATCTCGCCGCCGGCTTTGAGGTCAACGGCGAGTACGCTATCCCTCCCGCCACCACAGTGCCGTTTATCGGTATCCCCCTGCCGATCGTTCTGTATGGAAGTTTTGGAGTGGAGGCCGGCCTGAACGCCAGCCTCGGTTTCAGCGCGCCCACCAAGGCGATCATGCAGATCGGCTCGGAAATCAGCAGGGCGATCGGCGGCGGCGGAATCGATATGGCCAAGCTGGTATCGCTGTTGTTCAAAGCCACCACCCAGGAAAACAGTGGGGCTTATCTGGTTCTCAGCGATGAGATGGTTCGCCTGGCGGCCAGCATGAGTGCAGGCATTGGTCTGGATTACAAGATTGCAGCGGCACGGGCCCAGCTTGGTTTTAGCACCGAATTGTTCGCCGGCCTGGAGTTGAAAGGTCCCTCCCAGGATTACGAACGCCTTTATCTCAATAACCTGCTGCGTACCCTGTTTGATCCTGAGTTTGCCGTTGATCGAACCCCTGCGGATCTGAATGTACTGCTCAAGCTGGGCAATACCAAAGTCTGGAGTGATCTGCAATTCAAGGCACCGCCGATCTCCTGGATCACCCTGGCCCGTATTGAAGCCAAGATTCCGCCCCCGGGTCGAGGCCTCAGTTTCAATCTGGGAACGATCTACACAGCCCCCGGTTTCGGCTCTAATTCTGTTTTCTTTGACCAGGATCTTGATCTCTATCTCGATCCCGGCGAGGCCCAGGTGTATAGCGGCTTCCGCGATGGCACCGCCAATCAGGACGATCTCTACAGTCGCATCAGCGAGCAATTGTTTGGGGAGGATCAGAGCGGCATTCTTGTGGTCTCACCCTCGGCCTATGTGCTCGATGTGATGACCGGTCTGCCGCGCTCGCTGGCGCTGCTGGATTCCATCTCACCCACGGATCGCCTGCCGGATGCGCTGACGGTGATCAGCTCGCTGCAGGCGCTGCCCGCTCTGGTGGCTCGCTGGGCCACACCGACCCAGAACGCCCCCCGCCTGGAGGAGAGCTTCCTGGCGGGTATCCGTGGTTTCAATCGCCTCAACATCACCTCGTTCAGCAGCTACCGCAAGCTCTCCGATCCGGCCAACCGTGCCGATGGTCTGGCCCAGTTGCAGCTGGAGTATCAGCTGCAGGCCCTGCTGCTGGCCAGCGCCGATTTCCTCAGTAGTTTTGGCATCCGCTCCCTGACGCTGCCGGGAAGCAGCGCCACATTGCACGCAGACCAGGGGACGCTGGCCTACGCACCGCTGTTCGCCTACGCCAGCCACAGGGCCGGCCTGGGCGGTCCCGGTTTCGATCGCGACAAAGGACAATTCACCAGTCCATTCCTTGATCTTGCTGATCAGGCCTCGCTACGGGCCTACTTCGACTTCCTCCAGCAACTGATCCAGGATCCACGCCAGCCCGCCACGCAGTCCCTCGGCCCAGCGGCAGCCCAGCTGAGCGCCGACCAGTTGGCCCGCATCAACCAACGGATCGCGGCGATCAGCGGGGATGTCGGAGCCCTGGCGGCGACGCCCGAGGCCGTGGCCCTGGCCCTGGTGCCGATCAAGCAGCTGCTGCAGTCGGGCAGCCTCGCCTCAGCCCTGCACAGCCTGGCCCTGGGGGTGGAGGCCAGCCTCGTGGATCAGGCGCTGCGCCTGCAGCTGCAGCTGCCGCGCAGTGCCCAGATCCCCCTGGTCTTCGCGACGGCCGGCTGGCAGCAGGGCAGCGCCGTCGGCGACGCCGCGGCGCCGCCGAGCCTGGTGCTCTCCCATCCCGCCACCGAGCTCGGGGCCCGGATCAGCCTGCTGATCGACACCCCGCTCCAATACGGGGTCGACTACACGATCAATGGCCTGGCGGAACGGCCCAGCTCCCTGGCGATCGCAGCCGGTGAACGCAGCCTGGCGCTGCAGGTCGAGCGCAAGACCACGGCGGCGGCCGCTGCCCCGATCCGCCTGATCCTCGGCCTGGGGCACAGCGGCATTCAGGTGGATCCGCAGGCCAACGCCCTGGTGCTGGCCGCCGCTGGCGATGCCAGCGTGGGCTCCTTGCCGCTCGAGCAGCTCACCGCCCTGGAGAGCCTGCAGGGGGTGACGCTGGTTCGGGCCGATGCCCAGGGCCGTTTCGCCGTGGCGGCTGCAGCGGGGGCGTCCCAGCAGCTGCTGCTGGGCTATGACCCGCTCCAGGGCCACACGATCAGCTGGGCGGCAGCGGCAGCGGAGCCCCGCCCCACTCTGCAGCTGGTGAACGGCACCCTGTTCGCCGGCAGCCAGCCGATCGCCCTGGTGTTCTCACCGCAGCCGAGCGGTGGCTGGCAGCCCCAGGCCTACCTCGATGCCGCCGCCCTCAGCGGCGCCACCGACCTGAAGCTGATCGATGCCGCCGCCCTCACCCTGGCGGAGGATCAGGCGGCGCAGCAGCAGAGCTTCGCCAGCCTGCTGGCCGGCTCGGTGGAGGGGGCATTCAGCGTGGTGGATGTCAGCGGTGACGGCCATCTGCAGCTCAGCCGCAGCGGCAACGCCGCCAGCGATGCGCTCAGCCTTCGACCGCTGCCGGATTTCAGCGGCCTCAGCCAGGTGCTGGTGACGATCCAGCAGTCGCAGGGCGGCAGCAGTGTGTTGCGCCAGCGGCGGCTGCTGATCACGGTGACCCCGACACCGGACACCCCGCTCCAGATCCAGCCCCTGAGCCTCAGCACCGCCGAGGACACCCCTCTGGTGCTGCCGCTCGCCGACCTGACCAAGGCCTTCCTGGATCGCGATCGCTTTGAGCTGGTCTCCTTTGTGAACCTGGAGGATCGCGGTGGGCCGGCCGGCGAGGCCGTGGCGATCGGCATCGATCCGATCGCGCAGACGGTCACGCTGACGCCCGCCCCCAATCAATCCGGCGAGCGCACCCTGACACTGACGCTGCAGGCGGGCTCCGGTCCCTACAGCATCACCGTGCCATTCCGCGTGCAAGCGGTATATGACGCACCCCAGGGCAGCCGCCTGCCGATTCCGCTGCTGGGTCGCGAGCCCCTGGCGCTGACGGCGCGGGATCACTTCAAGCCGCAGGATATCGAGGCCAGCGGCGGTACGGAAGGGATTCGCATCACCACCCATCCCTTTGCCGGCCGTCTGCTGTGGCGCACCGACGCAAACAGCGCAGCGGTTCCCCTGCCCCTATCCCAGGGACATGTGTTCAGTCGCTCCGACCTGGATGACGGCCGTCTGCTGTACCAACCGGATACCGAAAACAGCTGGTTCCGTGACAGCGGCAGGTTTGTGACCGATTTCATCGAGTACAGCTTCGTCCAGCCCGATGGCGTCCTCAGCGGCGAGCCCCAGATTCTGGTGCTGGCCGATGGCTCGAACTACGACCCGACGGCCGCGGAGGAGGAGCTGCCTGCCGACACAGTCGACACAGCCGACCCCGCTGAGCCCCAGGCCCCTCGGGTGCTCGGCTTCCAGGCGCGCCAGCTGCAGGAATCGCTGCAGATGACCTTCAGCTTCGATCAGCCGCTGCGCTTCCGGGGCGGTCTGATTCGTCTGTATCTGGCCGCCACCCCCGAGGCATGGGGCCAGCAGGAGCCGCTGCTCAGCCTTGATGTCAACGATCGGCGCGTCCAGCTGGCAGCGGATGGCCGCTCGCTGACGATCTCGCTGCCCAGCCAGGGCGAGCAGCCGCTACGCCACAAGCAGGGCTATCTCGTGGCCGATCTGGTCTCCGATGGCACGGTCCTGCAGGATGCCCAGGGGCTGTCCCTGGTGGGCAAGGCAGCGCTGTATGCCACCGCCGTGGATTTCCAGCCCCCCGCCATCCTGGATCATTCCTTCCTGCTGGCTGGCACCTCCGTGCTGCTGCAGCTCAATCTCTCCGAGCCGGCTCGCCTGAGTGCCGATGCCAGGGTGAGACTGGAGAGCATCCATCCGATCACGGCAGCCCGGCGCCTGGTGGCGACGCTGCCCATACAGGCGAGCGAGGGACCGGAACTGCTGGTGGATCTCAGCGAGCGGGTGCTGGCGCTGGAGCTGATGCCAGGCCAGAAGTACAAGCTGATTCTTGAGCCGCAGACCAGCCTCACGGATCGATACCAGAATGCGGCCGATCCGGGCCTGAGCCACGAGTTCACCCTGCCGTTCCCGCCATCGCCGTTGTTTGCCCAGGCCCGCGCTGCGGCCCTGTCGGTTCCGGCCAGTGATCTGCACCTCTATTTCAGCCTCCGGGATGGCGATGGCGTCGCTGTACCGCTGGCGCTGCAGGGATTCGGGCAGGCCGATGCCGCCCTGGCCGGCAGGCCGTTCAGCCTGTCCAGCCAGGAGGGCCGCCTGGCCAGCGGCCGATCGTTCTCGCTGGCGCTGGATCTGTTCCCGGCGCAGGCCCAGGCCGGTGCCGATGCCTGGGGCGGCTTCGATCCGGAGACGATCGAGGCGATCGAAGTGCTGCTGCGCTATCGGCCGGATGAGCTGTGGTTCGATCCCAGCCAGGCGCTGGCGGAGCACCTGGTGGCGATCAGCAGCGTCGCCAATGACCCCGTCGCCGGCAGCGCCGACCTGAGGCTGCGCTTCGTGCCGGGCTCGGCGGGCTGGGGCAGGACCGACACGGCCCTGCGGCTGGGTGCCCTCAACGGTCTGACCATCCCCTACAGCTCGCAGGCGGGGTTGCCCGACAGCTTCCCCAGCGTGCTGGTGTCCGGCTTGACGCTGATCCCGGCCGATCCGCTGACACCACTGCCGAGCGTGAGCCTGCCCCAGCTCAACCTGAACAAGGCCAATGATTTCGGGGCCATTCAGACCGAACTTCTGCTGCTGACCCCGAGCTCGTTTGTGATCGAGGAGGATGCCGCTGAACTGATGGCCTTGATCGAAGCCCGCAGCGCCGCTGGTCTTGCAGCGGGCGAATGGCTGACCATCAGCCAGCAACCGAACCTGGGCACTCTGAGCCTGGATTCACAGAAAACTCAGTGGATCTACAAATCACGGGCTAATGCCTATGGTTTGGACACCTTCACGCTGACCGCACGCAATACCAATGGAATCACTGCCAGTCAGGTCGTCACGATTGAGATCCTCAGCCGCAACGACGCCCCGCTCGGCAGCCCCGTGCTGCAGATCCGGGCGCCCGGTGGTGTGCTGATCCATGATCGTGCCCCCCGCCAGGGGGATCTGCTGGTGATCGATAGCTCGGGGTTGCAGGATGCCGATGGCATCGGTCCGATTCAGTACCGCTGGTTCACTCTGGAGGGAGAGCAGAAAACACCCATAGCCGGAGCCCAGGCGGAGCGGCTGCTGCTGACCGCAGCGCTGATCGGCAAACAGATCGGCGTCGAGGTTTCCTATCAGGATGGCGGCGGCAGCCGCGAGAGCTTCGAGCTGCGGCCCGAGGGCCTGGTGATGCAGGCGCTGGAGGCGGCAGTGGTCTCCAGCAGCCCGCTGCAGCCTGAGCCGGAACGCGGCGGACGCCTCTATTCCTGGACGATCGGCACCCCGGGCGGCGGCGAGGCCAGCAGCTATCGCGTACCGGTGATCGACGCCAGCCTGATGCCGGCAGGCGTCGGCACCCTGCCTGCGGCCTGGATCGACACGACAGCCTGGCCGAACCTGAACTGGAGTTCCACCAGCCTCGACTTCAACCTCCGCCTCGATCCGGCGACAGCGACGGCGACGGCGATCCTGCCCACGAATATGTTCGGTGCGGCCGCCGTTGCTGCCCCCGTTGACCCCAGCACCAATGCAACGGCCCCTGCCTTCACCGGTCGCAGCTTCTTCAGCATTGATCATGCCGGCAATCTGAGGCCGCTGGTTTACAATTCAACCACCCGTGAAGGCGCCCGTTTTTATGATATTGGTGGCCAGGGCGAGGCTGATCAGATCAGTCTCACCCTGCACGATGGCGGCGCAGGCGATAAAGATGGCGCCCGCGATGGTCGGCTGATCAATCAGACCATGTTCGGCACTGTGAAACTCACCCCCGAGCTCAGGGTTGAACGGCAACTCGTCTCCACCGGCACCACCGCAACGGCCCCCGCAGGCTCCAGTGCGCCCGCCACCACCAGCCCCCCAGTGCCTTCGCCAGCAACCCCGCCAGCAGCGCCGCCAGTGGCGATCACCCTGCGGGCCGAGCTGCAGGCGCGCCCGGCGAGTGTCAACACCATCGGCTACGTTGTCCTCGATGCCGATGAAACGGCACGAAGCCAGGAGCTGCTCAGCGATCTTGTCTTCCTCAAGGCCAGATCGCTGCATCTGCTGAGCAGCCTGGAGGACGAGGATACGGAGGTTCCGAACTCAATTCAATTCACAACGGAACTGCTGATCAGAAGCGATCAATCTGTCGCGTTCTTTGAGGTCAACGACGCCACTCTTGACAGCATCACCGATCTGGATGCCGCCATCGCCGCCGGGCGCTTTCGCCTGCTGCAGGGCTCCGAGCCCAGCGCCGGCACGGCCAGCTTCCGCTCCCCCAGCGGCCTGGAGTTCCAGCTGGGAATCCGCCAGCGGGATCAGGGCCTGGCCGAGCTGATCGCCCAGGAGCAGGGTCGGGCCGTGGTTCTCGACTTCCGCTCCTTCGTCGGCGGCGAAACGGTTCGGGCCAGCCTGCAGCTCACCCGGGAAGCCCAGTATGACTCTGTGATTCATTTCTATCGTGTGCAGGATCTGGACGGCTCGGTGCTTGATGGCGAGGGGAACCTGCTCACGCCTGGCAAGGTCTCTGCGGAGGCCTACCGCCGCGCCGCGCTCAGCACCAGCAACCGCGTCGATGAGCTCACGGGCCTGGAGTTAAGCAATCGCAGCCAATCGGATCGCAGAATTTCAATCCAGGAATCCAGCTATCTGGCACCGGTTGCTATATTCAAATCCCAGGCATTCTTTGCTTTCGCCGCTGCAAACACCGACAACTACAACCACTTCCAGATGCTCGGCACCAACAGGATCGGCCTCGAAGACAAGCTGTACGGGGGAGACAGGGACCATGACGACATGACGATCAGCTTCACGTTTGAGTCCATCCTTCTGGATGCCTGACGCGATTGGCGGCCGCAGGCCGGGATCGCCGGGAGGCCCCAGGCCGGAGCCGGGGCTGGCCGGGAGCGCCCGCAGCCCCGGCCCTGGTCTGTTCAGGGACGGTTCCCCGTAAGCCACGGCACCCTCGCGACCGCCGCTGGCGTCCAAGCATGGAGGCGGAACAGCCGCGATGGATCATGCGTGAGATCGTCTTCGATGTCGTCAGCGAGCATCCGGGCCGGCTGGAGGCCCAGGCACACGGCTTCCCCCTGCGGATCACGGCTGCCAGCCACGAGGAGCTGCAGCACGAAGCCCGCGAGGCCCTGATCGCCCACCTGGGTCCCACCCATGGCACCTATCGGGTGAGGTTGCTGCGCCAGCCGCCCCAACCGCCCGCCAGCGCTCCCCCCGTCCGGCCACCCAGCGCGAGCGGGCTGCCGCTCAGCCGGTCCGGCCGGCGCCCGGCGGCGGCACTGGCGGCAGCCCCGTGGCGAGGCTGATGCCGCCAGCCTGTCGCCGCTGACGGCCGCCGTTCACTCCAGATCGATGCTCTCGAGCAGCAGCCGGGCCCGCAGCAGCCGATCGGCATCGATGGCCCAGGCGATCAGCTGGTTGTGGCTGGCCTCGGGATCGTCGCGCAGCTCCTCGACCATCGCATCGTGGAAGCTTTCCAGCCGGGCCACCAGCCGCAGGGCAATCTCCAGGTCCTCGGCGGCGCTGTTGTCGAGCCGGTCGATCAGATCGAGCACGTCCTCCACCTTGGCGCTGGGCTGGCGCTCGGGCTTCTCCGGCCGGGGATGCGCGAGGCGATCCTGCATGGCGATCAGATCGGCGGGGGTGGCAGGGGTGGCGGGGGCCGTACCGGGAGGCAGGGGGGAGACCGCGGGCTCGCGCATCTCCGGATGCACGCCCTCATCCGGATCGAGGGGGGAGCCGGCGCTGTAGCGGTAGCGACCTCCCCCCGGGCTGGCGGCCTGGGGAGCGGCGTCGTCGGGGGAGGGCCCCTCGGCGAAGGGTGGGCAGTTGTTGCCGGGCTGGCTCATCGGGGCCTCCGCGCGTCGTCTGCTCTCAGCATCGCCGGTTCTGGCCTCAATCCAACCCCGCCAGGTGCGAACGAGCACAGCAGGTCTCGCCCCCACGCCGCCGGGCCTGAGCCAACCGTGGCGGCCGGGGCCGCTTTCAAGTGCCGCTTGCGCCAGTCGTGCGCGACACGGGCAGCATGCGTGGGCTTCAGCACCCTAGACGCCGCAAGCAGCGGGGTGACGTCTGCGCCTCGGGCCCAGCCCTCGCGTCGAGTTTGAATCAGCCCTGCCCCGCCGGCCGGGGTCGCCGCCGGGGCAGCCGTGCAGCCGGCAGGCGGCTGGGGCAGTGGCAGTGGGCTTGTGGGCTGTGTGGGCTGTGGGCTGGGGCTGTGGGCTGTGGGCTGGGGGCTTGTGGGCTGGGGGCTGGGGCTGGGGCCCTGGGACAGCGGTGGCACTGAACCGGACAGAGAGGCCACTGCCTCGCGCTGCCACTGCCTCGCGCTGCCGCTGCACCACCACGCCACTGCGCCACCACGCCTCTGCGCCACCACGCCAGTGCGCCAGCGCTGCGTCGCCGCAGCCCATCTGCAGCGCATCCGCGCCGCCACCGCCCCTCGCTCCCCGCCGCCCCGCGCTCCCCGCCACCGCCACCGCCCGTCATGTCCGCCCGTTCGTCCCGTCCGTCCCGCAGCCAGGACGGTTCCGCCCGCCGCGGCCCCCAGGCCGCCACGGCGCTGGAACGCCTGACCGCCGCCCTGATCGCACAGATGCAGCGCGGCACGTCCCCCTGGCGTCAGGAATGGGATGCCACCAGCGGCCATCACGTCAACCTGTTCTCCGGGCGTCGCTACCGCGGTGCCAATCCGATCCTGCTCAGCCTGGCCCTGGCCGCCCGCCCGTCCTGCCACCCCTACTGGTGCGGGTACGCCGAGGCCAGGGCCCATGGCCTGGCGCCCCGACGCGGCGTCCAGGCCGTGCATGTGCTGCGCCCCCAGCGGCTGCCTCGCCCCGCGGCGGCCGCCGCGGAGAGCCGCGGCGAGGCAGCGGCGGCCAGCGGTGCCGCCGCACAGGCCCGGCAGCCAGGCGGCGCCGGCCAGCCGCCCGCGGGCGAGGCAGCACCGGCCGAGAGCAGCTGGATCCGCTATCGCCCTGTGGCGCTGTTCCATGTCGAGGATCTGGAAGGCGAGGGCCTCGCCGGCTGGATCGCGGCCCGCCAGCAGGCGGAAAACCAGGGCCGGCAGCCGGCCCCCGAGCGGCTGGCCGGCGCTGAGGCGGTGCTGGGCCGCTGGGGGGTGCCGATGATCCAGGGCGGGGAGCGGGCCTGCTACTGGCCCGCCAGCGATCGCATCCAGCTGCCGGAGCGGAACCGGTTCCATTCCGGCGCCGCCTTCTATGCCACCTGGGCCCATGAGGCGATCCACTCCACCGGCCACGCCAGCCGGCTGGGCAGGGATCTGAGCGGCCGGATCGACGGCGATGCAGCGGCGGTGCGGACCTATGCCCGTGAGGAGCTGGTGGCCGAGCTGGGCGCGGTGCTGCTGGGGGATCGCCTCGAGATCGGCAGCGATACGGCCAACCATGCCGCCTACCTGAACCACTGGATCGCCCTGCTGCAGGAGTCACCGCAGCTGCTGCTGCGTCTGCTGAGCGAGGCGCGGCGGGCGGTGGATCTGATCTGCCCGGAGCCGCCGGAGGCGGCCACCGGCGCCACAGCCGTCAGCGCAGCCACCACCAGCACGGCAGCCGCCACCACCGCTGCGGCCACCGCTGCGGCCAGCACCGCTGCGCCGACCATTGAGGTGACCAGCACTGCAGAGGCCAGCACTTCTGGGAGCGACGAGGTGGACTTCGATCTGTCGCTGATTGAGGATGCCGATGGCAGCGAGCGCAACGACGACGAACGGCTCGGCTGAGGGAGCGCGGCGACACCCCTCCCTTTCCTCGTCGCCGAGTGGCATGATGGAGCATTGCCAAGCACAAGGGATACGGTGCCGGAAGAGCCCTGCCAATGCCCTGATTGCCAGCGCTTCTATCGGGAACACGACCGATTGATCCGCGAGAACCCCAGCCTGCGTCAGCAGCAGGAGCTGAACTGGGCGGCCCTGCAGTCGTTTCGCACGCTGGCGGGACGGGTTCTGGAAGAGCTGCAGAAGCTCCACGGAGACGGTGATGCTGCCACCCAGCCGCCCGCCTCGGCCGTGGGCGCCGAGGCGGTTGCCGCCGAAGCCGGCGAAGGCGAGGGCGATGCGATCCAGCAGGCCATGGCCGACCTGGAGAACATCAACGCCCACCTGTTCTCGATCGAGGTGCTGATGGAGCGCATCTTTGATGTGCGGGTTCCGGAGGAGGTGGAGCAGACCTTCCGCGAGGTCGCCGGCGAGCTGGCGCCCGATCCGCTCAACGCCGATCGCCTGCGGCTCAACCGCCTGCTGCACCAGACCCCTGATCTTCCCGACCATCGCAGCCCAGGCTGAAGCGCACAGCCGCCTCCCGGTCCTCGCCGCCGCGCTGTCTGTTCTCCAGCTCAGAGGACGGGCTCAGTCGTGGAACACCGTCAGCTGGCGCTCGGGCGGCTCCTCGTTGATGAAGCCGTAGGCCTCGAACAGGGCCGGATCGGAATGGGTGATCCGCGGTCCGGTGTGGTGCCGCTGCAGCTGGAATCCCTCCGCCGCCAGCCGTCGCATCAGGGCCGCGGCTTCCTCGAAACGGGCCGCCATCGCATCCAGGCTGGCGCAGTCGGCCGTGAGTCCGGCTTCCCGCCAGGTGAAATAGGACATCGTCGAACCCCCACGAGGCGGCCCGCTGATTCTGGGCTCTCGTCTGCCGGTGGGGCACCCTGAAGCGGCGGCAGCGGCGGCAGCGCCGGGCGCGGCCGGGGTCAGGCCCCAGGGCTGATGCAAACTCGGCGCGAGGGCTGTGGCCGAAGCACAGGGGGACAACCCGCTGCTTGCAGCGCCTGGGGCGCCGAGGCTCCATTCCTGGTGCCCGTGTCGCGCACGACTGACGAAACCGGCACTTTGAAGCGGCCCTG
>Ga0172376_10006824_pt1 | contig 12315 bp, 17 predicted proteins | sample Lak35m_FD_121114 | JGI IMG/M metagenome (GOLD analysis project Ga0172376, IMG submission 121114) | Freshwater microbial communities from Kabuno Bay, South-Kivu, Congo - kab_092012_35m | ecosystem: Environmental > Aquatic > Freshwater > Lake | place: Democratic Republic of the Congo: South-Kivu...
CCGAGTAGCGCCTGGTGAGCGGGTTCAGTATGCGCCAAACTTTCAATGTGCAGTTTAGGCACAATCAAAAAATGTACAGGTGAAATTGGTTTGATGTCGTGAAAAACGATTAAATCCTCATCTTCAAAAATCTTTTTAGATGGAATTTCACCTTTAGTTATTTTACAAAAAATACAATCTGCACTCATCGTTATTCCTTAGGCCGTGAAGCTTTTTCTTCCAAGCCTGACAAACCCTCACGACGCGCAAGCTCATTCAACACATCTTCTGCACTAAGCCCAGCTTGCGCCAACATCACCATGGTGTGAAACCACAAATCAGCGGTTTCATAGATTAAATCTTCTTGGCTGCCGTCTTTGGCGGCAATAATGGTTTCAGCCGCTTCTTCACCGACTTTTTTTAAAATACCATTCATGCCCTTGCTATATAGCTTGGCGACGTAGGAGGTTTGGGGATCAGCGCCTTTACGCGCTTCCAGAGCCTCTGTCAGACGTTGAATAATGTCATTCATGTTTGTAAATATCCTCTGGATTTTTAATCACAGGTTTGTCGGTTTTCCACTCGCCATTTTCAAGCTTTTGAAAGAAACAATCGTGGCGACCAGTATGGCAAGCAATACCGCCCAATTGCTCAACTGTCATTAAAATCACGTCACCATCACAGTCTAAACGCAATTCATGGACTTTTTGTTGATGGCCAGATTCCTCGCCTTTGCGCCATAACTTATTGCGTGAACGTGACCAGTAAACAGCATAGCCCGTTTCAACCGTGAGCTGTAATGACTCGGGATTCATGAAAGCAAACATCAATACCTGATTGGTCCCCAACTCTTGGGCGATCACTGGCACTAGGCCATCAGTCCATTTGATGTCATCTAACCAGCTCACAGCCTTACCTCAATCCCGTGGTCACGCATATATTCTTTGGCTTGGCGTACCGTAAATTCACCATAGTGAAAAATACTGGCTGCCAGCACCGCATCGGCGCCGCCTAGCTTAACACCATCCACCAAGTGCTGCAGATTACCCACGCCGCCTGAAGCGATGATAGGCACATCAACTGCATCACTAATCGCTTTGTTCAATCCAAGATTGAAACCAATCTTTGTGCCGTCTCTATCCATGCTGGTGACAAGTAACTCGCCCGCTCCGAGACTCACCATTTTACGCGCCCACTCCACGGCTTCGATACCCGTAGGCTTGCGACCACCGTGAGTAAACACTTCCCATCTAGGCTTACCTGACGCGTCAACACCTACTTCCTTGGCATCAATCGCAACGACGATACACTGCGATCCAAAACGACCAGAGGCATCTGCCACCAACTGTGGATTTAACACGGCAGAAGTATTGATGCTTACTTTATCAGCGCCTGCATTCAGCAAACGACGCACATCTTCCACTTCGCGTACGCCACCACCAACGGTTAAAGGAATAAAAACTTGTGAGGCCACCTCTTCAATAATATGAAGAATCAGCCCACGATTATCTGAGCTAGCCGTAATATCCAAAAAAGTCAGCTCATCAGCGCCTTGCTCATCGTAACGACGTGCGATTTCTACAGGGTCGCCTGCATCACGCAACTCAAGAAAATTCACACCCTTGACGACACGACCATCGGTCACATCCAAACAAGGAATAATACGTTTTGCCAGCATCAAGCGCTCAGCTCATCTGCCAAAGCCTGTGCTTCAGCAAAATTGATGGTGCCTTCGTAAATTGCACGACCAGTAATCGCGCCCATAATGCCTTCATCTTGAACGGCACAAAGCTTACGCACATCGTCCAGATTGGTTAAGCCGCCACTGGCAATCACAGGGATAGTCAGTGCCTGTGCCAAGGCAACTGTCGCTTCAATATTCACGCCACTGAGCATGCCATCACGGCCGATGTCGGTATACACCACAGCTTCCACGCCGTAATCTTCAAACTTCTTTGCCAAATCAATGACGTCATGTCCTGTAATTTTTGACCAGCCATCCACAGCTACTTTGCCATCTTTTGCATCCAATCCCACAATAATTTGGCCTGGGAATGCATAGCAAGCTTCATGCAAAAATCCTGGATTCTTAACTGCGGCGGTACCGATAATAACGTAATCAATCCCGTTATCTAAATAACGCTCAATTGTTTCCAAATCGCGGATACCCCCACCCAACTGGATTGGAATCTCTCCACCCGCGGCTTCAACAATCGCCTTAATGGCGCCTTCATTAACAGGCTTACCAGCAAATGCACCGTTCAAATCAACTAAGTGTAGACGCTTGCCACCTTGTTCAATCCAATGGCGGGCTGTCGCACCAGGGTCTTCAGAAAAGACCGTGGCATCTTCCATGAGACCTTGTTTTAAACGCACACAATGACCGTCTTTTAAATCGATAGCAGGAATAAGTAACATAATGAGAACTGTATTAAGAAAAATTTAAATAAAAATTATTGGCCGTTCCATTGCACAAAATTGGCAAGCAACTGCAAACCAGCATGCTGGCTTTTTTCTGGGTGAAATTGCACTGCGAAAATATTATTCTTCGCAATCGCCCCTGTAAATGGCTTAGGATAATTTGTGACCCCAGCAACGAGGGTTTCATCTGCCGGCTGCACAAAATAACTGTGCACATAGTAAAAACGCTCACCGTCTGCGATATCTTTCCACATTGGATGCGCTTGTTTTTGATAGACCTGATTCCAACCCATATGCGGCACTTTTAATTTGTCACCATTAGCATCGTGCATTTCTTCTGCAGAAAAACGCTTTACTTTACCCGCCAAAATACCCAAGCCATTAGCATCACCTTCTTCAGAATGCTCAAATAAAAGCTGCAAGCCAATACAGATTCCCAGAAAAGGCTTATTGGCTGCCGCTGAAACGATAGCTTCGTGCAAACCACGTGACTCAAGCTCTCTCATGCAATCTGGCATCGCGCCTTGACCCGGGAACACTACTTTAGCCGCGGCTGCAATATCGCTTGCATTGCTAGTCACCACAATATTCTTATTCGGAGCCACGTGCTCCAAGGCTTTGGAAACTGAGCGCAAGTTGCCCATTCCATAATCTACAACTGCAATGTCAATCATCATTTCTACTTAGCATGACGTTGTGTGAAAAATCCAACAAATGCTGCCACCTCTAAAGAGGCACAACTGTCAGACTTATAAAGACCCCTTGGTCGAAGGCGTAATGCCTGCCATACGTGAATCAAGCTCAGTCGCCATACGTAATGCACGACCAAAAGCTTTAAAAATTGTTTCCGCTTGGTGATGTGCATTTTCGCCACGCAAATTATCGATGTGCAAAGTCACGCCTGCATGGTTCACAAAGCCTTGAAAAAACTCGTGCACCAAATCTACATCAAACTCGCCAATACGCGCACGTTTGAACTCAACGGCAAACTCCAAACCTGGACGACCTGACAGATCCATCGCTACGCGAGATAGCGCCTCATCTAAGGGCACATAAGCGTGGCCATATCGACGAATACCTTTTTTATCGCCAATCGCCTTCGCAAAGGCTTGGCCTAATGTGATACCAATATCTTCAACAGTGTGATGTGCATCGATATGCAAATCACCTTTTGCTTCAACCTTGATGTCCATCATGCCGTGTCTGGCAATCTGGTCAATCATATGATCAAGAAAACCTAGCCCACTCGATAGTTGTGAGACACCTGTGCCATCAATATTAATTGAAGCCACGATTTGAGTTTCTAGAGTATTACGGCTAACTTCAGCTGTACGCATGAGAGTATGTTTTCTTTCTTTTTATTACACAAAGTAAAAACCGCCGCAAAACAATCAAACGATGTTTTGCAGCGGTTATATGGTTTTTATTACCTAGTTAAAAACTAGCTAATGTTTATCTAGCTAAATCTTAGCTAAACAAACCTTTCAACCAGCCGAACAAACCACCTTTTTTACCGCCATGAGCGATCGCTGTGATTTCAGCAGCTGAAGCAGCTGGGTCAGCAGCGCCGTAGATCGCAGCACCAGCAACGATGATTGTTGCGCCAGCGTCACGTACTTGAGCAGCTGTAGAAGCTTTAACGCCACCAGCAACAGAGATGTCCAAGCCAAGGTTCAAGCTAGAAACCATTGCTAAGTCAGCAAATGGTGTTTGACCTGCAGCTTGTTGGTCAAGACCAGTGTGAACACCAATAATGTGTGCACCAATCTTAGCTACTTCTTGTGTACGTGCTTTTTTATCAGCTACGTTGATCAAGTCAACTTGTGCTTTTTTGCCGTATTTGTTAGCAGCGTCGATTACGCCTTTGATTGTGCCAATGTCAGCTGTACCCAAAACTGTACAGATATCTGCACCAGCTTTGTAGAAAGGCTCAGCTTCGTAGAAACCAGCGTCCATAGTCTTCAAGTCAACCATGATTTTGTTTTTTGGGAACTTAGCACGCAATGTTTCAAGCAATTTGATACCGTTGTGCTTGATGCATGGTGTACCAATTTCAAGAATGTCAACGTGTGGAGCTACTTTTGCAGCCAATGCCACTGTTGCGTCGAAATCTAATGAGTCCAAAGCCATTTGTGTTAATGCCATGTTACTTCCTCCGCTTATTTACTTATTTACAGTTATTGCTTCAGGCGAATAACTACGTTTTAAATTTAATGGTAATTCGCGACATCAAAGTTGCTTATTTCCAAAGGTATCTTTATATAACGATTTTGACTTTTGGTCAAAATTCTTTACATTTAGCTACGACGTCAAACCATCTTCTTTAGGGCTGATACCAAGGCTTGGCATTCTGTATCAGTCCCCACCGTAATCCTCAAGAACTGATTTATCTTGGCTGGCTTTTTGAAATGACGAATCACAATATTTTCAGCCCTTAATTTTGCTGTGAGTTCAGCTCCATCATGTTGTGGGTGGCGTGCAAAAATAAAGTTTGCGCCAGAAGGCAGCACTTCAAAACCCGTTGCTTCCAAATCAGCAACCAGCTTTTCTCTTGTTTTAATCACGCGCTGACACGTCTCATCAAAATAAACTTGGTCTTGCATGGCTGCGATTGCCCCCGCTTGGGCAAAGCAATCCAAAGGATAGGAGTTAAAGCTGTCCTTAACGCGATGTAAGGAATCAATCAAATCAGGATGTCCAACCGCGTAACCCACACGCAAGCCGGCCAATGAGCGCGACTTTGATAAAGTATGCGTGACCAATAACTGTGGGTATTGCTTAACCAAATGCACTGCTGATTCACCACCAAAATCGATATAAGCCTCGTCAATCACCACTACAGAGTTAGTGTTCACTTTCAACAAACGTTCTATTTCATTGAGCGACAACAATCTTCCCGTAGGCGCATTCGGATTCGGGAAAATAATCCCGCCGTTTGGGCGCAAATAATCATCTACTTGAATTTCAAACGCATGATTGAGCGCTACTGTCTCAAAAGCGATTTCATACAGACCGCAATAAACTGGATAAAAACTATAGGTGATATCTGGAAATAAAATCGGCAAGTCATGTTTAAGCAAAGCATTAAAAACATGCGCCAACACTTCGTCAGATCCATTTCCTACGAATACCTGATTAAGGCTCAGGCCATGGTAATCAGCAATCGCTTTTTTTAATGCGTCTGAATTGGGATCTGGATAAAGACGTAAAGTATCGGCAGCTTCTTTTTGCAAAGCTTCAAGCACCTTAGGGCTAGGCCCATAAGGGTTCTCATTAGTATTCAACTTGATGAGGTTGTTGATTTTTGGCTGTTCACCTGGCACATAAGGCGTCAGTTGATGAACAATTTTGCTCCAGAACTTGCTCATTTTTTTAGTCGATATTCCGCAGATTGTGCATGCGCTTGCAAACCTTCACCATAGGCCAATGTCGCCGCCACCTTACCCAAAGTTTGCGCGCCTTCAGACGACACAAAAATCAAGCTTGAGCGCTTTTGGAAATCATAAACACCCAAAGGTGACGAGAAGCGTGCAGTACGTGAAGTTGGCAATACGTGGTTAGGGCCTGCGCAATAGTCGCCCAAAGCCTCGCAAGTATCGCGCCCCATAAAGATGGCGCCAGCATGTTTGATTTTTTTGCTAAATGCCAACGGATCATCCATGGACAATTCCAAGTGCTCTGGCGCAATGTAATTACAAATTTCAGCTGCCTCATCCATATCGCGCACTTGAATTAAAGCACCACGATCACTTAAAGAGGTACTGATAATCTCCTTGCGTGGCATGGTCTGCACTAATTTTTGAATGCTTGCGTAAACTTGGTCCAAGAATGCAGCATCTGAGCTTAGCAAAATAGCTTGCGCGAGTTCATCGTGCTCGGCTTGGCTAAACAAATCCATAGCGACCCAATCAGGATTAGTTTTGCCATCGCAAATCACCAAAATCTCTGATGGACCTGCCACCATATCGATGCCAACCACACCAAACACACGGCGCTTGGCGGCCGCCACATAGGCGTTACCAGGGCCAACAATTTTATCCACTTGAGGCACACTTTCCGTGCCATAAGCCAAGGCGCCCACTGCTTGCGCGCCACCGATACAAAATACACGATCAACGCCTGAAATGGCTGCTGCGGCTAACACCAACTGGTTCTTCTCACCATTCGGTGTTGGTACCACCATAATCAAATCTTTTACACCGGCAACTTTGGCTGGAATAGCATTCATCAAAACGGATGATGGATAAGCTGCTTTACCGCCTGGCACATATAAACCTACGCGGTCCAACGAAGTTACTTGCTGACCAAGGATGGTGCCATCTACCTCTGTGTACTGCCATGAAGCCATCAATTGCTTTTCATGATAGCTACGCACACGATCCGCCGCCACCTGCAAGGCTTCTCGCTGCGCCACTGGCAAACCATTTAAAGCGGCTTGAAGCTCGTTCTGAGGAATTTCTAAATCCGCTAATTGTTTGGCGTTAGTTTTATCGAAACGGTTGGTATATTCCAATACCGCCGCATCACCACGCTTTTTAACGTCTTTAAGAATATTGGCAACCACCTCATCAATGCTGTCATCTTGGGCTGTTTCAAATGCCAACAAGGCTTTTAATTTGCCATCAAAATCTGCATCTGCGCTCGAAAAACGTCTTACTTTAATTTCGCTCATGTAAAAAACCTAAAACTCTTTTATTGATTAATTAGTCTTGTTAATGACGGCTGTAAATGCATCCATAATTGGCTGCAATTTGGCACGATTCAATTTGAAAGATGCTTGATTCACCACCAGACGTGAACTGATTTCACTGATTTCTTCAACCGCCTTCAGATTGTTAGCGCGCAAAGTGCCGCCTGTACTGACCAAATCCACAATCGCATCAGCCAAACCCACCAAAGGGCCTAGTTCCATAGAACCATAGAGCTTAATCAAATCGACATGCATGCCTTTTGCCGCGAAGTGCTCACGTGCTGTTTTTACATATTTAGTGACCACCTTTAAACGAGCTCCGCTACGGATTGAAGCAAAATAATCAAAGTCATCGCGCACCGCTACCATCATCTTGCACTTTGCGATTTGCAAATCGATCGGCTGATACAAACCCTCGCCGCCATGCTCATCCAACACATCTTTGCCGGCAATGCCTAAATCCGCAGCGCCATACTGCACATAGGTGGGCACATCTGAAGCGCGCACAATAATCAAACGTACATCTTCACGATTAGTCGGCAAAATGAGTTTGCGCGAAGCTTCTGGATCTTCCAGCGCATGAATACCGGCCGCCGCCAATAACGGGGTGGTTTCTTGGAATATTCTGCCTTTTGAAAGTGCGATGGTAATCATGTTGTCATCAATTTTCGTTATTTAAGAAATGCGCTTCACGTTCGCGCCCAATGCGTTTAGCTTCTCTTCTAAATTCTCATAGCCACGGTCAAGATGATAAATGCGCTCAATCACCGTTTGGCCTTGGGCAACTAAGCCAGCCAATACCAAGCTGGCCGATGCGCGCAAATCAGTGGCCATCACGGTTGCGCCCTCTAATTGCGCCACCCCTTTGACCAAAGCAGTATTGCCGTCAATATCAATCGATGCACCTAAACGCTGCATCTCTTGCACGTGCATAAAACGATTTTCAAAAATCGTTTCTGTCACCTTGGCAACACCTGTCGCAATAGTATTTAAGGCCATAAATTGGGCCTGCATATCCGTTGGAAAAGCTGGATGGGGTGCTGTGCGAATATTCACTGCCTTTAGCTTGCCATCACTCTTAACACTAATGCTATTTTTCCCACAAGTCACTTGAGCACCCGCTTCACGCAATTTTTCAATCACGGCATCGAGCAAATGCTCTTGAACATTATTTAGCTTAACTTCACCACCCGTCATTGCTGCCGCTACCATATAGGTACCCGCCTCAATTCTATCGCACACTACTTGGTGCGTAGCGCCGCTAAGTTTATCCACACCTTCGATGGTGATGGTGTCTGTACCAGCGCCTGAGATTTTTGCGCCCATCTTAATCAAGCATTCAGCCATATCCACTACTTCTGGCTCTTTGGCTGCGTTTTCCAATACAGTCGTGCCATCCGCCAAAGCGGCTGCCATCATGAGATTCTCAGTCCCTGTCACGGTGACCAAGTCCATATAGTAGCGCGCACCCTGCAAACGTTTATTCGGCAAATGCTCAGTGCTTGCTTCGATATAACCATGCTCAATGCGAATCTCAGCCCCCATTGCCTGCAAACCCTTAATGTGCAAATCCACAGGGCGTGAACCAATCGCACAGCCACCAGGCAAAGAAACGCGGGCCTTTCCAAAGCGTGCCAACAAAGGGCCTAGCACCAAAATAGAAGCGCGCATGGTTTTCACCATTTCATAAGGCGCTTCCAAACTACGAATCACGCCAGCATCTAGACTTACACGGTCGTCTTGGCGTGATACTTTCACCCCCATATGTTCAAGCAAATGGATGGTGGTACCAACGTCTTTCAGTTTAGGAACACTGGATAACTTGAGCGGGGTTTCTGCCAGTAGCGCTGCACACAAAATAGGCAACGCAGCGTTTTTTGCGCCTGAAACAGTGACTTCACCGTGCAGCCGTGCACCACCTTGAATGACGAGTTTATCCAATTAAGCTACCGCTTCCGCTAAAAGTTTTTGTAATTCACCTTGTTCATACATAGTGCGCATAATATCAGCACCACCAACAAACTCACCTTTGATATAAAGCTGAGGAATAGTTGGCCAGTTTGCGTAAATCTTAATGCCTTCGCGAATGGCTGGATCAGCCAATACATCAACCGCTACAAAATCTTTTACCCCACAAGCATGTAGAATCTGCACAGCCAAGCCTGAAAACCCACATTGTGGAAATTTAGGACTACCCTTCATGTAAAGCACGACTGGGTTACTTGTCACTAACTCTTTAATTGCAACTTGCGTATCCATCTTTAACTCCTAACAATCTATCTAAATTCTTTTGCCGGCATTTTGCCATGCTTCTGGTGTGAATGTCCGCATTGAAAGCGCATGAATCTCGGAACGCATGCGGTCACCCAAGGCCTGATAGACCAACTGGTGTTGCTGAACCATATTCTTGCCATTAAAGGCCGCGCTTACCACAATCGCCTCAAAATGCTGACCATCGTCACCACGCACTTCGATGTACTCACAAGGCTGGCCTAGTGCGTTAAAACCATTGGCAATGTATGTTTTCAGTTCAATTGCACTTAACATTTCTAACCTCTTAATTTATACCCAGCTTTTAACATGCCTATCGTTAAAATCGACAAAGCCACAAAAAAGCCAACCACCACACTCAAGCTAAACCAAGGTGAAATATCACCTTGGCCAAAGAAGCCATATCTAAAGCCATCAATCATGTAGAAAAACGGATTGAAATGCGAAACTTTTTGCCACACTGGCGGCAATGAATGAATCGAGTAAAACACACCCGACAAGAAGGACAACGGCATAATCACAAAGTTTTGGAACGCAGCCATTTGGTCGAATTTTTCAGCCCACAATCCAGCAATAATGCCAAACGTGCCCAACATACCACTACCGAAAAAGGCAAAAGCAAAAATAAACATTGGATGGACGATTGGTAAGTCAATAAAACAAATCGCAGTCAAATAAATCACCGTTCCGACCACCAAGCCACGCACAATCGAGGCTAGCAAAAAGGCTAAAAAGAATTCGATATAGGTAAGCGGTGTGAGTAATACAAAAATGATGTTTCCCATCACTTTGGATTGAATCAGGCTAGATGAACTGTTCGCAAATGCATTCTGCAAAACAGACATCATGATCAGACCTGGAATCAAGAATACGGTATAAGGTACGCCCTCATAAACCTCAACTTTTGTACCCAACACATGGGAGAAAATAAGCAAATACAAAAGCGCCGTCATCACAGGTGCAGCAACCGTTTGAAAGCTCACGCGCCAGAAACGCAAAATTTCTTTTTTAAATAAAGTCCAAGGGCCACGCATACGTTGATTAATCAGGTTCATTTTCGCGTCACCAAATCAACAAACACATCTTCCAAATCAGGCTCAATCAATTGCATATCTTCAACGGTAACACCCGCATTACGAAGTTCAGACAACACATATTCAACTTGGCTAATTTCATTTAAACCAAGCATATATTCTTGCTGATCCTGATGGCGAACCATTTCAGACAGGCTGAGGGGAAATTTGCCACTTAATCTCAGACGTAAATTTTTACCTGGGATGCTAGCCAGTAAGTTTTTAGTGGTGTCTAAAGCAATCACCTCACCCTGTTTGAGCAAGGCAACGCGTGAACACAATTCTTCCGCCTCTTCTAAATAGTGAGTCGTCAAGATGATGGTATGCCCTTCTTTGTTGAGGCGCTTAATGAACTCCCACAAAGTATGACGAAGTTCAACATCCACGCCGGCTGTTGGCTCATCGAGCACAATCACTGGTGGTTTATGGGCAAGGGCCTGCGCAATGAGAGCGCGACGCTTCATACCCCCAGACAAGCGACGCATATTGGTATGCGCCTTATCTGCCAAGCCCAAACACTCGATGACTTCATCAATCCAAGGGTCGTTTTCAGAGCCTCTACCGAAATAGCCAGCTTGAAAACGCAACATTTCACGGACATTAAAAAATGGGTCAAACACCAACTCTTGAGGTACAACGCCCAAAGCATGGCGCGCTTGCTGATATTGACTAACAACATCGTAGCCCATCACGGATAAGCTACCACTGGTTGGACGAAGCAAGCCAGCCATCAGATTAATGAGTGTAGACTTGCCAGCGCCATTAGGGCCGAGCAATGCGAAGAACTCGCCCTGCTCAATCGACAAGTCAACGCCTTTAAGTGCGTGTAAAGCACCAAAATGCTTGTGAACCTGCATTAATTGAATTGCGGGGGTCATATTATCCTCGGGCAAAAACACCCAATAGAATGATTAACAATCTACTTTTGCGGAATAAGCTCAGTCACGCCGTACAGCGCCATCAAGCTTTGCAAATTTTTAGGAAGATGTGCGAATTTCAAATCACAACTCTTCTTTTGTGCGTGACGAAGCCATTCAAACATCACGCTAAGTGTAGCTGTATCTACATGCGTGACTTCAGCAAAATCAACAACCAAAGGAGCTTTAGCTGGTAAATGGCGACTTTCTGGCAACAAAGCAGGCGCATGAACCATTGTCATGTCACCGCTAACGCTCCAAGACTTTTCTGTTTTAGTAATGAGTGCCAATTGAATTCTCAGTGCTTATTTTTTGGCCGTTGCGTTGCTTTTGTTTTTTTCAACGAGCTTTTGAATCAAACCGTCCATACCACCTTGACGAATCTCATTGCTAAACTGACCGCGATAGTTGGTCACCAAGCTCACACCCTCAATCGTGATGTCATAAACCTTCCAAACATCACCCATTTGCTCCAAGGTGTAATCAACCGCAATTGGCTGACCGCCCGGCTGAAGGATTTGTGTTTTCACCGTCACTTGCTTGTCATCGCTGATATCACGCATCGGCTTATATTCAATCGTTTGGTTACGATATTTTGAAAGCGCTGATGCGTAAGTGCGAATCAACAGGGTACGGAATTCACGCTGAAATGCATCTTGTTGCTCTTTAGAAGCCTTACTAAAATTTTTACCTAAAACCAAACGACAAACGTGGTCAAAATTGAAGTTGGGTAAGATTTTTTCTTCAGCCAAAGCAAAAATTTTTTCCTGATCACCGTTTTGGATGTCTTTATCTTTTTTAACGATGGTCAACACATCATCGGCAACGCCTTTAACAAAAACATCTGCAGGAATGTTAGCTTGCGCGCAGGCGGACGCCCAAAAAAATACAACCCCTAGAATTAACGAGCTTAAATGTTTCATTTTTATTCTGCTGCCTTTGTTGAATCTGATTTATTGTTATC
>Ga0172376_10006826_pt1 | contig 12314 bp, 6 predicted proteins | sample Lak35m_FD_121114 | JGI IMG/M metagenome (GOLD analysis project Ga0172376, IMG submission 121114) | Freshwater microbial communities from Kabuno Bay, South-Kivu, Congo - kab_092012_35m | ecosystem: Environmental > Aquatic > Freshwater > Lake | place: Democratic Republic of the Congo: South-Kivu...
CTCCTCCCCTCGCCCCCGTGAAACGGGGGAGAGGGGTCGGGGGTGAGGGGGCCTCTCTCCCTCAACAACTGCCAGTCGGGCCATCAAAACCGCACAGCAAGGGGCTCGGGCTGGAAAGCCCGAACTACATTAAACGCACCACAGGCGAGCCGGGTACGTAAGTGCCCGGGTGTGCGGCATCGATGCCGCCAGTCCCACCACTCCCCGCCCCCGTGCGTTTCCCTTCGCGTCTTCGCGTCTTCGCGTGAGCCGCCCCGCCTGCAACTCACTAACCAGTGATCACTGCCAACTCTTCCTCCCCTCGCCCCCGTGAAACGGGGGAGAGGGGTCGGGGGTGAGGGGGTCCACTCTCCCTTATCAGCCGCCAGTCGGGCCATCAAAACCGCACAGCAGGGGGCTCGGGCTGGAAAGCCCGAGCTACATAAAACGCACCACAGGCGAGCCGGGTACGTAAGTGCCCGGGTGCGCGGCACGGATGCCGCCAGTCACCAAACACTCCCCGCCCCCTTGCGTTTCCCTTCGCGGCTTCGCGGCTTCGCGTGAGACCCCCCGCCCTGCCACAACCCCGCAAGAAGCCGCCCAGACTGATGATCGCACCGGCCCCAGGGCACTCAGGACTCGCACAATGACTTCGGCCGCAGCCGTCTTCGGCGCCACAACGCGGCAGGCAGCACCCCCAAACTCCTGCAAATCCTTCGGCTGCAGTCCGCTGGAATGCAGCACCGCCACGCGATCAGCCAGACTGCCGCGACGACTCAGTCGCCGCAGCCAGTCAATCCCCCGTGCATCGTCAAGCTCCATCGCCGTCCACACAACGTCCGGTGACACTTCCGGCAAACGCGAGTCGGCGGCTGAAACCGTACTGTGCAGCTCCAGTGCATCCGCAAACTCTGCCGCGGAACCAAAACGATCGGCGGCACGCTTCTGCATGGCTCGCTGAATCAGCCGATCGCATTCAGCCGGCACTTCGCCGGCCCAAGGCTGAATCGAAGGCACCGGATCCATCAGATGAGACTTCATCAGAGCCACAATCGATCCGGCAGACTCAAACGGATACCGCCCCGTCAGCAGACGATACAAGGTCGCACCCAGACTGTAGATATCAGTTGCCGGCTTGATGTCCCGGTGAATCAAACCAGCCGCGTGAGCCGCCGACAGACCTTTGGCAGCCTGAGCAGTCATGCGGCACGCCTGCTGCCACGGCAGCCGACCTGTACGCTCAGCAAGCTCAGCCACACTGCCCCCCGTCAGCAGCTCCATCACCAAATAATACATCCCCTGCCACTGATCAATGTCGTAAATCGAAACCACGTTGGGATGACTGAGCCTGCCAATCGAACGCGCCTCACCCAAAAATCGCTCCACCGCCGCCGGTGCTGCTGAAAATTCAGGAGTCAGCACCTTGATCGCAACCTCCCGCTCAATCAGACGGTCAAAGCCGAGATACACAGCACCCATCCCGCCACGACCCAGCTCTCGGCGAATCTCATACTTGCCCAGCAGCCCGCCCACAGGCACCACTGCTGCATCCGCTGCGGTAACTGCCGCCGCGCCCGACAGACCGGGAACTGCAGCCCCCGCCAGCGTGGCACCGTCAGGGACGATCCCGGTCAGAAATGTCGTCGGAGCAGTCGTTGGGGAATTGTCGGAACGGACAGGCAAGCCAGCCACGCCTGTTTAACTTTCCCCACCAGCTGTTCCACTTCCCGCTGACACTTTCAACCCCTCAAAAATCACTGAACATCCTGCACTCAGTCCCCTCCTTAACACTTCCGCTTTTTACAGATCAGCCCCCACGCGCAAAATCCAGCCAAAACAACACGATTTCTCTGCCGGAAACCTGAATAATCCGGCGACAAAAAAATACCCCAGACAATCCATCTTTCGGTGACCTTGCAGTCAAACACAGCACCACAAACCCTCCCGAAACCCGCAAATATCGCATCGTAATTTCCGTATTCCCGATTTCAGGATTACCTGCGACTCGATTTATGGCCCCCTTTTCCAGAGTGAAAAAACTCGACAAAGCCGCAAAAACGGACGCGATCCCGCAAATCGCAAACGCAAACTTCCCAAATCAGCTTGCAACCCAGTTCCGTTCACGGCATTTTCTGGAAGAAATCTCGCCAAACAAACTCAAACAACCTATTCTTCCATCGTTGGCAACTCGCTGCAGCAGACTCAATCTTCCCCGACGTTGCTGATCAACTCCGCATCGAAGCGGTCAGACACATATCTGCAGAACCACCCAGACAGCGTAAAACTGTCCGTCAGGCACTGCTGATTCCGTGGCTGGTTCAGAAGGGATGCTGCAGAAAGTTTGGGGGGGGGTGTCCGCCCCGATTTCGTTCAGTCGGCGTTTCTGTTCAAAAAGAAAGAGGTACACATGAAGGCGTTTGCTGTTGCGGCCCTGATGGGTCTGGGACTGCTGGTCGGTCAGCTGAGTGGCCAGGAAGCGGCTCCAAAGCCGGTTGCTGAAGGCGAAGCGATTCACCTGTTCGAACACGTGAAGTACGTGGACCTGCACGAAATGGCTCCCTGTGCAGTGCCCAAGATCATTGAAGTCAATGATCCCTGCGCCTGCGAATGCAAGTGCGAGTGCTGTGATCCATGCAAGAAGGCCTGCAATGCCTGTGATGCCTGCGGCGAATGCTGCGAGCAGAAAAAAGTACACATCCAGATTTGCATTCCGAAGTGCTACTGCGAAGAAGAAGTGATCTGCCGTCGCGATGGCGATCGCCTGCGTTACGAATACGGCGAATACGCCGTTGACGTACGCGTCCGCAAGGGTTACATCGTTGTGGATTATCAGGACTGAGCCATCTGGCGGGCTCACTGCGCGTCAGCCCGCAAAAACTCAGCAGTCGCTAAACGGCAGGCTCCGCCTGCCGTTTTTTTTTGCCCAATGAAACCCGCCAACAACGCCGCTGATACCACCCTCTCAGCAGGCTCGAATTGCTGAAAACGCCCCAATGCTGCTAACATTCCGGAGGATCCGCACAAAACCTGGCTCAACTTTACGCTGGACTGACCGTGGCAGACATCGAAAACAGCAGCCTGATCTTCTACGACGGCGTTTGCGGCTTCTGCAATCATTCCGTCAACTGGATTCTGCAGCGCGACAAATCCGGCAGATTCCTGCTCGCTCCACTGCAGGGATCCACTGCCGAACAGCTGCTGAACCCCGAACTGCGCCGCAAACTTTCATCCGTCGTGCTGCGACACAATGGTCGCATCTGGACACACTCTGCTGCCGTCTGCCGCATCCTGCTGCTGCTGGGTGGTTTCTGGGCGGTCTGCGGGGCATTACTGTGGCTGATCCCCGCACCACTGCGCGATCTGGGGTATCGCGCAGTCGCCGCTGTCCGCTACCGACTGTTCGGTAAACTGGATGCCTGTCGTCGCCCCTCACCCGCCGAACGTGCCCGCTTTCTCGACTGATCAACTCTTCCCTGTTCCAACAAACGGAATGCCGCATATGGCCCACATTCCCCGCCACAGCACAGTCGTCGCTCGAATCCTGTTCAGCCTGCTCAGTTCGCTTTTCGGCACCACCGCTGCGCTCGCCGAGCTGAAAATGGAGACACTGCAGATCACCATGCGTGATGGTATTCGGCTGGCCACCGACGTCTGGCGCGATGACTCAGTCTCGCAGGCTCCCGTTGTTCTCATCCGCACCCCCTATGATCGCACACGCCAAAAGGAAGCGGCCGCACGCTGGGTGCAGGCCGGATATGTCTTCGTCGCTCAGGACTGTCGCGGCACACGTGCCTCCGAAGGCCTCCTCGCCCCCTACAATAACGAAGGACAAGACGGTTTCGACACAATCGAATGGATCACTCGCCAGGCCTGGTGTAACGGCAAAGTTGGCATGGTCGGCGGTTCCTACGTCGGTGCTGTGCAGTGGCAGGCAGCCGTCGAAAACCCTCCCGGACTCGTCGTGATCGCACCACAGGCTACCTGGAGCAGTTTTTATCGGAATCTGTACCTCGGCGGCGCCGTCCGACTCGCGCTGATCTCCGGCTGGATGGCCGGCAATACGCCAAAGCCGGCAGATGTTACCCCAGCTGATCTCGATCAGGCCCTGTTCAAACTGCCGCTCAGCGATGTGGACCAGGCCATTGGCTGGCCGATGCCATGGCTCGATGCGTGGCTCACTCATCCACAGCCCAACGGATTCTGGACTCGACTGGACCTGACCGAACAGCTGCCGCGACTTCAGTTGCCCGTCCTGCACGTTGTCGGTTACTACGACTTCTTCTCACGCGAATCTGTCGACAACTTCGTCCTCATGAACACCAGGGCGACAGATCCGGAAACGCGAGCTCGGCAGCAACTGATCCTTGGCCCCTGGGATCACGGCACCATCGGAAAAGCTCAGGTCGCGGAGGTCGATTTCGGACCTGCCGCTGCCCTCGATGTCGCCTCCATTCAGCAGGAATGGTTTGATCGTTTTCTGCAACAGGATCCCGCTGCTCTCGCAAGGCCATTCGCACCCGTTCGCTACTTTTCCATGGGTGACAACCGCTGGGTGGACGCCCAGTCGTGGCCCCCTGCCGGCATTCAAAACACCAGCTGGTACCTGCATTCCGATGGACGCGCCAACACGCGACGCGGAACCGGACGACTGCTGCCGAATCCACCCGCCGCCAGCCAGCCCCCGGACACCTTCCGCGCCGACCCAGGCAACCCGGTCCCCGCTTCACCAGTCACCCCGACACGCCCGCTGAAGGCCGCCGTCTGGGGACCGGTGGATCAGGCACCACTCGAAGATCGTGACGATGTCCTCGTCTACACAACCGCCCCCCTCACAGAAGATTTCGCCTTCGCAGGAACTCCGGAAGTGCGACTCACCGTCAGCACCGACACCGCAGACGCTGACTGGGTCGTCAAGCTCGTCGATGTGCATCCGGACGGTCGAGCCATCAATCTGGCCACCGGACTGCTGCGGGGCCGCTACCGCAATTCTCTGCTGCACCCGGAACTGCTGCAGCCTGGCGAAACCTTTGATATCACAGTCGAACTGGGCCCCTGTGCAGCCCGCATTCCCGCAGGACACCAGCTGCGGATCGATATCTGCGGGGCCCTGTTTCCTCTGTTCGACCGAAATCCCAATACCGCAGCCGGCATCTTCGGCAGCGAAACTGCTGTCGCCTCTGAACAGGTACACCACAGCCCCGGCAAACTTTCCCGCCTGATCCTGCCCCTGCTGCCAGCCAGGTAGCCGCGCAACCGGAACACCAAAACAAACCCACAACACCAGTCCCTGCCCCGTCACAAACACTCAACGTACACCACTGGAAACTGAAGAAAAACGGCCACCCAAAATTTGCACTGGAACCATTTGCCGGTGGGGCCTATCATTTCCCCAGAGGTCTGCCATGCTTGCGCGATTAATTATCCTGTCTCTCGTTTGCACGATGCTTATTGCATCGACGGCCTGCTGCTGCACTGCGCCTTGCCAGACAGCGGCTCCCGAAAGACATTGCTGCGCGGCTGTACATTCAGATAACTCATCGCCGGCAAAACCAGATCAGCCCCGAAATTGCCCCTGCTCAAAGCAGAAGGTTTCGCTGGCAGCGACAGCGGGAAAATGCCAGCTCAAGTTATTGACGGTCGCGGTCGCCGTCCCCGGTTACGCTTCTTCACCAGACCGTCTCGCAGTACGAACGCTGGGTTCCGCCTCCTTGTTCAGCCGTCGTCAGCCACACCCGTGGCACTCCGCGGCAGAACTGCTGACGCAAATCTGCGTCGACCGCTGTTAAGCAGCGCACGCCGCCTCAAGGCTCGTCCCGGCTGAACATCCGCTTCAGCGCACTCTGCCGCGCTCTCAGGACAATTCACGGCTTGCATTTTCGCCGTTTGGACCTTTTAAGGGCATCACACACATGCTTTTCCCAATGCTGTTCCACGCAAGACTTTGCACGATTTTTCCACAACTGCTGCTCCTCACAGTTCCGCTGTATCTCGCAGGCTGTCAGCGCACACCAGCCCCCGCCAGCTCGTCACAGGACTCACAGACATCGGCTGCACCTTCCGTCGCAGCGGCTGACGCTGCAGACGAATCCGATGAGGCACACCCGCATGTCGCGGGCGCCCACGGCGGAACCATCATTCCAGTCGGTTCTGACAGCTACCACGCAGAAGCCATCGTCGACTCCGGCGGATCGCTCCGACTGCTGATGCTGCAGCGAGACGAAACTCGTATTCTGGAAGTTGAAACTCAATCCCTGACTGCCTGGGTGAAAGTCACAGGGCAGACCGACGCCGCGGCGATTCCAATGACCGCTCTGCCGCAGGAAGGGGACACTGCTGGTCTGACCTCACAGTTCGTCGCGGAGCTGCCCCAGAACTTGCGCAGCAAACCACTTGATGTGACGATTCCCAACGTCCGGATCGACGGAGAACGCTTTCGCATCGGCTTCAGCACCAATGTGCCCCGGCATAACGCAGAAATGCCCTCCAGCCTGCCCGCTGAAGAAGAACAACAGCTCTACCTGACCGCCGCCGGCAGCTACACAGAAAAAGACATCCTGGCCAACGGGAAAATCACAGCCGCCGAGAAATTCGCCGGAAAAATTTCAAAACACGACGCCAAACCTCAGCCCGGTGACCGAATCTGCCCCATCAGCCGAACCAAAGCCAACCCCGAGTTCACATGGATCATTAACGGGCAGCCGTACCAGTTCTGCTGCCCCCCCTGCATCGACGAATACGTCCGTCTGGCCAAACAGCAGCCAGCCGACCTGCTGCCACCCGATTCATTCATCAAACAACCCTGAAATTCGGAGCCCTGCATGCGATTTCGTCGCCAACTCTGGCTGCTGCCTGCAGTCGCCGCTGCAGCGCTGGCTGCAGCTCACGATGGTCACAAACCATTGCCCGCTCGTGGCATGGAAGTCTATCCTCAGACGGGCCGACTCATCCTCACGGCTCAGGCTCGCAGCAATCTCGCTGTACAAACTGTCGAAGTCACCGCGCAGAGTCTCACCACGACCTTCCCGGGTTACGGGACCGTGGTGGCACCGTGGAATCAGCACGCGGTCGTCAGCTCACCTCTCGCCGGTCGCATTGTTGAACTGCTGGCAGAACCAGGACAGACGGTTGTTGCCGGTCAGCCATTAGCCTCGGTTGACAGCCCGGAACTGGACTCCCTGCTGCTTGAGATTCAAACCGCTCGAGTGTCGCTCGAACTTTCTGGCAAACTGCTGAACGCTGCACAGGCCGCCGCTGCCACCGGCTCCATTCCGCGAATTCGCACCGTGGAAGCCGACAACGAACTCCAGCGAAACAAAGCGGCACTTGATATCGCACGGGCACGCTGGCTTAGCCTCCAGCTGCCCGCTGAGGATTTCGACCGGATCCTTAGCTCCAAAGACACTCCGAATCGACGCCTGTTTACCCTCCGCAGCCCCATCAGTGGTACCGTCGCTCACGCCGATCTCGCCGTCGGTCGCATTGTCTCACCTTCTGAACACATCTTCGAAATTCTCGACCTGTCCACGGTCTGGCTGAAAATCCTCGTGCCGGAAAACAATCTTGCCCGCGTTTCACTCGGCCAGCCACTGACGTTGAATTTGACCGCCCATCCCGATCAGCCTGTCGAAACCTTCGTTGATTTGCTGGGACAACAACTGGACAGCAGCAGCCAAATGGCCACGATCTGGGCCACACTCAAAAACCCGGCTGCTGATCAGCTCCAGCTGCTGCCGGGTATGACCGGCCTCGTCCGGCTGCACGAAACTTCCGCCCGGACTGCCGCCACAATTCCCGTTGACGCAGTCATCCACGACGGTGCCGAGCGATTTGTCCTCGTGGAACAGGAACAGACCAGTGAAGCCTCAACCTTCCGCAAGGAAACCGTGATTCTCGGTCGGCGAAACGGCGGAACAGCAGAACTCACAGGCGGCAGCGTGTTCCCGGGCGACCGCGTCGTCACGCAGGGCAGCCACGTGCTCGGGCCATACTTCGCGCGCGGTGTCCTGCGAGTCAGTCCGGAAACAGCCGCAGATATCGGTCTTCAGCTGCAGCCCGTCAAACCTGTGCCGCTGCGAAAAGTCATCACCGTCGATGGCATGGTCGAAATCCCTGCATCGGCGCGCACCGCAGCCTCGACGCCTCTGAGCGGTACAATTGCGACAGTGCTCGCTGACCGCGGTCAGACAGTCCATGCCGGCCAAATCGTGGCTGAAGTCATCAGTCAGGAGTTCAAAAATCTGCAGCTGCAGTTGCTCCAGGCACACCTCGACTGCGAATTGCTCCAAAAAATTGTTGCCAGCCTCGGCGAAGCCCCTGACGCAGTGTCACAAAGACGACTGCTGGAAACCGAATCGCAGCTCACACTTGCACGCAGCCAGCGTGAAACACTCGGGCGTAAGCTGTTGTCAGCCGGCCTCTCTGAGCAACAGCTGCAAATACTGCAAAGCACACGGACTCTGATTCCCAGACTTCCTGTTCGCGCTCCGATCAGCGGACTGCTCATCGATTTTGACAGGCTCCTTGGGCAGGTTGTGCAGCCGGAACAGTCCCTCTTTGAGGTTCACGATCCGGGCAAAGCGAGAATCCTCGGCTTCGTTTCGGAACGAGACAGCGCCAGCATCCGCACCGGACAGACTGTGCGCGTCCGCCTCACCGGCCGACCCGCCGCAATCCTCCAGGGCACCGTAGCCGGCTCCAGTCGCTCGCTGGGTAAAGACGACCGCACAATGCTCATCTGGGTTGATCTGCAGTCGGTGCCCCCGGAACCGTTGCTGCAGGGCATGTTCGCCAGCCTGACGCTCGATACCGGACCGGCACAAACAACTCTGGCTGTGCCCCATGCGGCAATTGTTCGCGAAGGCAGTCGCAGCTTTGTGTTCGTGCGAGACCCCAGCGGCATCTTCGAACGCCGCAGCGTACGCACCGGACGCAGTGATGACGTTTTTGTCGAACTGCTTGCTGGCGTAGCTGCCGGTGATGTTGTCGCTGTCACAGCCGCTCAGGCGCTCCAGACAGCCTACGCTGCTCTTCGTTAGCCCTTACTGAAGCCCGCCTCGATGCTAAATGCCGTTATCCGCTTCTCACTGCACAATCGCAGCGTCATCCTGCTGCTGGCACTCGCCGTACTGGTCTCGGGCACCCAGTCCCTCCTGACCATGCCGGTCGACGTCTTCCCCGACCTCAATCGCCCCTCGGTCACTATCATGACCGAAGCCCCCGGACTGGCACCCGAAGAAGTCGAATCGCTGGTCACACGCCCCATGGAATTCCTGCTCAATGGAGCCACCGGCGTGCAGCGAGTTCGCTCAGCTTCAGCAGCCGGTTTGTCCGTCATCTGGGTGGAATTCGACTGGGGCTCGGACATTTTCCAGGATCGACAGATTGTGGCCGAGAAACTTCAGCTCGCACAGCAAAGACTGCCTGCAGATGTTAATCCCGTCATGGCGCCCGTCTCGTCAATCATGGGCGAAATCATGCTGCTCGGACTGCGCTACACCGGCCCAGCCCTCGAAGTCGATGCCCGCCACGAAATGGCCATGGAACTTCGCACCCTCGGAGAATTCACACTCCGCAATCGTCTGCTGTCCGTCGCAGGCATCTCCCAGGTCTCAGTCATGGGCGGAGTCCTCAAGCAGTTTCAAATCCTGACCTCCCCCGATCGGCTTGCCGCACAAAATATCACTCTGGAACAACTTGTCGCCGCCGCAGAAAAGGCCAATGTTCTTGCCGGAGGTGGCTTCATGAATCGTTCGCCCCGAGAATCTCTGATCAGGATCAGCGGACAAAGCCACACCATCGAAGACATCGAAAACACGCCCGTTGTCTGGCGCAGCCAGCGAGCCATACTGCTGAAAGAGGTGGCTGACGTCCGCACTGCCGGACCCGTTCGACGCGGTGACGGCAGTGTGCTTGTCCGCACTGAATCCGCAATTGAAGGCGGCCCCGCTGTGATCCTCGCCGTACAAAAACAGCCCCACGCTGACACACTTAAACTGGACACCCACATCAATCAGGTTCTCGATGAACTGCAGCGCACGCTGCCAGAACACATACTCATAGAAAAACGCCTGTTTCGACAGGCCGATTTCATTGAAGCGGCTGTTGACAATGTCGTTGAAGCAGTGCGCGACGGAGCCATCTGGGTGGTCGTCGTCCTGTTCCTGTTCATGTGGAACCTCCGCACCAGCATCAGCTCGCTCACTGCCATGCCTCTCTCAATCCTGCTCACAATCCTCGCCTTCCGCTGGTTCGGAATTTCAATCAATACAATGACCCTCGGCGGCATCGCTGTCGCCATCGGTGATCTTGTGGACGACTCGATTGTGGACATCGAAAACATTTACCGCAGACTTAAAGAAAATCGTCACAGTGCAAACCCGGCACCCGCTCTCAGCGTCATCTATGACGCCTCCTGCGAAGTTCGAAATTCCATCGTCTACGCTACTCTCATCGTCGTGCTCGTCGTGTTTCCGCTGTTCTCACTGGCCGGTCTTGAAGGTCGCATCTTTGCACCGCTGGGTGTCGCCTACATGACGTCCCTGCTGGCCTCACTTGTCGTATCCCTGACCGTCACTCCCGTGCTGGCATCACTGCTCCTGCCAAATGCGCGCTTCCTCGATGTACCCGGAGATCCGTTCCTGCTGCGAATTCTGAAGATCGGCACCTCCCGCGTTCTTCGCTGGACACTCCGACACACCAGCCTCGTGCTCGGCAGCACGGTTCTGGCGGTAGCCGCCTCCCTGCTGACACTCGGCTGGATGGGCGGCGAATTCCTGCCGCCTTTTAATGAAGGCACCTTCACCATCAACTTTCAGACGGAACCAGGCACCAGCCTCGAGGAAAGTCAGCGACTTGCATCGCAGGCTGAACAACTGCTGCTGCAAATCCCCGAAGTCCTCGCTGTTTCCAGACGCACCGGTCGCGCAGAACTCGACGAACATGCCGAAGGCGTCAACTCCTCCGAATTCGATGTGCGAGTCGCAGACTCACAGAAACCCGTCAGCGGCTGGTTCGCAGCAGTACTGCGAGCCATCCCGGTCGCTCACATACTCGGCTACGAAACAACCAGCCGCCCGCGACACGAGGTGCTGGCCGACATTCGTGACCGAGTCACACTGATACCCGGAGTTCGCGTCAATATCGGACAGCCCATCTCACATCGTCTTGACCATATCATGTCAGGCATCCGCGCTCAGGTCGCTGTTAAAATCTTCGGCAGTGATCTGCGAATTCTGCGAGACGCCGGACACGAAATTCATGAGATCATGAGCAAGGTTCCAGGTGTTGTCGATCTGCAGCTCGAGCCCCAGGTGGAAGTGTCCCAAATCCGGCTGCAGGTTCGCCGCGATTCGGCCGCTCGCTGCGGACTTGCACCAGACGACATCGCCAAACTGCTCGAAACGGCCTGCCGTGGTCGAGTCGTATCGCAGATTCTCGATGATGACCGCTTCTTCAGCCTCGTCGTATGGTACGACGAAACATCAAGAAATGATCCCGACGTTATCCAGCAGACAATCGTGGAAACACCCTCCGGACGTCGAGTCTCACTGAGTGAAGTCGTCGACGTTATCGACACCACCGGTCCCAACACACTCAACCATGAAGGCGTCGAACGCAGGATCGTGGTGTTCTGCAATGTCGAAGGACGAGACCTCGCTGGCGTGGTCAAGGAAATCCGCCAAAATATAGAGTCAATCGAATCCAGACTGGCAGCCCTGCCAGGCGGAGTCCACATCGAATTCGGAGGACAGTTTCAGGCCCAGCAGCAGGCCACTGTCAGACTGCTGATCCTCGGCGGCGTGTCGGTCATTGCCGTCTTTCTGCTGCTGGTACGCTGCCTCGGATCCTGGCGTGCTGCACTGCAGGTACTGGCCAACATTCCTCTGGCAGCCCTCGGCTCAATCGCCGCACTCCTGATTGTCAATCGCCCGCCACTGGAGACCTTCCAGGGGATCGACTGGTGGCTGTGGCCCCAGGTCTGGGCCTCGGCCACCAGCCTGTCCATTGCCCACTGGGTCGGCTTCATCACCCTGATCGGAATTGTCAGTCGCAATGGCATCATGATGATCTCGCACTACATCCACCTGATGGAACACGAAGGACACCAGTTTGGCGAAGACATGATTATTCAGGGCAGTCTTGAACGCCTGGCCCCCGTGATGATGACCGCCGCCACCAGTTTCATCGGACTGCTCCCGCTGCTGTTCGGCGCTGGACAAACAGGCAAGGAAATCCTGCATCCACTGGCCCTCGTCGTCTTCGGAGGCATGCTTACCTCCACAGTCCTCGATCAGGTCGTCACACCCGCCCTCTTCCTGAAGTTCGGGCGACCCGCC
>Ga0172376_10006827_pt1 | contig 12313 bp, 18 predicted proteins | sample Lak35m_FD_121114 | JGI IMG/M metagenome (GOLD analysis project Ga0172376, IMG submission 121114) | Freshwater microbial communities from Kabuno Bay, South-Kivu, Congo - kab_092012_35m | ecosystem: Environmental > Aquatic > Freshwater > Lake | place: Democratic Republic of the Congo: South-Kivu...
GTTGACATCACACCGACGAGAGTTTGGGACTGCCGTTCCATAGCCCCAGCAGCGCCACCGAACTCCTGCATCGCCTCAATGATGACGTCGATGGCCTTCGTGGAATCCAACGCACCGGACTCCATCGCCTTCGTCAACGCGAACATGTCACCTTGGAACATCTTGCTTGCCAGGGCCATCTTCGCGTTGAAGCCCGGCAGGGCGTTACCGATCTGCATGAGGTCTTGGGACAGGACACGGCCAGCAGACTTCATCTGACCGAACGCATACACCACCGCCGAAACGGCATGAGGTGGCTGGCCCAGCGCAGCCACGATGTCACCGACCGCTGGGAGGAGACGGTCCTTTACGTCATCTGCGGCGTACCCAATGCTGAGCAGACGCTTTACCGCGTCAAGGACCTGAGGCAACTCAAACGGGGTCTCTGCGGCAAAGTCCCGCAGGTCAGCCAGGTAGCCCTTCGTTTTCTCAGCCGCCGCCTCCATTGACATGCCGGTCCCGGCGAAGATGCCCTCAATGGAGATGACCGTCTGCTCGTACTGCTTCGCGGCAGCGATGCCCTGCATCGCGTATTTTTGGATCGCGCCGATGGCCTTGGCGCCGATGATCGCGCCGACCGTGCCCAGCGCCGCTGACAGGCCGATGCTGGATGCCTTCAACTGCTCCGTGGCCTGAACGGCCTGCGGAATCTCACGGGCAAACCGGGCGGTTTCCGCAGTAGCGGCCTGCAAGGAGCGGACGTATCGGGTGGTGTCGGCGATGTACTGCGCCTCAACGGTCACATTTGCCACACCGACACCACCCTTCTACTTTTTACGCCGCTTCGCTGCCTGCTCCTGTTCCCAAGCCCGCAACTCCCACAACGCCTGCCACTCCGTCACCTCCGCTGAACTGATCTGACGATGACCGCCAGACCCAAACAGCAACTCCCCCACCGTCCTGCCAAGCCTCTCAGCCAACTCAAACAGGAAGCGTCGGTGCGGGTTCTTCAGGAAACTGCTTCTTCGCCACGTCAGCCGCGCCCGCCTCCATACGGGCTAGGCGCATCCCAACACTCGCAATCCGATCCATCGGGGCAGCCGCCTTCGACAGCAACGCATCAACATCACTCGGCTGGAAGACCCGCTCCCCAGTCTCCGGGTCGAAAGTCGCGGCAATCACCGTCTCCGCGTACATGCGCCCCACACTAAGACCGTTCTCACCTTCCGATGCCGCTTCAAGGATGCGGGTACGGTCATGGCCCGACATACCGCGAACCTCAACCGTCACCCCCCACTCTGGAACGTCAACCAACTCCGTTTGAATGTCGTCGGCTGCGAGGATTTTGTCACGCAGGCTCATTGGATCAACCCTTCCGGCCACTTGGGCACGCTTGATGGATAGAGATGACTCTATCCGGGTTATGCCGTGGCCCGGGTGATGGTCCCTGAGCATTGCAACTCAGCGCTGAACGTCACCGCGTCACCGACCGAACCGGACACCTCGTAGGACGTCAGGATGCCCTCACCCTGATACTCCGGGTTGGTGGTCGAAGTCGATGCGCTGTTCACCCGGTAAGCCCAGGAAACAGTCGACGCTGCCCCAAGGATGCCGGTCAGCACCTGATCGACCGCTGAAGCGGAACCAGCGTCGAACTTGCCGCTGAACGACACGGTGCCGTCAGTCAGGCCGGTGATGTACGCCTTGCTGTCATTGCCGAAGGTGGTGACTTCAGCAGTCTCAATGTCACGAGACAGGGACACTTCCTCACAGAAAGCGGAGAGGTCCGTGAGAGTCCCGGCACTGTTGTCGATCTTGAAAACAGACTTCTTGCCGTGAACGAAAGCCATGAGATGCTCCTTACGCTCTTGCGAGTGCGATGGTGTGGGTTACCGACCCGGATGAGCCTCCGGGGACATGCTGGGATCGAACGTACTGATTGATCGACCCGGTGATGGCGACCTTTTGGCCGCTTCTCGCTGAAGCGGAAACGTTCGTGAACGTCGCCAAATCAACGAAGGTTGAGTTGTCGGTGGAGTGCTGCACCGTGAATGTGCTGGCATCGTCCCGACTATTGACCGTCACGTGCAGGAACGCCGTGCCGCCGTTCGTGGTGGCAGCAACGTTGTCCTGCGACGATGACTGCCCGCTAGCGGAGACACTTGAATTCGCCGCCAACAGGATGCCGCGAGAGACGCCACCGTCAGCCTGAACCTCCAGGCTCACACTGACGACATCGCCGACCGGGCTGCTGATCTCGTAGGACGTTTCACGGGCCGATAGCGAATACGCCGCCCGGCCAGCGACAGCACCGTCCGGCGCTAACGTCACCACGTCCGTCGACTCCGCGCCGATGACAGACGTCAAGGTGTCATCGACCGCGCCGACCGCCCCATCGAACATGCCAGAACCGGAAAGGGTGCCATCCTTCAATCCGGCGATGTACGTCTTTGCATCCTGACCAAACGCTGTGGTCTCAGCGGTTTCCACGTCCTGCGAAACCGACGCCTCATTCAAGTACCCAGTCAAGTTGGCGCCGTTGTAGAACAGCGCCGTGTCCTTGCCATGCCGGAACGGCATCAGCCCACCTCCTCGTCTCGTGTGGTGGCCGTGGGCTTCTTGCCCTCGGCAGGCTCAATGTTCCCTGCTGCAAGCAGCCATTTCACTGACTGAGGAGGAATGTCGTCAGCCACTTCACCGGCTTCCACACGCCGATCAGGCGGGTAGGACAGGCCGACGAGAGCGCGGTAGGCGGGCACCTGGCCTCCTGGCGGGCAGCGTGAGTCGGCGCCGCCAGGGCCACCGGGGCCACGCCGCAAGGACGGTGCAGACCCACAAAGGGGTACGTTGCACGCTCATCATACCGCCCAAAAAGGAAAGCCCCGGGGTTCACCCGGGGCGCCTCACGTGATCCTCTGGTTCACTTTCTTGCACGCCCGGCACACAATCCTCCACGGGCGAGTCACCAACTCAGCCAACAACTTGTTGCAATTCCAGCATCGCGGGAACTCGTCACCAACCTGGCCCCGCCCATACGGATCAGCCGTCACGGAAGCACCATGCACTCAAAGTTCACCGAGACCGTGGGCCGCAGATTCTCGTCATCACCAAGGGGATTCAGCCAACCCTGAGGCGCCATCCGCAGCACCTGTATCCCACTAAGGGACTGCCCCACAACAGCGCCCAGAATGCTCCTAATCGTCTCAGCCTTGTCCCGCGCCCCCGGGTAGTCATTCTTCGCGCCCCGCACAATCACCTCAATGACCGGGCGATTGATCGCCACCGCAGCGCCACCCATCGTGAAAGACGGCGTATCCCCAACCGACTCATACACCGCCACCAGCGCGTCCGGCGTCTCAGGCATCGTGGACAGGAAAATGCTCACCCCCAGCGTTCCCTGCCCCTGCGCAACCAAATAGTCGCCCACCGCCTCAAGAATCGTCGACACGTCAACCTCCAATATTGAATGGCCGGTTCAGCATGTCCAGCACCCGAACCGTCATCCGCTCAGCCATCCCCCGCGCATACACCCGCACCGGGTTCTCCAAGTACTTCCACCGCGTCGGGTAATCATGCTTCGCCCGGCTTGGAGGAATCTCGTGAACGAACATGGCGTAGGGCACCGCAGGTCCCCCGTAGGTGATCGCGCAGAACGCCTTCGACCCCCTCACCGATGGGGGATGCACCTCACCCGACGCCCGCAACACCCCGAACCGCACCGGCACGACCTGCTGGGACAGCAGGAACGCCTCCTGAGCCTCCTCATGCAAAGCCCGGGCAGCCAGCATCGGCGCACGTCGCCCGGCCTGCTCAAACGCCTCCATCAACGGCTCAAGGTTCTTCACCTTCACCCGACGCGCCATGTCACTGCCCGAACGAAATGACGGAGTGATGGTCACCATCTTCGTCCTGAATGGTGGCAACCGACACGATCTTCGGCGTCGTCCCATCCGGCAGGGTCAACTTGTGCGTCGGGGTCACCGATGCGGCAGCCTCGGTCAGGATCGCCCGGCCCGCCTCAATGATCTCTTGACCCTGAGCGTCCCGCCTGATCCGTTCCTGCCAAATGATCCGGCACCTATAGGCCGTTGGGGAAGCGCTGTATGACGGTTTGCCGTAATTGTCCAAGCCGGTCTGCGCAGCGACGGAAGCCGTTTGCAGCATCATCGGAAGGAAATCACCCGGAACCGTCATCTCAGGCTCTCAGATAGTCGAACTGTCCGGTGTAGAACTCTGTGCCGTTCGACGGCGGCAATGTCTTGTCGGTGGCCCGTTCGACGTTGGCGGGGCTAATCCACGGGGTTGGTGGCTCCCTACGGGCACCCAACTCCAGCAGTTCGTTCGCCAGGTCGAAGAACGCCTTCGCCCTGTCCGAATACGACAAAGACAGGTCACCGACGCTCTTACTGGTCGCCATGCGGCTGAACTTGGACGCCACCGCATAGGCCGCGTCGTGGGCAGCCTGATAGATGCTGCCCCCAGCCTCACTAATGACGTACAGCACTTCGGCATCCTGCAACAACTGATCGGTCGAATCTGTATCACCAATCAGGAACCGAACCTTGTCCCTGTCAGACGAAGCCGGATCACCCGAATACGTCCACGCCATCGCATCCTCCTAAGCCACGGAGGGGGCCAAGGGCACTGGCCCCGGCCCCCTCCAAAGGGTATCGCTGACTAGGCGACACAGGTGGCGAAGAAGTACCCGAGATCGGTTGCGACAACCTTGTTGTCGAATGCAACCTCAGCCTCAATCCGGTTGGCCTTCAGGCTTTCCATTCGGAAGTTGCTCGTTCCGATGGTTTGACCCAGACCGCTACTCACACCAGTCCAAGCGAAGATGTAACCGGCACTCGGGGTCATCAGGCCCGGGGAGGAAGCAACGTGCATCAGGCACGCGGCCTTCCCGAACGTGAATCCATAAGCAGCACTTGCACCCTCGTTGTTCGTCGCCTTGACACTCTTGGCAACCAGAATCCGGTCAACACCGAACAGGCGAGCCATCATGTCTTCGGTGATGACACTGCTGGTCGTGTACTTGTAACGATCCACGACATCCGGGTGGTTCTTCAACTTGCGCATGGCTTCGTAGCCCAGAACCAGAGTGTTGGCCTCCATCCCGGTCGTGGACAGAATCGCAGACTTTGCAGCCTCAATGTCCTCAATCGGATCGGAGTTGGCGTAATCACTCCACTGATAGAACTCAGCCGCGCCCGGAGAGGACGAAACCCCAGTTACATCCGTGCCCCAAACCCCGGTGGTAAGGAAGTCGGACACGAACTGGATTTCCCGACGCAGCAGCAAGCGACGGGTAACGAACTCAGCGGCCTCCCGAAGCGGATTTAGCGGAGTGTCGGCGTTCGCCAGCGTCTGATCGTCAACGTCCTTATGGAACGCATAAACATCAGCACTGTAGGTGTCAGTCGACAGGTTGTACCCACCACCCGCAGACTCGGTGCCCGGGGCGCGGCGCTGAGCCTCGTCACGGAACCAGTCGTTCTTCGTGTAAGTGAAATACTTGTTCGACTTCTTATCCACCGGGACGACAGGGAAAACCTTGTCGCTGATGAAATTCTCGGCCTTCTGCATGTAGGCGACAGAGATATTGGTCAGGATCGCATCAATGTGAACCTGACTGATCGTTGGCTGCGGCATTTCCCTACTCCCTTACAGTCCGCGACCGATGGCGGCGCAGTCGATGACGGCGGTTGTGATCTCCCCGGCAGCGGCGGCAGTGATGAACGTTCCAGCCGCAAATGCAGCCGAAGCGGTCGTCCCGAACGCCAGGGTCACACCCGTCGCTGAAGCCGACGCGAACAGCGCCTGCCCAGCCGAAGCCGACCCACCGGCCTTGATCTTCGTCCCGCCCGAAATCAGAACCTCAGCCTCCTCGCCGGAAGCCGGGTTGTTCTGCACGACCCCGATGGGCCGGTCAGTTGCACCCGACACCGCGACGACCTTGCCGGTCCCGTTGTCGATCTTGACGAAGTGATACTGCTTGGCCGCCAGACTCTCGCCCGCAACGAGCGTGACCTTGACGGAGTAGTTGCTGAACTCGTAGGCCATCGTTTAGCCCTTCACTTTCCCTGCTCGGCGAGGTACTGGTCATACAGGCCCGGGTTAGAGGCGTACACCTCAGACAGCGCCTGCTCAAACGTGGCAGCCCGGCCATCCGCAACGGCAGACTTCGCCATCGCCTCAGCCTGCCCGTAGGCATCCCCATGAGGGAGAACTCCCTTTCCGATCTCACTGAAGATGTCGGCAGACTCAACACGGGCATTCGCAGCCCGGAGAGCCTGATCGACGCTCTTAGCGAGGTCGGAGTCCATATCGGCGAGCCGACGCAGCGCCGGTCCCACCATCTGCGCATCCAGGCCCAGGCTGCCGTAATCGTCAGCCGCCTTCCTGACAGCCTCCGCGTCAGCCCGGTCTGCACGCTCCTTCAGGAGCGTTTCCTCCGCAGCGACCTTGAGGGCGTTGGCCGTCTCAACAGCCTTCTGCATGTCCTCAAACGCCTTGCGGACGTCCTCCGGGGCATCCTTACGAAGGAACTCCGGCATCTCACCGTCGCCCTTCTTGCCCTTCAAGCCCATTTCTTTTTCCATCTCAGCGATGCGGGCATTGGCCTTCTCAAGAGCCGCCTTCATGTCGTCATACGACATCTGATTGGCCTTTTCCATTGCGTCCACCTCTGCGACCTCCTTCAATGTGGGTGGCAACTCATCTTCAGCATGTTCAGGGACCTCAGCGCCTTCCTCCGTTTTCATCGGAGCGGCGTTCTCAACTCCCGCTTCGGCTGCCTTCATCACGATCCACCCCTCATGAAGATGGGCGGGATGATCGACACCTGAGGTCTCCTCTATGGACAGATTGACCATCTTCCTCGTTGGTCGTCGGGCGGTCATTCATTTCCTCCTACGCGAAAAGGGTCGCCGACCGGGTTTCCCCGGACGACGACCCTCAGGTCTCGTGCCTCTAAGTTACCACGGGTAGTTACTCACCCCCGTGTTCACGCTGCGATCAGTACCCGACCCTTCCGGGGCCGCTTGGCGAACCCGAACGTGGCATCCCGGTCGCTTGGCGTGACCGTGGCGACGAACTCCACCTTGTCGCCCGGCTCAGCCAGGTCGAACCCGGAACCGGCGGTGACCCACACCTTGAAGCCGGTTTCGTCCTTGACCACCAGTTTCTTCGTCGTCCCGTACTGGCTTTCTTGCCACTTGACGCTCAGCACCGTGCCGGTCACCGTGACCGTCCCGGTCGGTGCGTCGGCGACCTGCTCAACCTCCTTGGCTTTGGCCTCGGCTTGCTGCCGGACGAACACCCCGACCACGCTGACGACCAACCCGAACCGCTTCGGCGTGATGTACTCCGGGCCGTTCAGAACCGCCTTGACGTTCAGGGCGTAGTCGCTGTCACCCTCCAGGTTCTTGCCGAACTCCAAAGCGGCAGCGGCGGTGGCCTTGTCGGCATCGGTCGGCTGCCCGAACTCCTTCCGGGTTTCATACGCGGCCCGACCTGATCCGAACAAGGTCTGCACGATGTCGGCGGTGGCGGTAGGACCGAAACCGCCGGACTGTGCCTTAGACACGAAGCCCTGCTGCCGGATCACCGACGCAGCCTCGGCCAGGACTTGCAGGACCGGGAACGACCACACCCCGGAACCGGGGCTGTCGAACTCCGCAAATGGGTCCTTGGTGCTGTAGAACGCGGCGGTGACGTCCTGACCCAGGAAGTCCTTCACGCACGCCGTGCCGACCTGCAACCGCTGACCGGCCTCGTTTTCCACCACGATGGTCTTGGTCCGGGTCCTGACCTTGCCGCACTCCTGGCATTGCCCGGGCTTCAAGGCTGACCGATCTACCGGGGGGCCGGTGTAGAACGGGCTGCCCGTGACGACGGGCTCGTCTCCAGGAAACTCAACGACGGCGACAAATGTCCAGCCCGCGTACTTGGCGGGCTCGCCCTCTACCACCAGGAAGGTCTTGGTCTCAACCGCCCCGGATGGGCCGGTGACCTGCGCCGTCTCGGTCGTGATGGTGAACCCACCGCCGGTCAAGCCCTTGGCGGCGGCGCGGGCCGCGACCTTCTTGGCCTTGACGATGGTGGCCGCGACGTTGACGCTGCTGATCTCGTAGGTTTTCTTCATGATTCCCTCCTCTCCCTCTCTACCCCCATTGTATCACACCCCCGGTTGTATTGAGAACCGGGGGTGTGCTGAGGCCAGGTACTAAAAGGGCGGGTCGAACCAAGGGTCGTCCTGCGGGTCGGCGCTCGCACGCGGCGCTGCGAGTTCAGCGGCTAACTCAGCCGCGATCGCTGACCGCGCCGCAGCGCAATCCTCCTTGGGACAGGTGTCCTCCACGTCCACATAATCCCCGCAAAATCCGCATTGCTCTGCGTCGGGCTCTCCAGCCCCGCAGTCCAGCGGGCAGGCACGCCCCCAACCATGAACCGTGTGCCAGTCACTGTGAGCCCCGGCAAGCCAACTCATGTTGCTCTCCTCTCTACACCCGGAGTATATCACAACCCGGGTTGCGAGAGGGGTTAGGGCTCAACCATCGACTGCGGCCCACCACCCAACACAATCGTCGGCCTCGCCCGCACCTTCCCCTTCGCCGCCGACAACTTCACATCAACCTGGCCATCAGGAAACGCCCGCACCACCGCCAGCACCTCAGGCGACATCAACTGCTCAACCCAGGCCCGCACCAAAGCGGGCACCTCCTCAGACGGCAAGGCCAACCGACACCTTCAACATCACGGCTCCTCGGTGGGCAGATCAACCATCAACCGTTGAGCCTTGCCACCAATGGAATACCCAAGAATCTTACCTGACTTCACCATCTCCCAAGCCCACGGCTCCCACTGCACACCCAGGAACACGGTGTCAGCAGGGAACTTCATCGGCCTGCTGGAACCGTCCTTCCGAACCATCGGCACCTCAACGTCGAACGGCCACGCCATGATCTCAAGGAACTCACCGGCCACCTTGTCGACATCGTGCTGCAACCGGATACGCCGATCACCCTTCTTGACGTACTCCCACACGGCTTTCTGTAACTCGTCCGGGTCGGTCCACTCAGCGTGGGCGTCCTTACGGTTCGGGATATACATGGGGCCGAGCGTGAAACGCCGCTCATCCTCAGCCTTCGACACCAACGTCGCCTCACCACCCTGAGTTGATCCAGGCCAGGTCTCCTCAGCCAAATCCTCGCTGATCTCCACATGATCGCCTTCACCCAACGCGAGCATCCGGCTCACATAGTCGGCGTCATCGTCCTGCCAGGACCCCTCACTCCACACCTCCTCGCGCACCGAATCAGGAAGCAGCACCAAGCGGCGATAAGAAAACGGGGGATCGGGCGGGTCGTACTTCACAAAGTAACGAATCATCGCTCTCCCCTTTCAGACCAACCCGGCTTGTGAAGCCGTCTCAAATGTCTGGATCGCCAGCGACCCAATACCCAGCAACGTCCCATAAGCGGCGGGCTTACGAATGTCACGGGCCGCTACTCGCACCATGTCACTCCACAACTTCGCTCGCTTCTCGTCATTCTTCTCTTTCCGGTACTTCTCGTAGATCGGGTGCAGCGTCTTTTCTTTCGTCTTGAAGGAGGATGGCGTGTGAATCTGGAACTCAACCACAACGCCATCCTTCGACGCCTTGATGTTCACGCCGTCATACGGGTCCCCAGGCGCCCAAAAGTTCTTCACCCGCTCCACCGTGTAGCCCGCGTCAGCCAGTTCCGTCACGGCAGCCCTGGCACTATCTGTGTAATTGCCATCGTCAACCACCATCGTGTACCGGACAGCATCGCTGACCTTCGCGGCAGCAGCCTTCCGATCACCGCCATGCTCCTTCTCAGCATCCTGGTCAATCTTGCGGGCGAGGGAATCGGTGGACTTGACCCGATATTCCAGACCCTCCAGCCGACCGTTGACGGCCTTCGCAACCCGCTGCATGTCGGCAGTCATGCCCGGTTCAACTTCAACAGCCCGTGCCCGCACCTCACCAGCCAGCCGCACAGCATCGGCTGATTGTCCTTGTTCCGGGGCGGTGTCCACCAGCGGAGGAAGGCTCTCAGCCGAGCCAGCCGACCCGCCGCCTCGTCTGCCGTGGATTTTCTGATCCGGGTGCCCAGGATGCTTCACAACCTCCTCCCACACACCAGCAGCATCACCAGCGCTTGGCGCGAGGTTGTACGTCACATTCACAACAGGCGCCTCAGGCACCTCAACTGACTTCTTCGCCTCCCGATTCCGCTTATCGCCCGGCCACATCCCCGTGACCTCACGATGCCGAATCGCGCAGTACCCCTTGGCCTGCTCACTGGTCATGTACTTCCCGACCGCAGCGACACACGCCGTGAAATCACCCCCAGCGCCCCAACTGATCTTGCCCTTCCCCCCAGCCCGCCAGTAATCCCGCAACGCCTCAGGGTTCCCCGCCTTCTGCATCACGAAATCAGGGTCACCACCAGCATCAAGAACCAGCGCAACGCGCCCATACCAATCCTTGTCGACGTCCGTCAGGGACGCCAGAAACTCCTCCTCGTCCCCACCCTGCGGCTCGTCAGCGATCGGCCCCCCCGTAAGCCACACCGAGCATGAACGATCAGCCGCACACTTGAACGACAGCAACTCGCAGTAACCCAGGTCAGCGGCCTCCACCACCGCCATGCCACCATCACCGATAGCGTCAGCCATCGCCTGCCGCATCTCACCGGTCATGTTGAACGCCGCACAGTTATGACACCGTGTAGTTGCCGCCTCCTCAGCCGAAACGCCCCACATGTCACCCAGCCGCTCCCAATAATCGCCAGGGTTTTGCGGGTTCATCGGGCCGTAGGCGTACTCGTCAATGGCGTGCTGCCGGTTCTCCACGTTCACATGCAGGTCGGTGATCGCCACCGGCACCGCCCGCTTCTCCACATCGCCCAGCACGCGATTGGCCCACGCCCGGCCCGGGTCACCACCCCAGGCGTACCACGCCACCATCCCCGGCGTCGGATCAGACCGATCACCCCAACCCTCAGCATCCTTGTCCACGATGTGGCGAGCGAAATAGGCCCGCATCTTCACCAAAACATCACGCGACACCGACCCGCCATCGGCCAGTTGCCGAGCCCGGGCACGGCCCACCGCCGTGAACCCATCACCAGCCCGACCGTCAGCGATCCACTTCAACGCCTGCCGGGCAGCGGCCTGCACATCACCCGGGACGTCATACGACGCGGCTTTCTCCAGCGGTTCGATCCGCGTCAACGTACTGGACTTGTGCCCAACCCTGGTTTGAGTGGGGCGCCAGCCGTCCGGGCCACGCTGATACACCCTCAACAACACCGCAGGGTCGCCGTCCTCAGCCCTGACGGTGAACGTGCTATCCGGCACGCTCACCGTTCCAGTGACCGCGATCCGCTCAATCTTGCCCCGAGCCATGCCACCGCTGCTGTTCCACGAAGCGAAATCACCGACCTTCCAATCGGCTTTCTCCACCTCGCGGCGGCGCCCCGGCATGATCGTCGGCACATGAACATCGCTAAGCGTGGGGTCGGCCTTCAGCACATACCCGTCAACGGTCAGGAGAACCCGAACGGACCCGCCACGCTCCAAAGCGGCGTCGAAAGCCTTCTCCAGCCCAGCCGGGGCGCTCACCTCACCCGGCCCCGACACGGAAACCTCATCAATCACCACAGCGGCGTCAGCCCACGCATCACCCACGTGGCCGTGAAGCAAGCCGCGCTTCAGCATCTCCGTCGTCACGAGGTGATGCGCCTCAACGATCATCACATCGGCTGGCCCGTGACTGTCAATACGGTCATGCAGGTCGACCAACTCAGCCTCAGTCAGCCCCGCAAGCCGCTCAGCGGTTTCCATCATGGACACATTCCTCACCTGGGGTGGTCCAAGAGTACCGCTGAACGGGTCAACGATTCGGGATTGCCTTATCGAGCATCCTGAAAAGGTCGTCCTGTTGTTCTATGGTCATGAACCCGTCATCGGGGTCGAATCCGGGCTCGCCCATGTGCTTGTCAACCCAGTTGCGGTACACGATGGCGTGCTTGCGTAGACGTTCTTCTCTGGTCATGGTGTCTGTACCTCCCTTCTTACAACCCGGATTATACACCGTGGGCTTGACCGATTACGGTGGACCCCATTCTCCGTGCGCGAGGATCGCCAGCATCGGCTTGATCGGCGATCCGATGGTTCCGTCGATGTCCTCAATATGAGCCAGGTCGATGCCCGCCAACTCATCGTCGCCTGGTTGCTGCCCGTCGTACACGATCTTCGCCCCGTTCTCGCTGATCGCCACGACCTGCCCGATCTGGTA
>Ga0172376_10006829_pt1 | contig 12303 bp, 12 predicted proteins | sample Lak35m_FD_121114 | JGI IMG/M metagenome (GOLD analysis project Ga0172376, IMG submission 121114) | Freshwater microbial communities from Kabuno Bay, South-Kivu, Congo - kab_092012_35m | ecosystem: Environmental > Aquatic > Freshwater > Lake | place: Democratic Republic of the Congo: South-Kivu...
GACGGGATTGGCAGAGCGCGATCCAGTTCCAGGCCCGTACGGGGCCCCGGCAGGGCTGATTCCAACTCGGTGCGGGCGCTGCGACCGAAGCAGAGGGCTCAACCCGCTGCCGGCAACGCCTGCGGTGCTGAAGCCCACCCGTGCTGCCCGTGGTGCGTGCGACTGACGCAACCGGCACTTTGAGCCCAGATCCCGACATTGCGGCAGCCCTGTGATCAGAAGCTGGCGCGCACGAGGAAGGCGTAGTCGCCGCCGGGTTCGAGCTGGTAGTCGGCGCGCAGCAGGAAGCGCAGCAGGGCATCCTGAATCAGGGCGCGCCCCAGCGACGGTTCCACCCGCAGCTCGCCCCGATCGAAGGCCCAGCAGAAACTCCACTGGAAGCCACCGGCGCTCACCTCGCCTTCGAGCACGGCAGGCCGGAAGCTACGGCGCAGCACGCGCAACTGGGCGGTGGTGGCAGGCAGGCGGGCCATGGTGTTGAGGCTGCCGGCTCAGGCTGCCGGCTCCGGCAGCCGGAAACTGTTCCATCGATTGCCAGCCTGTTCGAGGCCGCGAGAGCGGATCAGACCGATGCCCGCCTCCACTTCGCCCAGCACCAGCTCCAGCAACGGCCGCTCCTCGGCGCTGAAGCGGCCCAGCACATGGGCAATGGTGCGCTCACGCCGCTCCTGGGGATTGCTGCCGGGAGCGCCGATGCCGATCCGCAGGCGCGGGAACGCTTCTGTGCCCAGATGGGCGATGGTGCTGCGCAGGCCGTTGTGGCCGCCGGCGCTGCCCGCAGCCCGCAGCCGCAGCCGCCCGAACGGCAGATCCATGTCGTCGACCAGCACAAGCAACTGATCGGGCGTCAGCCGGAACCAGTCGAGCGCTGCCCGGATCGAGCGGCCGCTCTCATTCATGTAGGTCTGGGGCTTGAGCAGCCGCAGACGATCGGAACCGCGGCCGACCTCGGCCAGCAGACCATGCAGGCGCCCCTGATTGCGGAACGCCCCGGGTTCAGCCGCCGCCAGGCGATCGAGCGCGAGAAAGCCGACATTGTGGCGGGTGTCGCTGTAGCGATCGCCGGGGTTGCCCAGGCCTGCCACCAATTGCAGATCCACGCCGCGATGCCCGCTGAGGTTGACATACTCGCTGAGGTTGACATACTCCCCGCCGTGAGCGGCGGAGATTCCCGGATCTTCACGGGCCCTCATGGTGCGTCCCCTCCCCGAGCTTCTCCAGCGCCCAGCCCGGATGCTGAAAGGGTTCCACGCTTGAGTACCACCTGCGAGGCGACGATATCCCCACCGGCAGTGTAGCCGCACTGCGGGCAGTGGTGGATGTGAACGCTGAGATCTTTCGGCACCGCCGCCCCGCATTCGGGGCATGGCTGACTGGAATACCGCATGCATCCACCTTCCTCCGTGCAGACGCCACGCTTGAGTCCGACTCACGGCTGAATCAAAGCTCAGATACCGATGGCCCCCGAATGCTCAGATCGATTCTGAGGTGGCCCTGGCTGCCGCCGCGGGCGGCACTCTCCGAGGCGGTGCTGCCCCGGGCGGCTGGCGGCGATTGGTTGCGCGGGTGCGTTGCGGTGGGCCAGGGAGTTGGCGTCGGCGAGCGCTGGCTTGCAGGCGATCACGGCTGCTTCGCCGCGCAGGCATCCGCTGCCGGCGGCGCTGCCGGTAGGCCCGCCGATGTGGGCTGGCGGCGGCTTCTCTGGCTGAGCAGCAGGGCCAGCAGGAAGCCGATGAATTGCACAATCACCACGCAGGGACCGGAGGGCAGATCGCTGATCCCGGATCCGAGCAGACCGAGCAGCGCACAGCTTCCACCCAGCCCGGCGGAGAGCAGTACATACACCGGAAAACGGCGGCTCAGCAGCCGGCCTGCACAGGCTGGAATCACCACAAATGCGCTGATCAGCAGCACCCCCACCGCCTTGATCGAGACGGCGACAACCACCGCCAGCAGCACGATGAAGGCGAGGCGATGGCCGGCGGTGCCGACACCGAAGGCGGCGGCCAGATCACTGTGCAGGGTCAGCAACACCTGGGCCCGCAGGCTCAGGGCGAGATAGATCAACGCCGTGATCAGCAGGAACGTGATCACCACCAGATCACTCCAGCTGATGCCCAGAATGTCTCCGAACAGCAGCTGTTCGATCCCACCCGGATTGGTCTTCACCAGGCTCAGGGCCACCACCGCAAAGGCCAGGGAGCTGGAGTAGATGATGTTGAGCAGGGCATCGGCGGGCAGGCCACTGCGCGCCACCAACTGGTTCACCATCAGGGCGAACAGCACCGCAAAGGGGATCAGCACCAGGGTGGGGTTGATCTCCAGCAGGATTCCCAGGCTGATCCCCAGCAGGGCTGAATGTCCGAGCGCATCGCTGAAGAAGGACAGCTGACGCAGCACGGCGAAGCTGCCCAGCAGGCCACCCAGAGCACCGGTGAGCAGGCCCGCGAGCAGGGCCCGCTGCATGAAGGGCTGGCTGAGCAGTACCAGGCTGGTGGCGGGATCAGCCATGGCCAGCAGGGGTAGCGGCAGGGTGCTGGTGGCGGTAGGAGACCACATTGGGTCCATAGAGATCGGCGAGGCGAGCCGGGCTGAGGGCGTGATCGGGGGCACCGCTGCAGCGCAGTCGCCGGTTGAGACAGAGCACGTGATCACAGCTGCGTCGCACCATCTCCAGATCGTGAGACACCTGCAGCACAGTCCAGCCCTCCTGACGCCGCAGCTCCAGCAGCAACTGGTGGAACTGTTCGCTGGCGGGGGCATCAAGGCCGGCCTGGGCCTCATCGAGCACCAGCAGCTGCCGTGGTCTCACCACACAGAAGGCCAGCAGCACCCGCTTGAGCTGACCGCCGGAGAGCTCGCTGAGCAGGCATCCGGCCAGATCGGCGCAGCCGCTGCGCACCAGGGCGCGCTGCACCGCCTGACGCCGTGACCGGGAGCCCAGCCAGAGCAGGTTCAGCCCCGGTGGATCAAAGCCGAAGCCCACGAATTCGGCCACGGTGAGCGGCAGGCGGCCTGGAACGGGCAGGGTCTGGGGCAGGTAGGCGAGCTGGGCCCGGATCGAGCGCGGCAGTTGGCCGGCGGGGCCGAGTTCATGTCCCAGGATCCGCACCCTGCCGGCCGCCCGCGGCAACAGCCCCAGCAGGGCCGCGACCAGGCTGCTCTTGCCGGCACCATTGGGGCCGACCAGGGCGGTGTCGGTTTCGTGGCCGAGATCAAAACTGACCGCCTCGACGACCAGCTGGCCACCGCGACGCACGCTCAGATCCTGCACCGACAGCACGGGTTCTGCGGCGCCACCGCCACTGCCACTGCCACCACTGCCACTGCCACCACTGGCACTGCCACCGCCACTGTTGCTGTTGTTGCTCTTGCTGTTGCTCATGGCGCGACGGCGCGACGCAGCTCGGCCACATTGCGACGCATCACCATGAGATAAGTGGCGGGATCGCGGGATGCGGCTTCGCTGCTGGTCTCCAGGGAATCGAAGCTGGCGACGCGGAGGCCCAGATCAGCGGCCAGGGCAGGCAGGGAGCGGTTGCCTTGCCGGGGTTCGCTCAGCAGTGCCCGCAGCCCGCTGCGGCCTACGGCCACCGCCACCCGCTGCAGATCGGCAGGGCTGGGGTTGACCTCGGGCACATCCACAAGCGAGTCGGCCTTGAGACCGTAGCGCTCGGCGAAGTAGGGGGCAAAGTCATGAGCCGCGACGAAGCTGCTGCCTCGGTAGGGCCGCAGCTGGGCGTCGATTTCCCGGTGCAGCTGCCGCAGCTGGGTGGTGTAGGCGGCGGCCTGGCGCCGGTAGCCGGCTGCGCAGCCCGGATCGGCCTGGATCAGGCCATCGCGGATCGCCTCCACCTGCTGCACGGCCCGCAGCGGATCCAGCCAGATGTGGGGATTGACTGCGCCGTGGTCGTGGTGGTGATCGGCGGCCCGGGCGGGGTGCTGCCCGTGCTGCTGCCCGTGCTGCGGCCGGTCGCCGGTCAGCGTGGCGACAGCGCGGCTGGTATCGATCACCACCAGGCGGGGATTCTGTGCGGAGGCGAGCAGCCGGTCGAGGAAGCCCTCGATCTCCAGGCCATTGCGGATCAACACCCGGGCCTGACGCAGGGCGACCAGATCGCTGGGCCGGGCCTGGAAGTCATGCGGGCCGCTGTTGGCGGGCAGCAGGGCGGTGACCGAGGCGCAGGAGCCCGCCACGGCCCGGGTGAACAGCGTGATCGGCAGGATGGTGGTGACCACGGCGAAATCACGGCCCGTGGTCGGCGGTGCGGCGGCGCGGCGGGGGAGCGCGCAGCCCCCGAGCAGGGCTGCCAGCAGCAGCAGCAGCGCGAGCAGGCGCGGGCGCCTGCAGAGAGGGGAGGCAGAGGCCATGGCCTGGGCGGATGCGCCCGCAACCCCCTAAGCTAAGCGAATGAGAATGGTTATCAAGCGCAGCCTCGGGCGGGCGGCGCGATGCCACATCCGGCCGCGGCGTGTGCCGATCCGGACACAAACCCTCCAGCAAGGGCCGCTTACGGGAGAAATCGGGGAGTATGGGCGGCAGCGGTGCTGCCGCGTTTCCAGCACCCTCTCGCCACCCATGATTCCCCTGCGCTCCTGTCTTGCTGCAGCTGTCGGTCTGCTGATTCCCACAGCCCTGGACGCCAACCTTGTCGCCTCGGCCACCGAACCGAACAGCGATCTCAATCTCGCCGGCATCCGCCAGTACAGCTCCAGCGAGCAGGTCACCAGCATCGCCCAGTTCTCCGACGTCAGGCCCAGCGACTGGGCCTACCAGGCTCTCAGCAACCTGATCGAGCGCTACGGCTGCGTGGCCGGTTACCCCAACGGCACCTACAGGGGCGGCCAGGCCCTGAGCCGCTATGAGGCGGCGGCTCTGCTGAACGCCTGCCTCGATCGCGTCAGCGAGACGACGGATGAGCTCAGGAAGCTGATCGCTGAGTTCAGGCAGGAACTCGCTGTGCTGCGCGGCCGCGTCGATGGCCTGCAGGCCCGGGCCGGGCAGCTGGAGGCCAGCCAGTTCTCCACCACCACCAGGCTCAGCGGCCTGGCCACCTTTGTGGTCGGAGCCAACACCTTTTCGGGATCGGCGATCAACACGGCGACCAACCGCGTGAACCGGGCCCCGAATTCGCTCACGGGAGCGGCAAGGTCACCGGTCCCCCTGCCCAATGCCACCACCTTCAACTACGACCTGCAGCTGACCCTGGACACCAGCTTCAGCGGCAGGGACCTGCTGCGCACCAATCTGCGCGCCGGCAACTTCGGCCGCAGCGTGTTCGGCGGTGAACCCCATGCCCTGGGGCTCGCCACCCTGGAGGTGGCCTCCGAGCAGGAGGCCGGGCCCGATGTGGTGGGAATTGACAAACTCTTCTATCAGTGGCCGCTCGGCAAGGGATTCACGGCAACCATCGGCGCCCGGGTCGGTCAGGAGGACATGCTCGCCCTCTGGCCCAGCGTCTATCCCGCAGACACCATCCTCAACGTGATGACGGTGAATGGGGCGCCGGCGGCCTACAACAAGAATCTGGGCACTGGCGCAGGGCTCTGGTGGCAGGGCAATGGTTTCAGCCTCAGCGCCAATTACGTGGCAACCCAGGGCGGCAATGGCAATCCCAGCCTGCCGGGCCCCGATGGCGGTGGCGGCATCGGCAACCGGTTTTCCGGCGCCACCGGTAGTGTTCAGCTGGGCTATCAGCGGGAGCAGTGGGGTCTGGCCGCAATCTGGAGCTACGTGCAGCCCGAAACCCAGTTCGTGCCAGGCACTACGCCCATTGTGCACAGCGCCATTGATCACAATATCGATGCCGCCACCAATGCCTACGGCCTGAGCGCCTACTGGCAGCCCCTGAAGAGTGGCTGGCTGCCCTCGATCAGCCTGGGCTGGGGGATCAACAGCACCACCTACCGCACGCCCCAACCGCTGGGCAGTCTCAGCACCAGCCAGTCCTGGATGGTGGGTCTGCAGTGGACCGATGTATTCGCCAAGGGCAATGACTTCGGCTTCGCGGTGGCCCAGCCCGTGTTCGCCACCGCCCTCACCGGTGGCACAACCGCCAACGATGGCAACTACGTGTGGGAGTGGTGGTATAAGTTCCAGGTGACGGACAACATCACAATCACCCCAGCTCTGATCTATCTGAGCCGCCCGCTCGGCCAGGTGACACCCGCTGGCAACAGCTTCAGCCAGTTCGGTGCCCTGGTGAAGACCAGCTTCCGGTTCTGATCCAAAGCTCGCCTGTCCCGATCGGAACGGGCGAGCTTCCGCTACTGCCACAGTTCCACAGTTCCACAGTTCCACAGCTTCCTCAGCCGCTCCTAGCGGGGCGCGCCCTGGGGAGCTGTGGATTCAGGCTGAGAGGATGGTGCTGCAGAGCTGTGTTGATGCTGGCCGGGTCGGGCTGGTTTGCGATAGCTGCCGGAGCCGCCGCCGCCGCAGGCCAGGGCGTCGGGCGTGGATGCCAGGAGGGCAAAGATCAGGGCCAGGCTGAGGTTGCGAATCGATTTCATTGTTCAGTGTTGATGTGTGGAATGTTGCGTTGGATGCTCAGAGCACGGCATCCAGAGATCGCCCATGGCGTGGACGCCCTCGCAGCCCAGCTGCCGCGCCTTCTGAAGGGCCAGCTGCCGGCTCGGGTAGGCCAGCAGCTGTGGTTGCGCCGCCCCGCTGCTGTGCAGTGGATGGCCAGGGCCTGGGGTGAGCGTCCAGATCCCCATGGCATGGAGGCCGGCCACCACCACCCCCATGCCCACCAGGCAGGCGTTGACCACGCCCATGCCCACCATCCCGAGGCTGATCACGCCCATCGGCACCACGCCGATGCTCACCACCCCCATCGGCACGACACCGATCGAGATGATCCCCAGCGGGGCGATCCCAACGGCCACCAGCCTGGGAGCTTGACCGCAGTTGCTCATGCCCAGGCCCCAGGGGTCGACGCCCTGGCACGCTAGCGCAAGCCTCCAGTCAAAGCAGTTCGGTGGAGTGTTGATCTGCGCAGATCACCATCCGGGTCGCTTGTCTAGTGTGCCGTCCTGCAACTATGCAGGGGAACGGAGGGACGATGCCGGCCCCTGGGTATTCAGTAGGCCAAGGCTTCCAAGCCCCATCAGCAGGTCCTGAATTGTGCCTGAACATGCGGGACAGCACACTAGTGTGCCGTCCCAGAGATTTGTGGGTAAAGTCTCTGGAGCTTCTGCAGGATTGAATCCGCCGTGGCGGTCCAGGTGAACGGGGCCTTGGTCTTGTCGTAGGCCGCCACGAACTTATTGATCCTCGCGATCAGTTCCTACTGCTTCGCAGAAGCCTTCGGCTAGTGTGCCGTCCTGCAACTACACAGTGGAACGGAGGGATCATGCCGGCCCCTGGGCGTCGAGCGGGGCAAGGCTTCCACAAGCCCCATCAGCAGGTGCTGAATTGGGATTAAACATGCGGGACGGCACACCAGGAGAAGGAAGCTCCGGCATTTACGCCGGGGAGGAAGTCAACAACAACAGGGTGTAGGCCAGGCCGGCCCCCAGGGCGGCGAGGATCGCCGGCGCCAGATCGGCGAGGCTCCAGTAGCCGAGGCTGGCCAGCAGCAGCAGGGAAGCCAGGCCCAGCAGCCGCAGCTGCGAGGGGCGGGCCTCCAGCCGCTCCAGGCCGGCCACCGGCCTGGCGCAGATCCCGGGCCAGGTGCGACCCGGCGGCGGCAGCGGTGGCATCGACGGCCATGGCGTCAGAACGCAGGCCCGCCCATTGTGGCCGCGGCGCCTGGTCGGGCCGGGGCCGGTGGCGCGGGCGCTGGCCCAGCGCCTGATCGGGACCGGTGACCACCGGTCCCTGGTCGCGCCCGGGAGGCAGATCGGCAAAGACCTGGCCCGGCTTGTGGATCAGGGGTGCTCCTGGCAGTGCCCGGGAGGCAGATCGGATCTGGAGCCGGCCCTGGCCCGGCCAGGGCCGCTTCCAAGTGCCGGTTTCGCCAGTGGTGCGCGACACCGGCACCGTGCGTCGGCATCCCAGGCGCTGCAAGGGAGCGGGTTGACCCGTTGACTCCTGCGCTGCGGCCGCAGCCCTCGCACCGAGTTTGAATCAGCCCTGCTGGCCCGGCCCCGGAGCGCCGACCTGGCCCTGCCCGGGGCGGAGAGCCACCAGGGCCGGCGGCCTGCAGGCAACCGGGAGCAGAGTTCAGTGCAGCACACCCCCGCCTGCTGGGCCGGCCAACAGGGCCCGCCAGCAGGAAGCGGCGGCTCAGCCGTGCTTGCCGGTGCTGCGCTGGCCGGGGGCGGCAGCGGTGTCGCCGTTCTGGCGCAGGCCCAGCTCCAGCAGGAAGGCGGCCAGGTTGCTGAGTGATCGACCTTCGCAGTCGCTGCGTTGCAACAGCTGCCCGTAGGTCTGCTGGGGCAGGGTCACGGTGACGCGGCGAGGGCTGCGGAAGGAGTGAGGCAGCAGTTCATGCCGACGGCTGGAATCGGGCACGGAGGAGGTCACGACCATGGCTGCCAAGGGTGGCGAAACGACCCACTGATGCTCCAGGAAGGAAGCAAGCTGCGGCAACTCCTGATGGCAGGAATCCCGGTTTCCGGGTGAATGCGCAGCGGTTGACCACAGCCGGAACTGCCTGTATCGGCGGCTTCTGGATTGATCGCCCAGCCCCGGGAGTGGGAGTGTTCTACTCAGGTAGGATCAAAACCTTCCCAATTTAGCGGCATTGGTGCCGCGCTGTGAGCGCCCGCGTAGAGACCTGCAGCAGACCGCAGCAAAATCCGCAGCGATGCCAAACATCATGCATGCGCTGCATAGGGCGACGGATCTAATTTGCTTATCTATTCAGCCGTTGCGCTGCCGGCCTGCAGGCGTAAGGTGCAGCGGCCTGGATGAACACCAACTGCGCTGATGCCCCAGATTTCATCGGCATCTCCGGCCATCCCGACAAGGCGGATCTGCCTGAATCGCTCCCTACGAACATCGGCAATCCAGCCGCCTGCAGCTGCTCCTCGGCCCCAAGCACAGCCGCGGAGATCGCAACCCCTGCGTCGCTGCGCCGGCGTCGGTCGGCGCATTCGCTTGCCGTCTGGAGCCTGCTGCCGCTGACCCTGCAGCGCCAGCGGCCCCGAAGGCGGTGATCGCCGCCGATCCTGGGGCTGTGCCGGCTGGGCAGGGGATCGATGGCTGACTCGCTTCCAGGCCTGCCCCCGGCCGTGCTGCAATTCCGCAGCACATCCTGCCCCCGGCCCGCGCAGATCTGCACACAAACCATCTGCGCAGAAATCATCTGCGCAGATGGCACCCGTGTGCATGGCATCTGCGCAACCAACATCCGCGCAACCAATAATTGCGCGGACAACCCCATCAATGCTGCACCATGATGCATTGTCTGCTGATTTCATCTCATTCGCTGTTCTCGCCGTTGCTGGCTGGTCTGCTCGCCCAGCTATTCGCTGTCGAGATGACGGTGTGCGAACCGGTGCTGGCGGAGTCGCTCGCCATGATCGATCGCCACCGGCCGCGGTTGCTGCTGCTCGATCTCGATCGGGATCAGCCCTGCCTCTGCCGGCAGCTGGCCGCCCGGCTGCTGCAGTGGCGGCCCGAGGCGCGTCTGATCTGCCTGCAGGCGCAGCACGGCTGCCACCCCGACAGCGGCGCCCCCGCTGGCGATTGCCCCAGCCCGGCCGGTTGCGAGGCGCTGGTGGCACCGCCCCTCGGCGGCTGGAACTGGCTGCAACTGGTGGAGCTGATCACCAGGCTGGCCGCCCACCACGGCCGCACCGAGCCCGCCAGGGCCCTGCCGCCAGCCCAGTGCCTGCAGGGGTTGGCGCCGCGCGAGCGCACGGTGCTGCATCGGCTCGGGGATGGCCTCACCAGTCGCGAGATCGCCGCTGAACTGGGCATCACCCTGCAGACGGCGGAGACCTACCGCAAGAATCTGGCCGGCAAGCTCGGGGTGAGCGGCTCGCAGCTGGTGCGCCTCGCCGTGCTCTGTCGCTGCACCGATCCCCGGCTCTCACTCGCCTCTACCGCCGCCGGCCAGCCCGCGGCGGTAGAGGCGCTGGCCGCACGGCCGGCCGGCCTGGGACGGCGCACAGCCTTCGGTCAGGCCACCGGGCGGGCTGAGGCCGCGGCCTGACGGCTCGGGGCGCTGCAGGGCTGATTCAAACTCGGCGCCAGGGCTGCGGCCGAAGCCCAGGGGTCAATCGGTCAACCCGCTCCTGGCAACACCTGGGGTGCGGAAGCCCATGCATGGTGCCCGTGCCCGCGAATGACTGGCGCAACCGGCACTTGGAAGCGGCCCTGCGGGGCGTTGTGGCGTCGGCGCGGCGGCTGTGCGCTCAGCCGATGCCGGTGCGGGCGATGTCGAGCACATCGGCCATCGAGCCGATCTGGGCCATCGTGTCGCCCAGTTGGCCGGCGCTGGTGAGCTCCACCCGCAGCTCGATGCGGGCCGGTCGCCCTGGATTGGTGCGCACCCGCGCATCACTGACATTGATGCGGTGATCGGACAGGCGGGTGAGGATGTCCTTGAGCACACCCACCCGGTCGAGCACCTCGATGCGCAGACCCACCGGGTAGCGGCGCAGCGGCGCCTCCTGGTTGCTGTTCCAACGCACCGGCAGGCGGCGTTCCGGCGGGGTCTGGGCCGCATTGCCGCAATCCTGACGGTGAATCGTGATGCCGTGGTTGCCGAGGGCGACGCTGCCCACGATCGCTTCCCCCGGCAGGGGACTGCAGCAGCCCCCCATGCGGTATTCCAACCCCTCCACGCCCAGGATCGGGCTGCCGGAACGCAGCGGCAGGGATCCGCTGCTGGCCGCGGCGCTGACGCCAGCTGCCACCTGTTCATTGCTGAGCACCGGGGCGGCGCTGGCGGTGGCCAGGCGGATCTCCTCCCGCAGCCGGTTGACCACCTGCTGCAGGGTGACCCCACCGAAGCCGAGGCTGGCGAGCAGGTCTTCGGTGCCGATCAGATTGCAGCGCCGCGCCACCCGCGCCAGGGCCTCGCCGCGCAGCAGGCTGTCGAAGCCCTCGCGGCCGAGTTCCCGCTCCAGCAGGGCGGTGCCCCTGAGGATGTTGTCCTCGCGGTGGCTGCGTTTGTACCAGGCGCGGATTCGATTGCGGGCTGTCGGTGTGGCGACAAAGTTGAGCCAGTCGAGGCTGGGGTGGGCCTGCTTGGCGGTGATCACCTGCACAAAGTCACCGTTCTGCAGAGGGGTGGCCAGGGGTACCAGGCGATCGTTGATACGCACCCCCTGGCAGTGATTGCCCACCTCGGAGTGGATGCGATAGGCGAAGTCAACTGCCGTCGAGCCCTTGCGCAGACCCAGCACATCACCCTTGGGGGTGAACACAAACACCTCTTCATCGAACAGATCTTCCTTGATTGATGCCAGGAAATCACTGCTGTCGCTGCCGCCTTCATCGCGCTGCCAATCGACCAGCTGCCGCAGCCAGTTGAAGCGTTCGGTGTCGCTGTCGGCCGGTGAGCCACCCTCCTTGTATTTCCAATGGGCGGCGATGCCGAATTCAGCCACCTGGTGCATCTCGGCCGTGCGGATCTGCACCTCAATCGGCCGGTGGCGACCGATCACGGCGGTGTGCAGCGACTGGTAGCCATTCGGCTTGGGAAGACCGATGTAGTCCTTGAACCGACCGGGAATCGGTCGGAAGGTGTCGTGCACCACCGCCAGGGCGCGATAGCAGCCCTCCAGCGAGGGGCAGATGATGCGCAGGGCCGCCACGTCGTAGATCTCGTGGAAAGCCTTCTGCTGCCGCTGCATCTTGCTCCAGATGCCATAGAGGTGCTTGGGCCGTCCGGTCACCTCGCACACCTCCAGCCCCATCGCCGCCAGCCGATCGCGCAGCAGCTGCACCGTCACCGCCAGGCGATCCTCACGCTCGGAGCGCTTGCTCGCCACCTGCTGCTGGATTTCGCGGAAGGCCTCGGGTTCGAGAATCTTGAACGCCAGATCCTCCAGTTCCCATTTGAATCGGCCGATGCCGAGACGGTTGGCCAGCGGTGCATAGATATCGCGCGTCTCCCGGGCGATGCGCTGTTGCTTCTCGGGCCGCAGCGCCCCGAGGGTGCGCATGTTGTGCAGGCGATCGGCCAATTTCACCAGCACCACGCGGATATCGCTGGCCATCGCCAGAAACATGCGCCGCAGATTCTCCGCCTGGGCCTCGGTCTGGTTGGTGAAATGGATGCCGCCCAGCTTGGTGACACCCTCCACCAGACCACGCACCTCCGCACCGAACCGGACTTCAATCTCCTCCGGGGTCACCTGGGTGTCCTCCACCACATCGTGGAGGAAGCCAGCCGCGATCAC